>Ga0302319_10011118_pt1 | contig 17109 bp, 20 predicted proteins | sample Bog_T0_2_FD_203319 | JGI IMG/M metagenome (GOLD analysis project Ga0302319, IMG submission 203319) | Peat permafrost microbial communities from Stordalen Mire near Abisko, Sweden - Bog_T0_2 | ecosystem: Environmental > Terrestrial > Soil > Wetlands > Peat | place: Sweden: Abisko, Stordalen Mire...
ACGGGCAAGTTTCCGTCATCGACCGCGGACGCATCGTCACCGTTCTCAACCAGGATAAAGCCGCCGTCCTCTTCGGATTGGAGATGGCCATCCAGAAATTTGGACCGCGAATCGCGTGTGACGGCAGCGTGGAGTGGAAGCGGATGGTCACGAAGGTTGCGGCGCAACAAGGAATCTCCGTCCAATTCACTGACCCGGAGATGCAATACGCCATGCGTCTTCTACAACGTCTAGCGAATCCGCGCCAACGCCAGCAGGAAAGAGGCGGCAGGTAGCTCATGATTGCGGATATTCGGCAGCCGTCGGCAAGATGCTCTGACGAGACTATGCGAATGTGGATTGAACTGGAGTCTTGAGTTTGTGAACGGCTGCAAAGTAGGCCACCATCACGCGAAATGTCTTGGACCGATTTACTCCGCCGAGAATCTCGCCGCCAACTCGATCCAGCTCATCGGCTATCTCGTGTGTCAATGGGAATACGAAGGCGGTGTCAATGCTCTGAAATGGAATGTTCAGCCACGGGCCGTTATAGAACGCAACAAGCTGTGCCTGTGCGGCCTTGGTTTTGAAATTCATGATGATGTGTTCCGCGAGGGCGTTCTTTCTGCGGATTTTGAGCACAGCGAAAAGCTGGCTGAAATAGTTTTTCGTGAATTTGGAATCGACGGTGAGCCGGAGTTGAGTGCGCGTTTCCACGGGAGCAACAACTCTGCGCTTCGGTCGGGCTGGGGCCTTTTTAGCAACGGGCATGTGGTTTCCTCGTTGTGATGCATCTTACATCATATATATATGTGCTTGGAAGACAATACTCCAATCGATTCTGCTCAAAGGAGTTCACTTGAAAGAAGCGCCGGAGGAAATAGTGGATTCATTGCATGGAACTGAGGGAAGCCGAATGAGCCGCAACAAATCTAACCGTGGGAGGGGAAGGGAGAAAAGGAGGCCGGCAGCGGATTTGCGGCGGCCTTCACAGGATACGGCAAGGCGGGTACCGGAGCGTTACACTGCCCACATGACCAAGCGGCTCCTTCAGGGACTGGAACTGGAACAGCGGGCGCGAGAGTTTGGCGTTGATATTGAAGGCTCCCCGCGCACGGGAAGCTCATCGGGCACTCGTCCGCGCGCCGAAGATCATGAGCTTCAGCAACGGGTCATCGAAGCGGAACGAGCCAAACGAGAGTCCCGCCTCTGGCTCTTGGCATTGATTTCCGCTGTGGCTTCCGTCGTCAGTGCTCTGGCGGCTTGGGCGGCGATCCTACGAAAATGACCCAGGCGACGGCTTAGAGGTTGATCTTGCGGAACAGCCGGTCATCTTCGTCGGTGTCGGCGTCGGCATTCGCAGGCAGGATGGAGGCCAGCCGGTCCTCCACGTCCAGCTTGAACGCGGCGGCGATCTTCGCCACGTGGATGCCGAACGTCCCCCGCAACTCCCCGAGTGCGCTCCCGAAAGTCCAGCTATGAAAGCCCCAGCCATTGGCGTGGTGAATGCCGTCCCGTCCGTCGGTCCCCACCCGCTCAAGGAACTTCCGGCAAGCTGCTCGCATCGCCCACAAACTTGCGGCCAGTTCGGACCCGCTGTCCAGCTTGCCCAGCTCATCGCTGAAACGATGCCGGATTTCGATCACCGAATGGACGCAGTGCGATGGCACTTCCAGTTCACTCGGCTCGTACAGCACCCGTCGGTCTTCAAGGAATGCGATCACCCGACGGCCCGCTGCGATTTCCATCTCGGCAGGCTGCCAAGATGCCCCGCCAAATGGGGTTGAAATGCCCGTCAGACGATTCACGATTTCCGAGAACTTCATCGGCTCTCCTCTCCATCGGCCTTCAAAATTGATGTTTCCCGAACAGCGACAACGTAGCCGAGGACTTTATCACTTACCTATCTTCTCAGACCTGAAATGTTCCATATCCGAATGGTGCTGTCGTTGCTGGCGGAGGCCAAGGTGCGGCCGTCGGGGTTGAAGCACACCGACGACACACTGTCGGCATGGCCCTCCAGCGTCCCAAGCATTTGGCCAATGGCCGCATCCCAAAGCCTGATGGTTCCGCCCTTGCCTCCCGCGGCTACGGTGCGACTGTCTGGGCTGAAGGCAACGGCGTTGACCCAGCCAGGGTATCCAAGCGTGTGCAGCAGTCGGCCCCCCGCCACATCCCACAACTTGATGGTTTTGTCCTCGCTGCCCGAGGCAAGCCTTCGCCCGTCGGGGCTGAAGGAGACAGACCGAACAAACTTGCCCTGGTCTTGGAGCGTGCGCAGCAGTCGGCCAACGGCTGGGTCCCATAGCTTAATTGTGCCGTCCGCTCCTCCCGAGGCCAGAGTGAGGCCGTCCGGGCTGTAGGCAACAGCGCAGACTCGGGCTGCCTGGCCCGGTAGAGTTTGCAGCAGCTTGAGGCCGGCCACATCCCACAACCTTACGCCGGGATAGTGCCAGCCCCCCGAGGCAACGGTGCGACCGTCGGGGCTGAAGGTGACGGAACTCTCCCAGTCCCTGCAGCCTTCTAGAGGGCCGAGAAGCTGGCCAGTCGGCATCTTCCAAAACCTGATGGTCTGGTCGGAGCTTCCAAATGCCAGGGTGCTACCGTCGGGGCTGAAGGCGACTGAGTTGACCACTGAAGTTAGACCATCGAGGGTGCGCAGCAGCGTTCCACCAGTGGTATTCCACAATTTAATCGTCGTGTCGTTGCTAGCTGATGCAAGAATGCTGCCATCGGGGCTGAATGCAACACAGTTTACTGCCCACTTGTGTCCTCGGATTGTGAGCGCTGAGGGATCGGATCGGTCAAGCTCGACGCGCGAAATTCCCGAATCTTCGATCGCGGCGCGTGATGCGAGGCTGGGAGTTCCTCGTCTGCCGTACCGGAGGTACCAAACGACAGCCCCCCATGCTAAGAAAAAGAGTCCGAGCAGCATCCCGCTTGGCTGCCCTGCTGCTACGGCAAAGACAAAGCACATCCCACCGGCTGCCAGAAATAGGGCTATATACAGCTTGACCGGAATCAAAGAGCCTCCTTTCAAAACCGAATAGAGCTTATAAAGCCGACGGCGGCCCCAAAATGCCTATTTCGGCATTCTCAGCTACCAACCTGTAACCAAAATCTAGCTCAGGTATTTCAGCCTCGTGCCTAGCTGGGGGACCAGTTCATTGTAAGACAGGCAAGAGTACAGTGATTGCCGTCTGAATCGATGGGAGTGTGATGCCAGACCCTGACATTCCGCGAATTGCAGCAGTGTAGCCGACGCGTGGCCGGAATCAAGGCCGCGCTGCAAGCGCCGCTTCGCGGTCAAGAGCTTTGACACCGGCTCCTCTGCCTCGGCTTCGGACCGATTTGGCCTTGCCGCGTCGTAACCGCAAAATTTGCCGAAACTTTGACTAATGCCCAGGCTGGAGAGGGCCGGATACTCGGCATTACGGTTATACTTGCTTGCCATGGGGAGAAAGACGGGGAATCAACAGATTGTGAGTGCTCTGCAGGACGCCCTCACAGCATTTCTCGATGATCATCGGAAGTTCGCCGAGTCCGATCCAGAATGGATGGAGGAGTGGAGCAAGATGACTGTCGAAGAGCGCAGGGCTGAACCGGGCTGTGGCTGTGAGGATTGCCGACTCGCGGGCGAGCTGCGCGGCAGCATCTTCTGATCGTCGAGGCCGATCTTCCCTCCAAATTGGCACCTGGGGGTCTTTGATGAGAGTCGCGGGTTTGATCGTGGTGCTGCTTGCTTCAAGCATCGCCAGCGCGCAAGCGACTCAGGCGGCTTGCAATAAGTCCATCACATTTGCCGTGGCGAGCAATGGAAGCCTTGTATACCGCCTGCCCAATGTTTCGACAAAGTGGCTCGCGAATGTGCGGAAGAAGTTTCCCAACGTCTGCTTTCCCCAGGACGGCGGAATTCCTGCCACAGGTGCGGCGAATTACCTTATTGTGCTCTCAACTCAAAGCAACGAATTCAATGGACTCTATCCCACCTACCGGACGAGCACGGACACGACGACAAGCCCGACATCTGGAACCGGAACCGTTACGGATAGCAGCGGCTCGGCATGGAACTACACCTACCAAGGCACCATCACTTCTACGACAACCACAACTACACAAACGGACATACCTTATACGGACACGACAGTCGGACTCTATGCGAGCGCCTACAGCGAGGACGGACGGCAAGTGGGTTGGGCACGCCGTGCCGAATCGTATCGGCAGGGCGGAGACCCGTCGAACACGCTGGGATATAACCTTGGGGCGCGCCTGGCATCGATCCACGTCAAAGAGCACCTGCTTGACGACATCGTGGGCAGGGTGAACGCTCTGCCTCGCGCGGATGAGACACCTCACCAAATCGGATTCGCAGAGCCTCGACCACCTGACGCAAATGTGCAGAACGCCCCTGCCACGGTAGCACCGCTCCCGGCCTCCGCCGTATCGTCCGCGCAACCAGCATCCGCGCCGACTTCGGCGAATGTCGAATCCGCCCTTTCGTCCGAGCGGATCGCCGCAATCAGAGAACTAGCCGCGAGTGGGAACGCCGAGGCGCAATACAACCTCGGTTTGCTTTACGACAGCGGCCAAGGCGTCCCGCTAGACTACGCACAAGAGGCAGCGTGGTATCGCAAAGCCGCCGAGCAGGGCAATGCCAATGCGCAAACCGCTCTTGGCTCGATGTATGTCAATGGGCAAGGCGTGCCGCAGGACAACGCACAGGCGGCTGCCTGGTGGCGCAAGGCCGCAGATCAAGGAAACGCCGATGGGCAGTTCGGCCTCGGTTTACTGTATGACCGCGGCAGTGGCGTGCCGCAGGATTTTGCCGAAGCCTATTTCTGGTTCGATCTTGCAGCGGCGGGTAACGTCAGTGGAGTAACGCAAAAGGATACGGCCAAAACGCGCGATGACGCCGCATCTCATTTAACCCCAGCCGATCTATCCCGCGAACAGGAACGGGCGCGGAAGTGGTTTGAGGATCACCCGGCGAAGCCGCAATAACACGGATGGCAGCCCATCGCCTAACTCATCCCAACACGATCCCTTCCGAATCCAACCGCTGCACTCCCAGGAGGCCAGTAAACCAGAAGGGTGTATGATACTGCCGTATTTAAATGCCACATCTGAGCTTGGGAGGGCCGCACGGCCATGCGTTTTTGCACCTTGCCTTCAATTCTGCTCGTTGCCCTTCTGTCAGCATCTACGGCTGCTGCGCAGACATGGACGTATCAAGGCAACTCAAGTTGCTTCCATAACGGAGACAATACGCAATGTTTCGAGAACGGAACATTGCAACGGTACGCGACAAGTACGGAGCAATTCGAGGCAGGCTACAGAACTGGGCAGGAGTTGGGTCAAGGCATCGGATTACTGATACAGGCATGGATGGCACACCGTCGTCAGTTGAACCTTGAACGGGAGGATATTCGTGGGCAAATCACTGCTTATTATCACGCGACTTACGATCTGGACGACGAAATCTCCGGCTACGAAGAGGCCATGATCTCCGCATATAACCGGCTCCAGAGTCTCGATCCTCCGAGACGCTCAATGTACGAAGAAGCGGAAAGATCGGCGGAGACCTTGGTTGCCCACCTTGGACAGATGAGACCTATGACGGAGAAGAATCTTCCGGGCATACTTGCGGCTAAAGACGTAAAGTTCTTGCAAAGCAACCTTGAACTCTCGCAGAGGTTCTACAATCTGGCGGTTGAGGCATCAAAGAAGGAATACGTGTTCTCGCAGCTGATTTCCGCCTATGCAGGGTCCTTGGAGTCAAGTCAGAGCGCATCGAGATTCCTTGTGGTGACGCCGCTCCCGGCGTCCACAGTGTCGTCTGCGCCGCCAACTCCCGCGCCGACTTCGGCGAATGCTGAATCCACTCCTTCGTCTGAACGGATCGCCACAATCAGGGGACAAGCTGCGAGCGGGAATGCCAAGGCGCAAGTCGCCCTTGGTTCAATGTACTTCAGCGGGCAAGGCGTGCCGCAGGACTACACGCAGGCTGCGGTCTGGTATCGCAAGGCGGCAGAGCAGGGTGATGCTGATGCGCAGTTCAACCTTGGCCAGTTGTGCAACAACGGCCAGGGTGTGCCGCAGGATCAAGCGCAGGCGGCGGCATGGTATCTCAAAGCCGCTGAGCAAGGGGTTGCGCAGGCGCAGGACAACCTTGGCGTGTTGTATGCCCAGGGCCAGGGTGTGCCGCAGGACTATGCAGAAGCCTATTTCTGGTTAGACATTGCGGCGGCTGGCAATTTGGATTCTGCGGACGCGAAAGGCGCTATTCAAAACCGGAATCACGCCGCCTCTTACCTCACGCCACCCGATCTATCCCGCGAACAGGAACGGGCACGGAAGTGGTTCGAGGATCACCCGGCGAAGCCGCAATGACACTATGCGTTTGCGGAAAGGAATCTAACCGCAATGTGAAAGGCGCTCTATGTTCGATGCACCCGCAGCGGGCAGCACAAACGTACCGTGGCTCGTCCCAACTTTGACCGCATTCGGTGGTTTTGTCTTTGGGGTTTTGGCTGAATGGTTAAGAGACGCACGGGCATACAGCCGTGAGCGCCAAACTAAAGCCACAGCACGCAATGAAGCCCGAACTGACCGACGCCGCGACTTTCAGAGGCAATCCCTTTTGGATTTGCAGGACGCAATCTGCGAGATGGTTGCAGGTGTGAGGCAAGTATGTGTGGAAGAGGTCGCACAGATGCTCGGAGGCCGGGAATGGAGTAAGGTTGCAGCTTCGGGAGAGACCTCAGCCAAAGCAATGAACTCGCGCGACCGAGTGATCAAATTACGGGCGCGCATTCGTGACGACCAGACTCACAAGCTGACGGGGGATGCGCTGGTCACTATCGCGCGCCTTTTGGCTGCACCGTCACATGAAGTCGCAAAAACGAATCTCGGCGAAGTCGAAGACAACCTGAGAATCGCATGTGAAAGAATCGGAGCAGCCCTCAAAATCTTGGACGAAGCTGAGGAATAGCCCTTTTCCCCGGCTGAGCAGAATCCTTACCAATGGAATTTCGCTATCGCATCTTCAAAGCCCTTTATCGTGTCGTTCATCAGGGCAATCGCAGATTTCCCGAACCCTAACGTTCCCGCCCTTTGAAATCCAACTGGATGGGTTGTACAGCGTTTCGCCACTTCGTTCATAAAGAACCCCACCAGGTCTCCTTCGCCAGGAACGCTTTCGTTCACAAATTTGGTTCCATTGGGAATCGGAAGTGCCATATAGCTTTGAAACAGGTCAACCGTGATTCCATCTTTCGACTGGCGCAACTTGTCACCCGTTCCCGCTCCCATTGCACGGTTGAAGTCGCTCTTATTGCTCTCACGTTTGAAGTATCTTGCGCAGAACATTCCGAGGTGTGAACCAATTGCCATACTCGCAACGCAACAATGAATCGTCATTGCTGCGGACAAATCCACTGGTTTCCAGTTTTCCAAATCAGGACAATACAACTCAAACCCTGCCAGACGCATTTCATCGGAATCATTGAAAAACTTCGCCACTGCCCCAGAGGTCGCCTTGTCCGTCCCGTGACCGATATAGAGCGTCTTTCCCAACGCCAAGCCATTATCGAAAACGGATCGCCCGAACGCACTTCCAAACCCAGAAGCTCCAGAGGCCTTTCCCAACAAGTCCATGATTCCCATTTCGTTCCCTTTCAGATGGCTTTTCTGAGGTGCTAAACATCGAGGCGCAACTCCAGTATGTCGGAGTCAAGGTACTTAAAATGACGAGCCTTCACGACCTCGGGAGATTTCATCATGCTGAGCTGTACTTTGTCTCCCACATTTGGAACAACGGCTTCAATTGCATCCGTGAAATCCTGAAAGTTACTCTCCGCTCCAGGCTCGCGGGTTGCAGGCTGAACAAATATTCTCAGTTTCATAAGTGCACTCTCCCTCGGGGAGGGATTATACAACTACGCGGCTAGGGGCAAAATCTCGCCGCGGTGTCGCGGTGCCTTAGTCCTGAAGCATGCGGGGTCCGGTTCGCAGCGGGGGGCGGTGGTAAACTTGCCGCAAACCTCAGGAGATCGCAGACATGGTCTGCTCTGGATGTGGCAAGGAATCAGCGGATGAATTCAGCTTCTGCCCGCGCTGTGGCAAGGCATTGGCCGCCACCTTGCCAGCAACTGAACCGCCGGGGTCGTTGCTGCACACTAATCCTATCCAAGAGGCCGAAGCGAAGAATCCCGCTGTCGCACCGAGCAATGGATCGGACAAGATCGGCACCTATGTTTTTGGCGCATTTTCAGCGATTTCGGTACTTGTATCCATCGCAAAAGGAATTGTTCCGATCTACCTCGTAGAGGCTGCTGTGTGGGCCGGAGCCGCTTGGTACTGGCATCGCAAGAAGACGCATAGCGAGCTTGCCAAAGCCATCATCATTGTTATGGCTGTTTTGATCGTTATTGGCGAGGTCGTCGGTATCGCCAAACAGTTCACATCGGAACCCAGGCAGGCAGCCATAGGCGCGAAGCGACTTCCCCCGGAGATTCCTGAGTACGCCTACACACCGCCCGCAGACAATTCATCCACGATCACAGGGGAGGTCACGAAAAAGACGAACGGCGATGAGGTTCATGTCAAATCTGAGTCGACGCTAGGGAAAGAGTCATACGCTGGCTTGCAAGCAACCATTACTTGTGACGTCGTTGCTTATGACCGCGATAAGTATGGAGAGGGAGATCCAAGCGCGATCGCCAACTTGCGTCAGGGCGACAGCGTCCCATATGTCGGGCATGTGACAGTCGGCGACCAGGACATTATCCGAGTTCATGGGCGCAGGGGATATGTCGATGGTTGCGTCGATGTTAATCTGAGCCAGGATGTAAGCGATAAAGCTCTCCACGAGTCAGAGCCGAGGCCGGGAATAGAAGCGCGCCATGGCGTTGAAGCGACTATAACCTGCGACACCATCGTGTGGGATCGTGACGAGTATGGAGATGGAGATCCACTAGCTATCGCCATCGTTCACAAGGGCGACACGGTACCATATGTCGGGCATGTGACAGTCGGCGACCAGGATATTATCCGAGTTCATGGGCGCAGGGGATATGTCAGGGGCTGCGTCGAAGTCAAGCAGTAAAGCGTTTCATGTACCGTCGGCGAGCCGCGTACTTTTGGAGTCGGCATCATGCGGCACCATCTCTTACGTCTGAAAGGACCCCACGTGAGACTGATCTCTTCGGTTGGATGTTCTGATGTCTACACTGCGAAGCACAAGGAGGACATGATTTACGTCGGACGCGATCAGGCGATGCCGGTGCATTGGTCAGTTTATGTCAATGGCGAGTGGGAGCAAATCGATGATGCCCGAACCCTGAAACAAGCAAAAGAACGGGGCCATCTGCAATTCGATAGAGGCAACGCATGTTCATTGAGGTTGGATTGGCGTTCTGATTGGCATCTTGTTGATGGAACCCGATCAAGTTCTGCGAACGCTTGTCCGGAGTGCGGAAACCCCGTCACGGATGATGTCGAAGATGAAAGTGCGCTCCGATGCCCCGATTGTGGATGGGAGCATCTTTATACACCCGAAGAGATTGAATTTCTCAAGGCGCGCGATGGGCGTGCAACTCGTGGGACTCTTGACCATTGAGCAGAATTCGAAGGAGTCGGCTTGCGGAGTTGAAATGAGCAACGCGCTGCAATACGTAAACCTTACGAACATGAAGTACTTGACAGACGGGCTCACTTTCAATTTGGAGCGATGCGCAGACGTTCTCGATGCCAACCTTATAGGACTAAACGAGAAGGTCCGGATTCCAGACAACATTGTTTCGTGGAATGAGACGAAGCCATCCGACCGTGCGCCTCTCGCATTTCGAGATCATGGAAGAATTATCGTGGAAATCTGCCAGTCGCTCACAAAGCGTGGGCCGCTCTTCACTGCCACAGTTCTCGAAGCAAAGGAAGAGAAAGAGACTGCGCCTGTTGTATTCTTTCGGATGCGGTCGCCCACGCTCGACATCCCCATGCGCGTGGAGATTCCGTTACGTGCCCTAATCAAAGGTGGGCCAAGCCTCGAAGGAACATATTCCGTCTACCTGCACGCGCTCATCTGTAACGACGGGCGGGAGTTCATCTACTACGGCATAACCAAGAGAGGCTGGAACAAACGCTTCACTGAGCATTTGGAGTCGGCTCTCGGGGAGGAGTCTCAGCGGTTGTTCCCCGCCAAGTTGAAGGAACTAACTTTTGCACGTGCCGAACATATAAAAGGAGCAACAACCTCTGGTCCAATGTTGACCGGAGTGGTGAATTGCATTTGCGGAATTGGCCTGGACGAAGATGCAGCCATGGATGCGGAAGAATACCTTGTTGATAAATACAGCCTGTCATCTAAGCATCCAAACGGTCTGAATATGATCCCTGGTGGCCGCGAAGGTATAAGGGTATTGCGAAAGCTCTCGCCTGGCGGCGGATCATCGTTGACCGAAAGTGATGATCGTGAAGCGTTCCTCGATGGGTATTTGAAGACTCACCCTCATTTTGGGAAGCCGAACCCAGGAGTCGCCGAAAGTTGGAATGATCCGGCATACGCTGAGGCAGTGATCTGTGGTCGCGCGAATCGCTTAAGCGCGGACCAAGTTCGGGAAATAAGGTACTTGGCTGCGACGGGAAACAGCATTCAGCGAATCAAGGACATCATTGGCGCATTGGACGACGGGCAGGTTTCGCGTGTACTGGTGGGCCGGACATATTCCAGAATCCAATGAGCGAATAAATCGTTCTGTGTCGATCCACACTGGGAGTGCTGCACAGATTGTGGAAAATCAGGCGGGAACGCCGGCTGGGAACAGAACCACCAGGGTGCTCTACTCAAGGCTGAAGAGCATATAGTAGATCTTGTATAATCCCGTCCGTTGCGATACCATCGCTATGATGGCACCCAGAGAAGAAGCCCCATCAGCCGCCGAACTCCACTTTGAAGGGGACTCGCTGGAGGTGCTGTCGAGCTTTCCCGATGAGGTCAAACGGGCGCTCGGATTCTCGCTGCGGCAGCTTCAAATCGGCAGGGAGCCGACATCGCAGACACGCAGCATGAGTTCTATCGGCTCCGGCGTCTACGAGTTGAAAGACGCCGACGAGCGCGCGTGGTACCGGGCGATCTACTTGTCGAAGGTGGGAAACACGATTTACGTATTGCACTGCTTTGAGAAGGAGAGCCGCAAGACCGACCGGAGAGACATCGACGTTGCCAGGCAGCGCCTTAAGCTAGTCAGGCAACGATTGCAGGAGCAGAGGGCACATGAAAAGCGCAGCGGGAAATAAGCCGACCCATATTGTAAAGGGAAACATCTTCGACGCCTTGGGCTTCTCTGCGTCGGAAGCCAGCGCGCTGAAAATCAAGGCGGAGATCCTGTCCGCCATCCTTGAGCATGTGCGGGCCAAGGGCTACACTCAGGCGCAGCTTGTGGACATTCTGGACGAGTATCAGCCGTCGGTGAGCAACCTGCTTAAGGGCCGGATCTCCCAAGTGAGCATCGAGAAGCTGTTGCGCTATGCCGACCGGCTGCATTTGAAAACGAGCATCGCAGTACGGCCATTAGATGGGCGAAGCAGCCGTGTGAGTACCCAAGCCACGGCAAGCGTGCGCCGTCCGTTGCGAAAGCTCGCAACGGCAGTCTAGCTCGCTTCAGCTTTTCAACGCATCGCATGATCTCGCTGGCCGGAAATTGCCCAAAAACACTGTAACGATTGGGCCACCACAAAAGCTATCGCCTCGGCTTCAGTCTCATGCACGGTTTTCTCAACTGCTGTGCGACGGTTGCCTTTGTGCAACATTTCGCGAGAGTTCATGCACTAGCGTCCAGAACTGCTCCAGCACGGATTGAGCGGGCAAGCGTGCAACCTTGCCGCCGTAGCTGACGCCAAGGGACCCTCTTCATTCTTCGCCTGCAAAATCACCTGTTAAATATCCGCCTTCGGCGTATTTCCGCGTCGTTTGGCAGTCCCCAGCGGCCTGTAAGTTGTTGAAAGTACATTTAATAGGGGCCATGGCATGGAAGAGGTCGTCGGTTCGATCCCGACCAGGTCCACCAAGCAATCCTCTCTCGCACCTTATCTTTCAGGTCCATCGCTGCGCTCAGGATTTCGCCTGTCGGCTCACGCCCGCATAAATCAAGCCGCCGAGCGCAGAACCGCGAAGCCAGGCAGCCTTCTCCTGAACAGAACCAGAATTGCGCGTAAACTCAATACCGATGAATTTGCGTTCAACAACCAGCGGTCATAGGTTTAGTGTGAGAAGAAGCGAATTCTCACCAACATTGCTTTGTGCCTGATGGACATGAAAAAAAACGCAGTTTCCGTTCTATCGGTCATCGCGTGTATTCAAGCCATCGCGTTGCTGAGCGGTTGCACGGCGGGTCTGCCCTCTTCTGGAGGAGGCGGCAGTGCGCAGCCAAACATTACCAGTTTCACGCCCGGTCTGGTGACCATTAAAGCAGGAGCCAGCACCACCCTCACGGCCATCTATACCGGCGGCGCAGGTGTCATCACGCCTGGCAATCTGGCGGTCGCCAGCGGAACCGCGGTAACTGTGACACCGGCTGCTACCACAACCTACACGCTTACCGTCACTGGGGCGAGTGGGACCACTCCTGTCGGCGCCCAGACCACGATCATCGTAACCCCGCTCCCGGGAATTACGAGCTTTACCGCTATTCCGAACCTGATTGAATCGGGATCGAGCACAACTCTTACCGCCGGCTTTACCGGTGGGTCAGGCGCAATTACTGGTCCCGGCAGCTTCAGTGCCGCTGTGACTAGCGGTCAGCCGCTGAACCTAACCCCGCCTGCAACCGCCACAACTGCGACAGACATCTACACGCTTACGGTCACGCCCACCGGCGGCGGCACACCGATTACTCAGACCGTCACCGTCACCATCGATCCTCAACCTGTGATCGGGAGCTTTACCGCCGGTCCGGGAGTGGCCGGCGCCAACATCAGCCTCACCGCCACCTTCAGTGGTGGAACAGGCGTGATTACTCCGGGCAACGTCACCATCATGAGCGGCTCACCGGTAAGTATCAGCACAGCGGGCATCACGAGCTACACCACAACATACACGCTCACGGTCACGCCACCCGTGGGACCCGCGATCGCCCAGACCACGACCGCGACGCTCTATCCCGCCGTAACGGTCTGCCTATCTGCCTCTTGCAGCGGACCCGCGGTCAGCAGTCTGCTCATGGGCATGAATCTGCAAGTCTCGTACGACAATATCGCCAACGCCGGCGTCATCGTGCCTGCCTTTGGAAATGCAGGCATCACCGCGCTGCGCTGGCCGGGCGCTTCTACTTCGGACTACTACCATTGGAACGGCAACAACCCGAATCCCGCCGATGGCGTAGCGCCCGTACCCTCGGTTTGCAGCGGTGTCACTCAGAACTCAGTCACCAATTATCTCAACTTCATTGAGGACATCGAGCATGCAAGTTCCGCCCCTTCCGGGGGCTTCGACGTAGCGCTCACCGCCAATTACGGCACCAACCCCACCTGCACCGGCGGAGGCGACCCCAGCGAAGCCGCCAATTGGGTCCGGTACGCTGACGCAAATGGCGGCACGGTAAGTTACATGACGGTCGGCAACGAGTCCTACGGAAGCTGGGAAGAGGACATGCATGCCATACCCCATGATCCGGCAACGTATGCCGATGCGGTGAAGGGTCCCGGTGGTTTCTACGAATCCATCAAGAACCAGAGCCCGGACACCAAGGTCGGCGTAGTGGTGGACGCCGCTTGCACAACGGCCAACGACTGCACAGACAATTGGGATCCGACCGTGCTGGCCAACGCCGCGGGCTACTACGACTTTGTCGAATACCACTTTTACGCCCAGTACGGAGACGTTACCAGCGACACCCAACTGGTGCAGCAGGCGGCGCAGGTATTCACCTACAACATCAACGTCATCAAGTCGGAGCTGGCAACGGCCGGAGCCGCGGGCACGCCGATCTTCGCAGGCGAGGTGGGCGCCAACCCTATTAATCCCGGCACCCAGAGCTGGTCCATCACGCAGGGCCTCTACGCCGGGCAGATACTGGGCGAGGCCATGAATGACGGCATCGCGCGCCTGGGCTGGTGGACCGGCTTCGGCAACTGCTGGGGCCCCGGTAACAATAGCCCCAGCCTCTACGGTTGGCAAAATACCTGGGGCGCAGACAACGTCTTCTCCGATGGACCTTCCGACACCGCCTGTCCAGGCGAAGGTCCTATCGGCACCATGTCGCCCACCGCGCAGGCTTTCAATCTCTTTGAGCACGTGGTCAACGCGGCGCACGCTCCGGCCGGCGGTGAATCCACGCTCCAGGCCCCGGTCACCGGCGATACCACGAACGTGCGCGCCTACGCAGCCACGCATAATGGTGGCGCCGCAATCATGCTATTCAACCTGAACCAAACCGCGGCAGAAACCGTGAGTGTGTCGTTCACCGGCACCAGCCAGACTACGAGCAGCGACGTGCAGACGATCACCTACGACAAGGCCATCTACGACCAGTCCAATCCCGCGAACGCCGGCGGCGCGGTTTGGGCCCCGGCCATCACCACGGACCTGGGCGCGCAAACTCTGCCCTTCAAGCTCACTCTCCAACCGTGGAGCATGAACGTAGTCATCGTGCAACCGTAGCCGCGAATCATCTCATCAATCCTCGTTCCCCGTTTGCCCTCACCAGCCCTCCGCGCTGTACACTCTTGCTTGCCATCCGAATCAGGCCAAATCCCGCGCCCGGCTCTGCATGGCGCAGCGCCCGTGCGCCACGCCATCGTCCGCGACGAATGCCGCATCAACCAGCCTGAAACGCAAAGGCTCTGTAGCTGAGGGACACTTTCATGAGCGAGCAGAAACCAACCGATCAAGACCCCAAAGCGCTACCGGAAAATGCCTATCGCCCGCTCAAGCCCGGCGAAACCTACACGCCCATCATTCAAGCCCAGATGCACGCGCCCGAGCTCACGGCCCGCGCCATCATCTGGGGCGTGGTTTTCTGCGTCATCTTCACTACCGCCTCGGCCTACTCCACGCTCAAGGTCGGCCAGGGCATGGAAGCCTCCATCCCCATCTCCATCCTCGCCATCGGCCTGGCCTGCATGTACAAGCGCCGCTCCGGCCTGCTTGAAAACGTCATCGTCACTGGAACGGGTGGCAGTTCGGCCGCAGTCGTCGCAGGCGCGGTCTTCACTCTTCCCGCGCTCTACATCCTTCACCTCAGCCCCAATCCCTTTCAAACCGTCTTCATCTGTCTCGCCGGCGGATGTCTCGGCGTGCTCTTCGTCATTCCTCTGCGGCGCTACTTCGTGCGCGAGATGCACGGCCATTTCCCATTCCCTGAGGCCACTGCCATCACCGAAGTCTTCGTCACCGGCGAACGCGGCGGCTCGCAGGCCAAGCTGCTCTTGCAGGCCACCTGCATCGCCGCTGTCTACGACTTTCTTGTCACCACCTTTCACGTCTGGCGCGAATATCTCAACCTGCAATTCATTCCCGTAGTGCGCACGCTCGCCGACCGCGGCCGCATGGTCTTCAACTTCGACGCCATCGGTTTCATCCTCGGCCTCGGCTACGTCATGGGCCTGCCGAGCGCCATCGTCTTTTGCGCCGGCGGCATCATGGCCAACTTTGTCCTCGTCCCGCTCATCTGGTTCCTTGGCAGCCACGTCAACGTGCCGGTCTATCCCGGCCTCACGCCGGTTTCCGCCATGTCCGCCGCGCAAATCTACTCGAGCTACGTGCGCTACATCGGCGTCGGCGCCATCGCCACCGCCGGCATCTTCGGCGTCATCAAGTCGCTGCGCGTCATCGCCGGCTCCTTCAGCATTGCCCTGCGCGCTTTTCGTGCGCGCGCAGCCGACACATCTCTCCGCACCGACCGCGACATCTCCCTGCCCGCAATTCTTCTCGGCATCGTCCTCAGCGCCCTCGCTGTCGCCATCTTCTTCTCGCGCCTTCAGGTTTCCTGGACCGTCCTCCTCGCCGGCCTCGCGCTCACTCTACTCTTCGCCTTCTTCTTCGCGTCTGTCGCCGCCAACGCCATCGCCACCACGGCCAACAACCCCGCCTCCGGCATGACCATGCTCACCGTCATCATCTCCTCGGTGGTGCTCCTGCACTTCGGCCTCTCCGGCAACACCGGCATGTTTTTCATCATGGCCATCGCCGGCATGGTCTGCACCGCGCTCTGCGTCTCCGGCCAGTTCATGACCGACCTCAAAACCGGCTACTGGATCGGTTCAACGCCCGCCGCGCAGGAAAAAATCAAATTCATCGGCATCCTCGCCGCCGCAGCCGCTGCCGGGCTCACCATCGTACTACTGGCCCACACCTTCCAGTTCGGCGAAGCCGTCGCCGGCGACACGCGCCCCGTGCTCGCCGCGCCCCAGGCCTCCATCATGAAAGCCCTGGTCGTCGGATTCATGAGCCACCAGCCGGTCACCTATCTTCTCTTCGGCGTGGGCGCTCTCATTTCGGTGGTTCTTGAAATGCTCGGCAAATCTCCCATGGTCTTCGCCCTCGGCATCTATCTGCCCTTGAGCCTCACCACGCCCATCCTCACCGGCGGATTCCTCTCGCACTTCGTCAATCGCCGCGCCGAAAAAACCGGTGGCGAAACCGGCCACAGCATTCGCGAGCGCGGCATCATTCTCGCCTCGGGACTCATGGCCGGCGGCGCGCTCGGCGGCGTGCTCGGCGCAGCCCTGCGTCTGTTCCCAAGTTTCCACGAAGACTTCATCCAGACGCCGTTCTATTTGAACGATCCCATCTCGCAATCCGTCTCCGCCTTGCTTTTCATCGGCCTGTGCGTGTACGTCTGGCGCGTTAGCATCAAAGCGAAAGGCAGTGGCTCAGTTTAACGTGTCGCTAAAGAGTGCGACCTTACAAGCTGCTAGAAATTATCGGAGCCAAGTTTTGTAACAAGGGCACGGCTTTAGCCGGGCCGCAACAGCCCTAAAATGATTACGGGCTTTAGCCCCTGCGCGACGGTTTTCTTGAACTGAGACATTGCCGAACGGAGAAGAAAAAATCATGAACCAACTCGATCTTTATGTAGCAGACGCCGTCCTCGGCATCGACACTCTCTGGGGCGGCGACGTCATGAATCCTTC
>Ga0302319_10011119_pt1 | contig 17108 bp, 14 predicted proteins | sample Bog_T0_2_FD_203319 | JGI IMG/M metagenome (GOLD analysis project Ga0302319, IMG submission 203319) | Peat permafrost microbial communities from Stordalen Mire near Abisko, Sweden - Bog_T0_2 | ecosystem: Environmental > Terrestrial > Soil > Wetlands > Peat | place: Sweden: Abisko, Stordalen Mire...
CCAGCTTTCGGCCCAGGTCAAGCCGTGCTCGTCGATCAGCAGCCGCATCAATTCTGGAATGGCGACCGTCGGGTGCGTGTCGTTCAGCTGAATCGCGATCGAGTCGGGCATGGAAGTGAGCGAACGACCCTCGGCCAGGTGCGTCGCCAGGATATCTTGCAGGCTCGCGCTCACGAAAAAATACTGCTGCTTGAGCCGCAGCTCCTTGCCCTGCGGCGTGGAATCGTCCGGATACAACACGCGCGATAAATTCTTGGCTTCCACCTGCTCCTGCACGGCCTCGGCATAGTTGCCGGCATTGAAGGCGTCGATGTGAAACGGCGTAATCGCGCGGCCTGACCAGAGCCGCAAGTGGTTGACGGTGGGGCCGCGGTTGCCCGGGATCAATTGGTCGAAGCCGATGGCGTAGATATCGCTGGTGTCGACCCAGCGGTGCAAGTCGCCCATCTGGGCATTCTCCGCGGAGGTGACCCGGCCGCCGAATCGCACGGTGTAACGCACATTGCCGCGGGGTGTCTCCCAAACGTTGCGCAGCCGGAGCCAGCTGCTCGCCACCTCGCGCTGAGCGCCGTCGCTACCGATGACCTGGGTGAAGATGCCGTAGTCATAGCGGATGCCGTAACCGACCGCCGGGTATTGCAAGGTTGCCAACGAATCGAGGAAGCACGCCGCCAAGCGCCCCAGGCCGCCGTTTCCGAGGCCGGGATCGACTTCTTGCGCGGCGATGTCATCGAGGTCGTGGCCCAGATCGTGCAGAGCGACCCGCGCCTCTTGCAGCAAGCCGCCCTCGAGGCTCGACAGGGCGTTAATCAAAGAGCGGCCCGGCAGATATTCTACCGAGAAATAGCACACGCGCTTGACCCGCGCGTTTGCCACGCGGCGCTGCGTAGCGAGCCAACGCAAGGTCAATTCTTCGCGGACGGCGAGCGACAAAGCGTCGTAAATATCCCGCTGCGTCGCCGAGGCTGGATTTTTGCCGAGGGTGCGCGTTAGGCGATCGAGCAACGCCGCCTGGAGCGTGCCGGGCTGTAAGGCGACATTCCGGCGGTTCGCAAACTGGGTATCAATCGTTGTCATATAATTGGTTATTATAGGGGCGTTGACAAAGGGACGGCGAGTGGACGTCACAATGAGGAACAAAAGTTGACTACTTCCCCCCTGGCTATCGGCATCGATGTCGGCGGATCGTCCATCAAATGCGCGCTGGTCGACCTAAATTCAGGCGCTTTTGCCGGCGCACGATTCTCCACGCCGACGCCCGCACAGGGCTCGACCGACGCCTTGCTGAGCGCTTTACACACGGTGGTCGCAAATGTACCGGGCGATCATGCCGTCGGCCTTGCATTTCCGAGCGTAATACGCAATGGCGAGGTCCGTACGGCGGCGAATCTTAACAAAGCGTGGATCGGAAAATCTCTCGACAAGCTCGCGGCCGAGCGCCTGCAGCGCCCGGTGGTCGCCATCAACGATGCCGACGCCGCGGGCTTTGCGGAACTGCGCTATGGCGCCGCGCGCAATGTGCCCGGCACCGTGCTGCTGCTCACTTTGGGCACCGGCATCGGCAGCGCCTTGTTCGTCGACGGCAAGCTCGTGCCGAACACCGAATTCGGCCATCTTGAGGTGCAGGGCCGTGAAGCGGAACACCGGGCGTCCGGACGCGCCAAAGTGGATCAGAACCTCGACTGGGATGGGTGGGCGGAGCAGTTGAATTTAGTCATGAAGGAAATGCACGCATTGCTGTGGCCCGATCTGATCGTGCTGTGCGGCGGTATCACCGAAGAGCCGGAGAAATTCATGCATAAATTGAAGTGCGAGGCGCGCCTGGTGATCGGAACCCTGCGTTCCGAGGCCGGCATTGTCGGCGCCGCGTTGGCGACGACTGTGGTGTGATCAGAGCCGCACTCGCCGCCGCTTTGTCGATCGCGCTTGCCGCCTGCTCGTTGACGGCGCCCAAACCCCATGCAACGCCGCTGCTGGCACCGGCCGCGGCGGCTTCGCGCGCCGCGCCGAGCCCGCGCGAGCAGATGGTTGATGCCGCGATTGCGATGCGCGGCCAGCCGTATCGCTTCGGCGGCGCCGAGCCCGGCGGCTTCGATTGCAGCGGCCTGGTGCAATATGCAGCGAACGGCGCCGGCATCCATGTGCCGCGCACCGCCCACGAACAGCTGCGCATCGGCGAGCCGATCGCGCGCGGCGAGGTCAAACCCGGCGATCTGGTGTTCATGCATCTCGCGCACAAGCAACTGCACGTCGGCATCGCCATCGACGCCGATCGCTTCGTGCACGCGCCTTCCAAAGGCGGCTACATTCGCATCGATTCGCTCGACGCGCCGCCCTACGCGCGAGGCTTTTTGGGCGCGCGGCGCATTATCGACTCACCCTAAACGGGCGTACAATTCGCCGCGTTCTTCGACCATCAAAGGATCATAGGCCATGAAACTGTATTACTTTTCCGGAGCCTGTTCGCTGTCACCGCATATCGTGCTGCTCGAGGCCGGACTGCCGTACACACTGGAAAAAATCGACAACGCCACCAAGAAAACCGCCGCCGGCTCGGATTACCTCGCGATAAATTCCAAAGGAGCGGTCCCGGCACTGCAACTCGACGATGGCCGGATCCTCACCGAGGGACCCGCGATCGTCCAATACCTGGCCGATCTGAAGCCCGAGTCGGGCCTTGCGCCGCGCGCCGGAACCTTCGAGCGGTATCAGCTGATGGAGATCCTGAACTACATCACCTCGGAAGTGCACAAGGGGTTCTCGCCGCTGTTCAATCCGAAAATTTCCGCCGATTGGAGGGCATCCGCTCTCGCGGCTCTCGACAAGAAATTCGCGTGGCTTTCAGGCTTCCTCGGAAGTAAGCCGTTCTTGATGGGTGAGACCTTCACCGTGGCGGACGCGTATTTGTTCACGGTGTTGAGTTGGAGCGGCCATGTGAAGATCGATCTTGGCCAATGGCCGGTGCTGCAGGCCTTCCACGCGCGCGTGGCGCAGCGCCCCAAAGTGCAGCAAGCGATGCGCGAAGAGGGCTTGCTGAAGTAGCGGCTAATTGACGGCCGCGTCGATGGCGTCGCTCGCTACTGCGGCGAACTGCAAAGACGCGAGCCGTGCATACAGCGGGCTTTGCAGCAGCAATTCGGCATGCGTGCCGACCGCGACCTTGTGCCCATGATCCATCACCACGATTCGGTCGGCCTTCAGTACCGTCGCCAGCCGGTGCGCGATGATAATGGTGGTGCGGCCGCGCATGAGTTTTTCGAACGCCTCTTGGACGAGCCGCTCGGATTCCGCGTCGAGTGAGCTGGTCGCCTCGTCGAGCAACAAGATGGGCGCATCCTTGAGGATGGCACGCGCCAAGGCGATTCGCTGCCGCTGACCGCCGGATAGGCGCGTACCCCGCTCGCCGAGAAAAGTGTCATAGCCCTGCGGCAGCTTGCGCAAGAATTCGTCGGCCGCCGCCGCCACCGCCGCGGCTTCGATCTCGGCGTCGGTTGCACCGGGACGGCCGTAGCGAATGTTGTCGCGCGCGCTCGCGCCGAACAGCACGGTTTCCTGCGGTACCAGGCCGATCTGCGCGCGGATGTCTTCCGGCCGCAGATCGGAAAGGCGCTGGCCATCCATCAACACTTGTCCGGAATCGGGATCGTAGAAGCGCAGCAGCAATTGAAAGGTCGTACTCTTGCCGGCGCCCGATGGCCCGACGAAGGCGACGGTTTCACCTGGCACCACCTCGAGGCTGAAGTTCTGCAGCGCCGCGCTGTCAGGACGCGAGGGATAATGAAAGGTGACGTTGTCGAAGCGCACGGCTCCGCTCACGCGAGCCGGCAACGCGGCGGGTTGCGCCGGCGCGCGAATCGAGGGCTGCGCCCGCAACAGCTCGCTCAAGCGTTCCATGGCGCCGGCGGCGCGCTGCATTTCCCCCCACATTTCGGTGAGCGCGGCGGCCGAGCTACCGACGAAGCCCGCATACAGCAGAAATTGAAAGATTTGACCGCCCGTCATCGTGTGTGCGAACACCTGGCGCACGCCAAGCCACAAGACGAGGGTGATCCCGGAGAGCACCAAAATGATGCCGACCGCGGTCAGCGAGGCGCGCACCCGCGAGCGACGGATCGCGGTCGTGAAACTATCCTCGATCGCCTTGCGATAGCGCTCGCTTTGCACGCCCTCCAAAGTGAACGCTTGTACTGTCTGGATGGCGTTCAACGTTTCCCCGGCGAGCCCGCTGGTGTCCGCGATGCGGTCCTGCGAGGCGCGCGACAACGAGCGTACTCGCCGCCCGATAATGATCAGGGGTGCGATCACCACGGGGATCAGCACCAACATGACGCCCATCAGCCTGGCGTTGGTCAAGCCGAGCATGACGAGCCCGCCGATCAGGCTCAAACTCGATCGCAAAACGATCGATAGATTGACGCCGGAAATCGCCTGCACCAGCGTGGTATCGGTGGTCAATCGCGACAGCACCTCGCCCACGCGCGTGGTTTCGTAGAACAGCGGGTCCATGCGCACCACCCGCGCGTAGACGGCGGAACGCAAATCCGCCACCACGCGCTCACCGAGCCAGGTCACGAGGTAAAAGCGCAGTGCCGCAAACACCCCGAAAATCACCGCCGCCGCCAAGAATCCGAACAGATAGCCGTTCAAGGCGCTCGAATCCTTGGCGGCGATCACATGGTCGATGAACTGACGCAATGCCAGCGGCAGCGCCAACATGGCGACGCTCGCCACCAGCAAGGCGATGAGCGCGCCCGCCATCATGGCGCGATACGGGCGCAGAAACGGCAGCAGCGCACGCAACGGATTCAGCGACTTGGCGCGGGGACGGTCGGCGTTGGAACTCATGGCAGCATGATTCTAGGTCAGACGCGCCGGTAGACGCTGTCGAATCGCGCCGCCGCGACGATACCGTGATCGCGTTCGGCATACTGCATCAGCCAGTCGCCGGCGGCGCCGTACAAAAGGTCGCCGCCTTGTGAACGCCGGATCGAGAAATCGACGCTCATGTGTTTGGCGAGGACGCGGACCGGCCGGTTGCGATAGCGGCCCGCTTGCCCCGGCTCGGTCGGCGCTTGCGCCAGGTATTTTGCATCGAAGCGCTCGCGCGACACACTCCACCTGTCTCCCGTCGAACCCGTCAACAGCGCATCGCCGGCGGCATAGCGATTGATGCCGACCGCACTCGCGAGCGTGCCCGGCGCGACGGCGAACTCGACCGCGACAATTTCGTCCTTCACCACCCAACATGCGGCGGGGTCGGCGCGAAGATCGGGGCTTTCTAGGTTAAGTGGCATTGCCGCATTCTATCCGACGCACGGCATCAGCCGAGCCTCATCGGCGGTTGCGCCGGTTTTTACCTGATGCTACTGTCGGTGAGCGCTATCTGAGCATATAACTAGTTTTGGGGATGCCATGCCAGTCACGCTATCGAAGCCGTTTGATCGACGGCATTCAGTAAGAGTGTTGATTTTCGGCACGCTGAGTGTCATTGCGGGCGCTTGCGCCGCCAACCTCGCGGCCGCCGCCGATGCGGCCACAGAGCCGGCAGCGACCGGAGGCCTCGAGGAAATCGTCGTCACCGCGACCCGCCATGAAGAGAGCATGAGCAAAGTCGCCATCAGCATCAGTGCGTACACCAAAGAGGACATGGACGTAAAGGGGGTCAAGGACATCTCCGACATCGTGCGCTTCACGCCCGGAGTCGCCATTGACAGCGGCCAGACCAATGCCGTCGCGATCCGCGGCATCGAATCGACCGGCGGTTCGGGCACCACGGGAATCTATATCGATGATGTCCCCATCCAAGTGCGTCAGCTCGGCTTCAATTCCGACGATGCGTTGCTGAAAGTTTTCGATCTTGAGCGAATCGAGGTGCTGCGTGGGCCGCAGGGAACCTTGTTCGGCGCCGGCTCCGAGGGCGGCACGGTTCGCTACATCACAACCCCGCCCAGCCTCACCAAGGACAGCATCTACGCCAAGGCGGAGACCTCCTACACCGAAGGCGGCAGTCCCAGCTATGAAGCGGGAGTCGCGGCCGGTGGTCCTCTCGTCGACGGCACGTTGGGGGTGCGCGTCAGCGCCTGGTATCGGCGCGACGGCGGCTGGATCGATCGCCTCGATCCGGTCACGTTCCAGGACCTGGACAAGAATGCGAATTACGATGAAACCACGGTGCTGCACGTCGCGGCGCTGTGGCAACCCAACGAATCGTTGAGCGTGGCGCCGAGCATTTTCTATCAGAACCGCCAGCGCAACGATGTGACCATTTACTGGCCCACCGTTTCGGATCCGTCCGAGAACCGCTACTTCAGCTTGGATCCCACGGCACGCCCGGAGCCGGACAAACTCTACCTCCCCTCGGTGACGGTCACGGCGGACTTCGGCCCCGCACGACTGATTTCAACATCGGCGTACTTCCACCGCGACGAGATCTCAGGCTACGACGGCACGCTGTACAACTTGGGCTACTATCAGACGCTCGGCACGGTCGACTTCCCGCTGCTCGATGGATCGGGTGTGCATCTACCGCCGGGCCTGACGGACTACCGCGCGCCCGCCTCCGTCACCAATCAGCAGCGCAACTTCACGCAGGAATTCCGGCTGCAGTCGACCGACCCGACCGCCCGCGTCGGCTGGACGACGGGAGTCTTTTATTCGCTCAATCGCCAGTTCAGCCTCGAGGAAATCCACGATCCAATGGTGGATCAGTTTTTCCTGCAGGAGTTAGGCGAGACCGCCTCCCAAGCCTTCTCTGACACCGTCGATGTGAACCCGAATGGCAGTTCATATCTGCCGATGGGCGACTCGTATTTTAACCGCCTGTTGAGCCACGACCGGCAGATCGCGGGCTTCGGCGAAGTAAATTTCGCCATCACGGACGCCTTGAAGCTTACCGGCGGAGTGCGCGTCTCGAAGACGAGCTTTTCGATCGAGAGCTTGTCGGGTGGTCCGCAGAACAGCGGGCCGCGCCCGGGCGCGAACGCGAGCAGCCAGACACCAGTCACCCCCAAGGCGAGCTTGCAGTGGCAGGTAGACCCGAACAACATGTACTACCTCACCTACGCCAAGGGCTTTCGCAGCGGCGGCGGCAACCCGACCATACCGTACGACCCGACGTACCAGAATACAGCCATTGGGTGTACTGGGGACTTCCTCAATTTCGGCATTCCTCACGCACCGGCCACCTACAAGTCCGACTCGGTGCAGAGTTTCGAAGTGGGTGCGAAAAACAACATCGACAATCGCGTGCGCCTCGCGAGCAGCGTGTACTACATCCTGTGGGATAACATCCAGGCGAATGTGGTGCCACCGATCTGTCAAATCCAGTGGACGGACAATCTGGGCAACGCCACGGTGAAAGGCTTCGACCTGCAGGCGGATATCGAGGTCACCAGCGCGATCAGCATGAATGTGAGCTTCGGAGTCACCGACGCGCGCTACACCAAGAACGCGTACCCGAGCGGCGCGATCACCACCGGGCCGAATGCGCCGTTGCCGCTGGTGGTTGCGGGCGATGCGGTCGCGGGCCCGAACGGCATCGGCACCGGCTATTCGATTCCGCCCTACCAGGGCGCCGTGGGGCTCGAATACAAGTTCAAAGTCGCCGAGCAAGAGGCTTTCCTACGCGGCGACTACGAGTACAAAGCGGGTGACAAATGGAAGGACGCCGCGGAAGATCCGCGCACCTCCGGTTACGATCCGACCTCCTTCCCTCTAGGCGCGCAAAAATTCGCATCGCTGCGCGCCGGTACGAATATCGGCGATTGGGCGCTATCGTTGTTCTGCGATAACGTCACCGACTCGCATACGATCTTGAACTTCAATCACCAGACCAATTCCTACGATACGAGCCCTCCCTCGATTGCGGGTCTGCTCGCGAGTCCCGCGTACCGCTATATCTCGTACCGACCGCGAACCTTCGGCATCACCGTGACCTTCCGCCACTGACCGCGGCTTAGGTTACGCGACCGCCCGTTTCGATTCCTGGCCGTACGCCGCGCGCACGGCGGCGGCCAGGAGCTCGAGCCCCTCGTTGAGCACCGTCTCGGGAATCGTCAGCGGCGCGAGCAAGCGCACCACGTTCACCGCGGTACCGCAGGAGAGCAGAATCAGGCCGCGAGCTTCGGCCTGGGTCAGGATCGAGGCCGTCACTTCAGGATCGGGTTCCTTGGATTTGAGATCCTTGACGAGTTCGAAGGCCACCATCGCGCCGAGACCGCGCACATCGCCGATGCACGGCAATTCCTTGGCGAGTGAGAGCAGACGGCTGCGCATTTTCTCGCCGACGCTCGCCGCCCGCTGACACAGTCCCTCCGACTCGATGACGTCGAGCACGGCATGCGCCGCCGCGATGCTGATCGGATTGCCGCCGTAGGTGCCGCCGAGGCCGCCCGGGTGGGCGGCATCCATGATGCTGGCACGTCCGGTGACGCCCGATAGCGGGAAGCCTCCGCCCAATCCCTTGGCCGTGGCAATCAGATCCGGTACCACGCCCGAGTGCTCGATGGAAAACATTTTGCCGGTGCGCGCCATACCGCCCTGCACTTCATCGGCAATCATCACGATGCCGTGCTCGTCGCATAGTTGTCGCAATGCGCGCAAGAAATCGAAGGGCGCCACATTGAATCCGCCCTCGCCCTGCACGGGTTCAACGATGATGGCAGCGACGGACTTTGGATCGACGTCACCGTGAAACAGCCGGTCCAAATCGGCCAAGGCCTGTTCGGTGGTGATGCCGCGGTACGGTTGCGGAAATTCAGCGTGATAAATCTCGGCGGGGAACGGGCCGAAGCCGCGTTTGTACGGCATGACCTTGCCGGTCAGTGCCATGGTCATGAGCGTGCGCCCATGGAAGCCGCCGGAAAAAGCGATCACCGGGGAACGCTTGGTGGCGTAGCGCGCGATCTTGATGGCGTTCTCGACCGCCTCGGCGCCGGAACTTAGAAACATGGTTTTCTTGGGAAAGTCGCCGGGCGCCAATGCATTCAACCGCTCGGCGAGGCGCACATAGGACTCGTACGGTGCGACATGAAAGCAGGTATGCGTGAATGCCTGCGCTTGCTTCGCCACCGCCTCCATGACTCGCGGATGCCGGTGTCCGGTATTGAGCACCGCGATTCCCGCGGCAAAATCGACGAAACGCCGGCCGTCGACATCCCACAGCTCCGAATTCTCCGCCTTGGCGACGTAAATCCCACGGCTACCGACGCCGGTAGGCACTGCCGCCGCTTTGCGAGTTTTAAGATCGGCTGATTTTGACATTTTGCTTCCCCTGATGGCATGCCCAAGACCTGGAACGGTATCATTGGCCGGAATTTTGAGCAAAAGGTCGACCCGTTGACACCCACCCGTCCTAACCCATGAGCACGGCCCCACGCCTCATCAGCGGAACTCTCAACGTGCGGATTCTGCGTTCGACCGCCGACAGCCAAGTGGCCAAAGACGATCGGGTCGCCGTGGAAGCGCCGCTCGAGTTCCTATTGCATCACCCATCGCTCGGGCCCGAACCGATGTCATTCGGCACCACCATGCGCACGCCGGGCGAGGATGAATTCCTCGCCGCCGGGCTCCTGTACGGTGAAGGGATCGTAAACCACGCCTCGGATATCGATGCGCTCGAGTCGAGCACGCGGCGGCCGAATGTCGTCAATGTACGCCTGCGTCCCGAGGTGAAGATCGTGCCCAACACGCCGGCGCGTCTGTTCTCCGCCGGGTCGAGTTGCGGTGTTTGCGGGACCACCGGACTCGATGCGGCGATTGCTCGCGCCGCGGCCACGCGTATCCCGGCCACGGGTCAGGTGCGTTTGTCGCTGCTCTTACATCTGCCGCAGCGCATGCGCGCAGCGCAATCGAAGTTCGGGGACACCGGCGGCGTTCACGCCTCGGCGTTGTTCGACTTCTCGGGAAATTTGCTGAATGTGGCGGAGGACGTCGGCCGCCACAATGCTTTCGACAAGCTGGTCGGGATGAGTCTCATGTCCGGTCTTTTGCCGCTGACCGATCGCATCGTGGTGTTGAGCGGACGCGCCAGCTTCGAACTCGTGCAGAAGGCAATTCGCGCGGGAGTGAGCGTTCTTGCGGCGATCGGCGCGCCCTCCAGTTTGGCGGTCAACCTCGCATCGACCTCGGGACTTACGCTGGTGGGATTCTTGCGCGAAGCGCACTGCAACGTGTACTCACACGCCGAGCGCCTCTGCAGCGCGGTGAGTTAAATCAAGAAGCGCGTCGCTGGGCCAGCAAGTAACCGGCCGCGACTCCGAGCACCGCGACGATGCCGAGCGCGGCCCACGGGTTGTCGTGCACGAACTCGTCCGCATCTCGTAACCCTTCCTGAGCCCGTCTAACCCAGGATTGCGCGGCATCGTCCCAAGGCTCCGCGACCGCCGCGAGCGCGCCCGTGGCGCTCGAACCCAGACCGCCGACATGCAAGTCTCGCTTCTGAGCGACCGAGCTCGGGGGCGCCGTCAGCATGCGGAATCTCCTTAGTTAACCTGGTAGCCGCGGCCCTGCAGACAGGCCGACATCGCACGATTGTAGCTGTTACGGCCCGCCTCGGGATCCCCCGACGTACCGCCGCCGGCTTGCGTCGGATCAAAGCCGGTTTGGCCCTTGGCCCAATTGTGACACTCGTACTGGTCGGCGGCCTGCTGCTCCTTGGTCTGGCCGTTCTTGGGATAGATCATCAGATCGGTTTGCGCGGCATTGGGCGGTGCCGACGGCGGCGGTGAAGGTGCATCGGCGTTGGGTGGAGCATCGACTACGGCGTAACCGTTCTGATCCGGCTGCCACGAGTAGTAGACATTGTCCGCATAGTAATAGGGGACTCCGCCGAACCACACCGTCGAGTAATACGGCGGCAACACGGAGATTACCAAGCCCGGCGGCGGCGCAATTACCACGAATCCGGGACCGCGCGGCGCATACCAGATGCCGCCACTGAAATAATAACGACTCCCGCCGCGATAGTAGGGTCGATAGCCATCCGGTAGCGACGGTCTGACGGTACCCATGGGCGGGTAGTAGCGGCCGTGATTGTAGCGGCTGTCCAAGACCTGGCCGCGCCCATCATACGATGGGCGTCCAATCGCACCGGGTGCCGGTCCGAGTCGCGGCCCGGGCCCTGGCCGTGCCTCGGCCCGCGCCTCGCCACGCCCGCGATCGTGCTCGTCGGCAGCCGACGCATGCGTGCTCGCGACGACCCCCGACAACAGCAGGGACAAAGACACCAATGTGGTTTTAATGGTTAAGTTCATATTAGCTGACCGTGTAGCCCCGTCCCTGCAGGCACGCGCCAATTGCCCGCCGGTAGGAGTCCGCTCGGGCACGGCCTTGGGCCGCGCTTTGATTGTACTGTTGCTGGGTTTGCTGGGCTTGCGCCTGCGCGTTGGCGTCGGAGGCCGAGCCGATTACCGCGCCGGTGGCACCGCCGATCAATGCGCCGGCGCCGGCATTGCGCGGCCCACCGATGATCGAACCGATGATGGCCCCGCCGATGACTCCTGCCACCGTCCCCGATCCTGGAGGCGTAGCGGGCTGGACCACCACCCGCTCGTAGGCGCTGGCATCCGCGCGGCTGGGATCAACCCCGGTCTGCTGCACAGCCCACACATGACACTCGTAGCGATCACGGTCGGTCTGCTCCGGACTTTGACCGTTCGCCGGATAGACGAACACCCGCTGCGGCGGCGGCGCCGCTACCGCATAGGTCCGCGGCGGAGGCGTCACACAGGCGGCCAATATTCCCGTCGCCGCGACCACGGCGGCAACACGCAGCTTGGCAGACAGGGACGAAATAGGCGCGACTTTCATTTTCTCCATCCTTAAGTCAATAACGGTGATGACCCGGTTCAGTTGACACCGAAAGTCCGCCGTAGTTCTGGCCTTGCGCTCATTTCCCAGGCTTACGAAACTTTAATATGAACTGATCGGTCTGACCGCGCACCGCCGGGTCGAACACCTTAAGCGTGTGGGCATCGCTCGGCTGATGCAGCAGGTCGCTGCTGCCGACGAACTTAAAGCCGGCCGCCAGCACTTCTTTTTTGACCGTGGCCGGGTCGATCCTGTGCAGGGTTTTAGTATCTCGTCCCTCTGAGCCGGTCTCCGCCGTGTGGTCAAGAACCAGATAAATGCCGCCCGGTTTCAAATCATCGAACACCATTTTGTTGAACACGCCGACGTCCAAACCCGGCAGGTTGTGCAAGTCATGATAGTTTTGTGACGTCCAGACGAGATCGACCGGCGCCGGCACCCCCAACTGGCTGAAAGGCTCGACCACGACACTCACATTGCTGTAGTTAGGATCAGCGGCGATCGCCTTGACGCGCGCGGCGAAGTCCGGCAGATCCGCCGGTGCATCGGGCTGGCGCGCCGGCACCAGCGCATACACGTGTCCGCCAGCGCCCACGGCCTTGCTGAAAATGCGCGTGAAGTAGCCACCGCCCGGCAGCAGCTCGGCGACTTGCGCTCCGGGCTTCACGCCGGTGAACGCCAGAGTCTCCGCGGGCTTGCGGTTGGCGTCTTTTTGCTTGTCCGCATCGGGCCGAGTGCTGTCGGCAACCGCCGCGGCAATGTTCTCCGGAATCGCGGCCGCACCGGCCCCGCTGGCTGAAAGTACGGCGGCCGCGGCCGCTGCGAGAACGAATGAATGGCGAATCATAAGAATGCTCCGAAGTGAAGTGCCGGCATTCTAGCACTTGCGCGCAAAGCGGTATTTCGCTGTCTCGGTTGGCGTGGCGGCGTATGATCGTCACATGAGTTTGAGTGTTTTCGACGTCTTCAAAATCGGCATTGGCCCATCCAGTTCCCACACCATGGGCCCGATGAATGCCGCGCGCGCCTTTGTCGAATTGTTGGCGGCTCGTGGGTTGCTCGCACAAACCGTCGAGGTATCGGCGCAGCTCTACGGCTCGCTCGCCCTGACCGGCCGCGGCCACTGTACCGATCGCGCGATACTCTTAGGCTTCGAAGGCTTGAGTCCCGATACCATTGATTCCTCTGCGGTCGAACCGACATTGCAGAGAATCCGCAGCAGCGGACGCATTCGCCTGCTCGGACACCACGAGATCGCATTCGACGAAGCGCTGAATCTTCTGTTTCACGCCGACCAAGTTTTGCCGGGCCATTCCAACGGCATGCGCTTCACGGCGCACGATGCGGCGCTGCAGGTGTTGGCGCGTGAAGAGTACTACAGCATCGGCGGCGGTTTCATCATCCAAGCCGGCGCGGAATCGTCGGTCAGCACCGCACGCCGCGAGCCGGAGTTCGAGTTCAACTCCGCCGCCCGGCTGCTCGAACTCGGACGCATGCACGGCCTGGAGATTCACGAGCTGATGTTGGCGCGCGAGCGCACCTGGCGCAGTGACGCCGAGATCCGCGCCGGTTTGCTGCGCATTTGGCAAGTCATGCAGGATTGCGTGCGCCGCGGATTCGAGGCGCAGGGCTTGCTGCCGGGTGTGCTCGGCGTACGTCGCCGGGCGCCGAAGCTCTATCGGCAGCTGATGAGTGGCAATCCCTTAAGTCCCATGCACGCCCTCGACTGGGTGAACGTGTACGCGCTCGCGGTCAACGAAGAGAACGCGGCCGGCGGCCAGGTGGTCACCGCGCCCACCAACGGCGCGGCGGGAATCGTCCCTGCGGTGCTGCATTATTATCGGCGCTTCGAACCCGGAGCCGACGATGACGGCGTGATTCGATTCTTGCTGAGCGCTGCCGCCGTCGGCATGCTCTACAAGCAAAACGCGTCGATATCCGGCGCCGAGATGGGCTGTCAAGGCGAGGTGGGCGTTGCCTGCTCGATGGCGGCCGCGGGATTGGTGTCGGCGCTCAACGGCAGCAACGAACAAATAGAGAATGCCGCCGAGATCGGCATGGAGCACAACCTTGGCCTGACCTGCGATCCGGTCGCCGGCCTGGTGCAGATTCCCTGCATCGAGCGCAATGCCATGGGCTCGGTCAAAGCCATCAACGCGGCGCGGCTCGCGATGCGCGGCGACGGCTCGCACAAGGTTTCTCTCGACCAGGTGATCAACACCATGCGCCAGACCGGGCTTGATATGTCGACCATCTACAAAGAAACCTCGCAAGGCGGCCTTGCGGTCAACGTCCCGGAATGCTGATCACCCGGTGGCTTGCAGGCCCTGCGAAATGCCGCTGATGGTCGCGCGCAACGCGCCGAACAATGCCTGATCTTCGCGGCCGGTCTTGCGCCAGCGGCGCAACAAGTCCACTTGCATCAGATGCATGGGGTCGATGTAGGGATTGCGCAATTTGATCGAGCGTTGCAGGGTCGGATCGCTGTCGAGCAATCGCGCGGTGCCGCGCAGGCGCAGTACATGCGTCACCGTCAAGGCATATTCTTTGGCAATCGACTGCGCCTGAGCGCGCAGCGCATCGCCGGCGAGTGCGTCGTAGTGACTGGCGATCTCAAGATCGGTGCGTCCGAGCATGGCCTCGACATCGTCGAGAAGATGTCCGAAAAATGGCCAGTGCGCGACCATTTGCCCGACCACCTCCGCGCCGTGCTGGTCGAGCGCGGCCGATAAGCCGCTGCCGAAGCCGAACCATCCGGGCAGCATGTGGCGGCTCTGCGTCCAGGCGAATACCCACGGAATGGCACGCAGTGCGTGAACACCCTTGCCGACGGCGCGCGCCGCGGGCCGCGATCCAATATGCATGCGCTCGATCACGTCGAGCGGCGTCGCCGCGCGAAAGTAATCGAAGAATCGCGGATTGTCGAACACCAGTTCCTTGTATACCGCCAAACTTCGCAGCGCGACGCTGCGCATCGCGGCTAAGTACTCGGCGGGTATCGGCGGACGATCTCCGGCATGCGCAGTCGCCAAGGCGACCGACGCGAAGGTGCGTTCCAGAGTGCGCATCGCGATCGGCCGCAAGCCATAGCTTTGGTTGACCACCTCGCCCTGTTCGGTCAGACGCAGTACACCGCGCATCGCACCATCCGGCATCGCCTCCACCAGATTTTCGGTGCGCCCGCCGCCGCGCGCCGGCGTGCCGCCGCGGCCGTGAAAAATCAGCAGTCGGATGCCGGCCTCGTGCGCGGCTTCGAGGAGTTCGGCCTGTGCCACCTGCAACGCCCAGCGTGAGGCGGCAATTCCGCCCTCCTTATTGCTGTCCGAGTAGCCGATGACGACCATTTGCCGGTTGCCGCGCGACGCCAGATGCTTGCGGTACGCGGGTTCCCGATACAGTGCGCGCAGTACCTCGCCGGCGCTCTGCAGCGAACCGATGCATTCGAGCAGCGGCGCCACATCCAGCGGCGACTCGCCGGTACGCTTGTCGGTGATGTCGGCCCAGCGTGCGAGCAGCAGCACCGCCAGCACGTCTTCAGGTCCCTGCGCGCCGCTCACGATGTATTCACCGATCGCGCGGCCGCCGAATTTATGGCGCGCCTGCGCGATGGCCTCGAACACCCAGAGGCTGCGCCGGCCGACGGCATCGAAGGCCGAGGTCGGTCCTTGGTCGCGGGCCAGCAAGTCGCGCAGTTGCAGCAGCCGCTGCGCCGGCGGCAGCGACGGCCATTCCGGCACGCACAAGCCCTGCGCGATCACTTGGTCGTGCATGTGCGCGTGTTGATTGACGTCGAGGGTTGCAAGATGAAAGCCGAAGGTGCGAATTCGGCGCATGAAGCGCCGCACCAGAAAGTATCCGGCGTAGCGCCCACGGTTCTGCGTCAGACTCTCCGCGGCCAGGCTCACATCGGCGAGTAACTCCTCGGGATTCTGATACGCGTTCGGCCGGCCGTCGTAAGTCGACTTCAGCCGCTCGGCGATCTGGCCAAAAAACATGCGATACGGCATACGGTCATGCCGTGCCGGTGAGATCGCCTGCGCACCCGGCAGGATGGCGCTATACGATTCGATGCGCGCCGCGAGCTCGGCGCTCACGCCGACGCGGTTCGCGCTTTGGCTCAAGGTCTCCGCGAGTTGACCGCATTCCTCGAAATAGGTCGAGACGATCACCTGTTGATGGCGATGCAAGGTCTCGCGGATCGTCTTGCCATGCACGTCCGGGTTGCCGTCCATGTCGCCGCCGACCCAGGAGCCGAAATGCAGAATGCTCGGGACATCGAGTTCCTCCGCCGAGACGGAGTACGCCTTGGCGAGCGCCGACTCGATCTCCTCGTAGAACAGCGGTACCACGCGATACAGAATATCGATCAGATAGAACAATACGTGCTCGCGTTCGTCCGCCACCGTCAAGCCTTCCCGCGGATGCTCCTCGGTCTGCCAGATGCTGGTCAGCTCGAGGCGCACACGCGCCCATAAAGTGTCGAGCTCCGCGGCCGTCGACGCGGGATTCAGGCGATCGAGCAAGTCCTGCGCGATGTGCTGCTGCTTGCGCAAAATCGTGCGCCGCGTCGATTCGGTCGGATGCCCCATGAACACCGGTTCGATGCTCATCGAGCCGATCAATTGCAGCACTTGATCAAGCGATGCTCCATCACGCTGCAAGCTCGCGATGCAGCCGGCGATGCCGCCGGGTTGGCCGGTGCTTGATTCGTTGAGGTACTCGCGGCGCCGGCGAACTCGATGCACTTTCTCCGCGGTGTTCACCGCCTGGAACCAGATCGAGAAAGCGCGCGTAAGATCGGTGGCCGCGGACGGCGAGCGGCTCATGGTGCGCTCTTCGAGTTCGGCGCCGCCGGCGCCGTTCGCTTCGCGCTGCTGAATCGCCGCGAGCCGATCGCCCTCCACCAAGCGAAAGAAATCCTCGCCTCCCTGGTCGCGCAAGGTCTCGCCGATCAACTCACCCAGGGCATGCACATCCTCGCGTAGCGCGGAGTCCTTGATGGGAAATTGAATGCTCTGTCGATACATAATGTAGGCTCTCAAGAATTCACGGAGGCAAAAATAACATGAGCTTGCTGGCGCAAATCGCGATATTTCTTGGCTCCGCCGTAATCGCAATCCCTATATTTCGGTACTTTAAATTGGGCTCGGTACTCGGCTACCTGGCCGCGGGAATCATTATCGGGCCCGCCTGTCTCGGGCTCATCAGCCGCATCGACGCCACCCAGCATATTGCGGAGTTCGGCATCGTACTCCTCATGTTTGTCATCGGCCTCGAACTTCAGCCCTCGCGCCTTTGGG
>Ga0302319_10011120_pt1 | contig 17102 bp, 16 predicted proteins | sample Bog_T0_2_FD_203319 | JGI IMG/M metagenome (GOLD analysis project Ga0302319, IMG submission 203319) | Peat permafrost microbial communities from Stordalen Mire near Abisko, Sweden - Bog_T0_2 | ecosystem: Environmental > Terrestrial > Soil > Wetlands > Peat | place: Sweden: Abisko, Stordalen Mire...
GCACCGGCTAAACCACCGGCCAAGAAAATGCCTCGGCTACAAAACGCCACATCAAGTCTTCTGGGAACAGTTACACTCTAACAAACCCGTTGCACTTCGTTGTTGAATCCGCCTTTTATTAATTACCAAGGGTAGAAGATCGAGGTGAGGGGTAATGCCCGCTCCCAGTCTGCCGATATGTTCCTCATGCATTCAGCTTTAAGCGAAGATTCGCCTTCCAGAGCAAGTTTAGGTGGTTTGCGGCTTGATAGGCTTGAAATGCCGTTGGAAAAAACAGAGGGCGGTGCGATCGGATGAAAGGCGGGACTCGGCTTCGCAAGGAGGAGCAACGGAAGGACTGTCTGGTCCTTTTCCGCGACACCCTCTGCGCCGTTTCGGCCACATTACTTTCGATTATTTTCTCAGCATGTCTCTTCTTCACGTGTCCGGCAATGGGCCAAGCGCCGAGCGCGCCAGCGGGCAAATTGCGCACACTGGTCACCGCGCATGAGGCGCACAGCCTCAACAGTAAGGAAGCGGCACGAGCCTATCCTATTCATCTACGCGCCGTGGTCACCTATTACGATCCAAATCTCGGAAACAATTTCGCGGCAATGTTTGTAAACGATGGGACTGGAAGCATCTGGGTCAACCTGCCAACCGATACCAGCGTTTCGTTGCCTGCCGGAACACTGGTCGATGTGACCGGCGTAAGCGGAAATGGATTGTTTGCTCCAGTTATCGCGTCTCCCCGTGTGCGCGTGATTGGTAGTTCCCATTTGCCGGATAACGCTCTGCGTGTGAGCCACTCCAGCCTCGTCAGCGGCATCGATGACGGCCAGTGGGTCGAAGTTGAGGGCACCGTTCATTCCTTTTCCGAGGACGACCGCACCATCACGCTCCATCTCGAAATGCCGGATGGAGCCATTAACGTATTGATGCCGCGGGAAGCGGGCGCCAACTACTCCAGCCTGGTGGATGCGCGGGTGATGATTCGCGGCAATACTGCACCCGTCTTCAGCCGAGTTAAATACCAGATGATCGGTGCGCGGCTGATGTCGCCGGGCCTGGCAGTCATCAAAATTCTGGAACCAGCGCCCAGTGATCCATTCATTCAGCCTGCGACTGCAGTGGACGACTTGATGCGCTGGGATCATATTTCCATATTGAAACACCGTGTGCATTTGCGCGGAACGGTCACCCTGTTCTGGCCTGGATCGTCTCTCTGCATTCGCGATGTCAGCGGTTCAATCTGTACGCGAACCAGAGAGCACACGCCTATAGCAGTGGGCGAGATTGCCGACGTGGTTGGGTTTGCGGGGATTGAGGGAGATGCTCATATCCTGACCGAGGTCGTCTACCGTCCTGTAGGAAAAGGCAATCCTGTTGCGGCCATACCCATGAGCGCCGAAGATGTACTACACGGTTTACATGATTCCGAATTGATTGTGATTGAAGGCCAGTTGATCGGTCGCGATCAGGCTTCCTCAGATACCACTCTGATGCTCAGCATCGGGAATGTACTCTTCACCGCTATTCTTCCTAAAAGCCAGATGGGATCTGAGAAAGATGGATGGGTGAACGGAAGCAAGCTGCGCATTACTGGCATCTGCTCGAAAAGCCTGTATACCGAGAGCAGCGCTGTGGGAGAAGGAGTCGCGGAGGGAGAAGGAGCCTCGGTGGCGAAGTCCTTCAGGGTTCTCATGCGCTCTCCAAGCGATATTGTTGTACTGAAAAAGGCCTCCTGGTGGACGCCGACTCACGCGCTGATCTTGCTGGCATTGGCGCTGGTTGGCACACTGCTCATACTGGCTTGGGTAATGGTACTCCGCAAGCGTGTTGAAGAGCAGGCAAAACTCCTCCGGGAAAGTGAAGAGCGGTTTCGCCACATGGCCTTGCACGACGCCTTGACGGGACTGGCTGCTCGTTCTCTGCTTGAGGATCGGCTGAATGTCGGAGTGGAAGCCGCCAAGCGGCATAATACAGGCCTGGCCCTGCTCATGGTGGATATAGACAGATTCAAGCATACCAACGACACGTATGGACACCAAGGCGGCGACGAAGTCTTGCGTGTGGCCGCGCAACGCCTCTTACAGGCCGTGCGCAAGAGCGATACCGTCGCCCGAATGGGCGGCGACGAATTTGTCGTGCTTCTTTCCGACCTGCACAACCCTCGGATGGCCGAGGAAATTGCCGCCGACGTTGTTGCAACTTTGGCAGTGCCGGTTCTGTTTGCGGGCGGCAAGGTGCCGGTCTCCGCCAGTGTTGGCGTCTGCACTGCATTCGCGGAGGATCTGGATGTGGATTTCCTGCTGAGGAATGCGGACGCTGCGCTCTACCAGGCCAAGGCGCGTGGCCGGAATTGCTTCCAGGTCTTTTCGCCCGACATGGCTCCTGCCCAAATCAAATAGCCGAATAACCTGAGAATCCAGCGCTGGCCTCGCCTGTTTACACTAGAAGCTGTTTCATAACCTGGTTTTGAAAGGGCACGGCTTCAGCCGCATTACGAACATGGCTATCTGCATGTTTTGAAAGGGCACGGCTTCAGCCGCATTACGAACATGGCTATCTGCATGTTTTGAAAGGGCACGGCATCAGCCGCATTACGAACATGGCTATCTGCATGTTTTGAAAGGGCACGGCTTCAGCCGCATTACGAACATGGCTATCTGCATGTTTTGAAAGGGCACGGCTTTAGCCGTGCCGCTGATGGAGCATAAAAATCGCGGGCTTTAGCCCCTGAGGAAAGCTCTAAGACGGTCAGTATTCGGTTGTGAAACAGCTTATAAGGAAGAGGGCTGAATCCTCATGATGCGTTGGTTAATGAGCTGGCTATGGCGGGTACTGGTGGTGCTGGCGGCGGCGTTTGTTCTGCTGTACGCCGGCGATTGGGCCGTCTACAAATTGCGCGGATCGCCCCGGTCCACGGTCACCGTCAACCGCTACATGACCATTCCGCTCAAGGGCAATAAGCAGGAGTTTGACTACCTGGGTTCGATGGATGTGCCCTGCTCGGTCTCCCTGTTTCCACAAGCAGGACAAGTTCCCTGTTGGCAACTGCGCCGCAACTCCAACCAGGGAATGAATTTGTAATTATTTCTGCAATGCAATCGTGTGCATAAGCTAGCAAACGTGCTCCCGTGACACAGGTCACGTCGAGGAAGGAAAAGTCCGTCTAACATCGTCCAATCTTTCAGCAACTCCCGAGGGACGATGTATAGCCACACCCAGAACGAGAACGGCACCTACAACACCCGCTGCCTTTACTGCTTCATGACCATTGCCTCGTCTGTGGAAACGAACAAGGAGCTGGCAAGCGTGGAGGCCCGGCACATCTGTCCGGAGCGGGCGCTAGCGGCGTTGCTGGAGCAGGCAAAGGCCATCGAATCCCAGAGCCATCCGAGCTAAAGAAACAGCCTAGACCAATCAGCTTTATTGCATGCGCGCCTGATCGCGCAGTTGCCGTGCCGTGGCCTCCAGAAATGTCTCCACACTGGCTCCGGCGGGCGGCTCCAGTCCGGACTTTGCCTGGATGGCGGCGGCGATGCGTTCGGCCAGGGCTCGGCGCGTGGGCAGACTCAAGTCCAGCCGGCGCGCGAAAAATCCCTCCAGAACTTCCAAGTCTGTGGAAGAGAGCCGGGCAATGCCGGTGGCCGGAAGCGAATAGGCGTTGTGCGGTTCCGGAGCCGGGGCGCTGGGGGCAAAGATATGCGCGGTGAAAGTTCGCGCGCCCGATTCGCCCCACAAAGGCGCCTCCTGCACCCTGTCCCGCACGACCAGAGTGCCCGCTGCCATGTCGCCCAGCCGCTGGTGCTGGCGGCTGGCGAAGATTGCGATCACTCCCACGGCGTAGCAGAAGGGGAACTGGTCCACATAGCGAACCAGGTTGCGGGCCATCGATTCGAAGAGGCCAATGGCGCGTCCGGAGCGTTGGATGACGCGAATCCGGGCCACGCGCTTGCCCGGAGTGCGGCCGTTCCAGAAGGCCTCGAAGAGCGTGAAATAGCCCCAGTTGAGCAGAAAAATAATGAAAATTACGATGGCAACTGCCCACTGTTCAGGAATATCGGAGGAGGCGCGAGTGCTTGCGGGAGTGCTTGACTGAACGAAGATGGCGAGGAGCACCACAATCACGAGAAAGCCGGCGATCCAGATCAGAGTATCGACGAGCAGGGCGATAAAACGGCTGCCGATGCCGGCCAGGGGCATCTCAATATGCACCAGCTCCGGCGTATCAATGTTAAGCTCATCTGGTTTAAGCTGATCTGTATTCAACTCCATGGCGCAAGTCCTCTCCAACCAGTGGATTCTCAAGCGCCGGCCCCACTGGGACCGGCTGGCCGCTCTGCTGGCCCAATCCGACGCGAGCGGCCTGGGCCAGCTCTCCCGCGTGGAGTTGCAGGAGCTGGCCCTGCTTTACCGGCAAGCAGCGGCAGACCTCTCCGTGCTGCGCCAGGACTCAACTTCGCGCACGTACTCGGAGCATGTGAATCATTTGCTGGCTCGCGCCCACCATATCATCTATTCGGGACGAAAGACCAATTTTCTCACGCTCTTGCGCTTTCTGCGCGACGAGTATCCGGTCATCTTTCAGCAGCAGATCGGGTCTGTCGCGGCTTCGGCGCTGGTCTTTGTGTTCTTTGGCCTGGTGGGCGCGGCGCTGACCAGCGCACGGCCGGAGTTCATGCGTCATTTCTTGGGCCCGGAGATGATCGCCACCATGGAGCGCCACACCATGTGGACCGAATCCATCGTGAGCATCGCCCCGATGGAATCCAGTCGGATCATGACCAACAATCTTTCGGTCAGCTTTGTGACCTTTGCCTCCGGGATCACCTTTGGCCTGGGGACCTTCTTCTTTCTCTTTGAAAACGGCATGATGCTGGGGGTGATCGGCGCGGCCTGCCACCACTACGAAATGTCGCAGGCCCTGTGGAGCTTTGTGGCTCCGCACGGGTCGCTGGAGCTGCCCGCAATTATCATTGCCGGCGGGGCCGGCTTCCGCCTGGGCCACGCCATGCTCTTCCCCGGCGCTCTGCGCTGGAGTGAGTCGGTGGCTCGCGGCGGCATCGAAGCCACACGCCTGGTCAGCGGCATCATTCCCCTGCTGGTGATCGCCGGGTTGCTGGAGGGCTTTTTTTCTCCGTCGCAGGCTCCCGTGGGTTTCAAGTTCACCGTAGGCGGGCTGCTGTTTGCCATGCTCAATCTGTGGCTCTTCCGGCCTGCGAAAAAAACAGGGAACAGGGAATAAGGAACGCCGTTGCCGCTTCCATCCCCTTGGCTGGTACACTGCCTTGGCAGAGAATTACAACGATATTGCTTGCAGACCATTGGAGGCCCACCGTGGCAGACGTTCAACCGCCCGCATTTCAACCTTTTGTTTCGCCCAATGATAACCGTCCGGAGTTCACCCTCCGCGCCGTAATTCTAGGCTCGATCTTCGGCATTATCTTCGGCGCCGTTACGGTTTATGTCGGCCTGAGGGCGGGACTTACGGTGGCCGCTTCGATTCCCATCGCCGTGCTGTCGATCAGCATTCTGCGCGCCTTCGGGCGCAGCTCGATTCTGGAGAACGTGATCGTCCAGACCACCGGCAACGCCGGGCAGTCCATCGCCGCAGGCGTCATCTTCACGCTGCCGGCGCTGATCTTTCTGGGCTTCGACCTGGAGTATGCCCGCATCTTCATGCTGGCATTGATCGGCGGCTTTCTGGGCGTGCTGTTCATGGTGCCTCTGCGCAAGCAGTTGATCGTTGACGAGCACGAGAACCTGAAGTTTCCCGAGGGCACGGCCTGCGCCGATGTTTTAATTGCTGGCGAGAAGGGCGGCTCCTTTGCCAGCCGCGTCTTCTTTGGCCTCGGCCTGGGCGCGCTCTACGCTTTCTTCCAGAATGAAAATCTCTTCGGCGCATGGCCGGGCACGCCTGAGTTCCGGCCCGACTTCGGCCCGCAGCACGTGCTGAAAGGCGCGTCCATCAAAGCCGACGCAACCAGCGAGTACCTCGGCGTGGGTTACATCATCGGACCCAAAACGGCGGGTGTGATGTTTGCCGGCGGCGTGCTCTCCTGGCTGGTGCTGATGCCGCTGATCTACTTCTTCGGCAAGGCGCTGCCCGGTCCAGTCTACCCCGGCACCATGCCCATCGCGCAGATGGGTCCCAGCGACCTCTGGATCACCTATATCCGACCCATGGGCGCGGGCGCCGTGGCCGCCGCCGGACTCATCACGCTCCTCAAAACGCTGCCCACCATCATCAGCGCGCTGGTCTCAGGTTTCAAGCTCATGCGCAAGGGCAAGGACGCCTCGGCCGCCAAGCCGCTGCGCACCGAGGATGATTTTTCCATGGGTATGGCCATGATCGGCTCCGCGCTGCTGGTGGTGCTGATGTTCTTCTTCCTTTACTTCAAGCCGGTGCCCGGAACCCATCTCGGGCCGATTGAAAATCTGGCCGCTTCCCTGCTCATCGTCTTCTTCGGCTTCCTTTTTGTGACTGTCAGCTCGCGCATCGTGGGCCTCATCGGATCCTCGGCCAACCCCATCAGCGGCATGACGATTGCAACTTTGATGGCCACATCGGCCATCTTCCTGGTCAGCGGCTGGACGGCTCCGGCCTTTGGGGCGCTGGCCATCACCATCGGCGGCGTCGTCTGTATCGCCTCGGCCGAGGCTGGCGACACCTCGCAGGATCTGAAAACCGGCTACCTGGTCGGCTCCACGCCGCGCAAACAGCGTTACGCCTTCCTGATCGGCATCGTCATCTCCACACTCGCCATCGGTTATGTCCTCCAGAAGATGAACACCGTCTTTACGGAGTTCCACGCGGCGCCACAGACCTGGGATCTCTCCGCCTCACACTCCGGCGTCGCGGAGCAGTTGAATCCCGAGGGACTGAATGACAGGATTCCGGTGATCGGCGCGGATAAGAAGACCACGATGCACGCCAAAAGCGATTACATCGTGCTGAACGCGCTGGGCTCCTCGGAGCTGGCCGACGGCAAATATCTTTACTCGCCCGCCACCAAGCAAATCGAGGTGCAGTGGATTCCCGGCATCGGCAGCGAGAAAATTGCCGCGCCCCAGGCCCGCCTGATGGCCACCGTCATCAGCGGCATCCTCAGCCGCAAGCTGCCTTGGGGGCTTGTCCTGCTGGGCGTCTCCATCGTCTTCACTATCGAACTGCTGGGCATTCGTTCGCTGGCCTTCGCTGTCGGCGCGTATCTTTCCATCGGCACCACGCTGGCCATCTTTGTGGGCGGCATCATGCGCTGGCTGGTGGACGCAGCGGTGAAGAAGGCCGGCGGTGACGCCGACGCCGAGGGGGACGTCTCTCCCGGCTCGCTCTTCGCCAGTGGCCTGATCGCCGCCGGCGGCATCGCCGGTCTGATCGGCGTGGGCCTCAAGGGCTACGCGATGACGGTTCATCCCGACGATCCGCTCAGCCCCATCCACTTCCACATCACAGACAACCCCGCCGTCTCGGTTCTGGCGTTTGCGATGCTGGCCGGTTCGCTGTATTACTTTGCGCGCAAGCCGCTGAAGAAGTGAGAGTGAATCAGCTTGATCAATGCAAATTCAACAAAATGGGTACATCAGGCATCGATTCTTAGATTTAGGGTGCTAGCATACCTACGTACGGTATACATCAGATACGCCCTCTTCGCCCTGATGTTGCTCCAGAGAGGATGCGTATGTACACTGTTGACGAAAGAAGTCCGCTCTGCGTCTGAGGTATAGTGTTTCCGAATCGTCGGTGAAGCGTTCTTTTCTGCCAAACGATATGGGGTGGCAATGTGAATACGCAGGAGTTCCTGAAGCCAAAACTAAAAGGCGAACGCTTCCAGAACGCCACGGTGCCACTGGAATTGTTGAAGGACTTCTCTGCTTTGCAAGAGATGCTGGTAGAAGTAGCAAAATGGGAGTTTCGGAATACTCACCCTGGTAGAGAGCGAATCCCGCGTAATTTTACTGCTGAGGTGGATCTGCACCTCACATCAGTAGAAGAGGGCTGTGCGATTCTGACGATCAGCCTCGTCTTTGCAAGCTTATTTCCAGCCAACCAGACCTATTTTGAAAAGGCTAAAACAGATATCGTCGAGGCCATTGCGTCGGCCGAACAAGGATCAACACCAAGTTTGCCTCCAAGTCTGCTGACCTATTTTGATCGCTTTGGGCGCGGCTTGCGAGCAGGCGAATCAATATCATTCGAGCGCGATGGCGGATCAGCAACGCTGACACCGGATACCAGAAATCAGTTGATGCGTTTCGCTCAGGTGAAAGAGTGGACAGAGCCTGCTTCGTTAAGTGTCAGGATTTCAGAAGTTGATAAAGACCGGAATAGTTTCGATATGAAGCTTAGTGACGGCACTAAATTGAGCGGAGAACTCAGCGACCCGTATCAAGATGTAATTCTGGAAGCACTCAGAAATTACAAAGAGGGTCATGATGAATTTCTCTTGATTCAAGGTATCGTAAGAAAAGACCAAAATAATCATTTGAAACGCTTTGAATCAATTGAACACGTCACGCTATTAGATCCACTTGATATATCACTGCGCCTTGATGAATTGGCTAAACTTGCTAATGGGTGGCTCGATGGCAACGGACAAACGGCGGCAAAGGAAAAGCTCGAATGGCTTGCAGACACTTTCGAGTCATTATTTGACACAAGTCTACCATTACCATACTTATACCCTACCGCTGAAGGAGGAGTTCAGGCGGAATGGAGTGTGAATGATTGGGAAATCTCACTTGAAATTGACCTTGAAAAGCAACAAGGTGAGTATCAAGCAGTAAACATCAAAGATAATACCTGCAATGAGTCCCAGTTTTTACTCGGCACACGAGAGGGTTGGAGCCAACTTAATGATGCCTTGAAACAGCTTGAGATACGGAGTGATGAGGAGCAGCCGAATGGAATCTGAAACCTTATTACTCCGTCAGATAAATCCAAACTTCATCCAGCAAGGAAGGATTACTTCTATAGCCTTTCGTCCCACAACGAAAGATGAATACCTGCTCTCAGTTGAAGATGGTAGTAGAATTTCGGCGAGAGCCTCATGGGAGAGATTTACTAAAACACCAAATTGTAACTCGGTCGGAGTCATGGCAGTCTCTTTTGCCGAGTGCACAAAGCAAGAACTCCCAATCATCGAGGATGGCGAACCGTTTCCGGAACATTGCTCGATTGATTTTTCCAATTTGACAAGAGGTCTCGTTGAGAAGAAGGCCAAATTTTTAGCTAAGTACGCTGTTGAACGTGACTGGTTATACAAAGCAGTCTAGTAATGTGATATTCATAGATGTAGTTCCCTTTGTACACTGATACCTAAGTCATGTTAGCCTGCGTGGGCCAATTCCGCAATCAGCCGCGCCCGTCCGCGCTCTCGAACCTCGGCGGACAGCTCGCGCATGGATTCCTGGGTGATCGGGCGGCCTTCACCGCGCGCCAGGGAGGCGCGGGCTTCATCGAGAGTGGCGCGAAACTCGACACGCCGCCGCTCGCGCTCTTCCCATAGGGCAAGTGCTTCTTCGACAGCGTCTTGCTCACTACGCAGCCGTCCAGACTCCACGGCGTGGCGAGCGAATGCCCGTTGATCAGATGTAAGCTCGACTTCCATGGCTTCGGCTTCTGCTCTCAGGGTACGCCAAACGGTACAGGAAAACCACAGACAGCGGCGGGTGGCGCAGGTCCGGGAGATAAGAAATGAGGGTGCCCCAGGTCCGGCTTCTCGGACTTGGGAAACAACGAATCTCAAGCCCAAGGCGGCTGACCCCACCGCAGGGGTTTGCAGATTATTTCGCGCTTGCGGCGCACAATCGAAGCAGTCGCAAATGCGAGGTCCTTATGACCACCGTCCAATCTCCAACACGCGCAATCCTGCTTCCTTTTTCCTGGTCCCTCAGTCCCCATTTCTCTGCTCCATATTCGCCGATTCTTCCCCTAAATCCACCCGACCCCCCACCCCCCCACCCTGTGGAAATCTTTTTCGACCATTTAATTTCTTGTAACCTACACGGAATCAATAACTTACATTTTTGCACTGTTAACGAATCAGTAACTGCAAACCCCTGATTTTGCCCCATTTTTAGCCAAAAAGGGGCCGTTTTAGCCTCAGAATCCCTCATTTTCGCGCTTTTTGAAAAGCGGGTTTGGCTGTTCTAGTTCTCACGCCGCTATGATGCTTCTTGGAGGAATAAATCCCCATGAATCTTACCGGCAACACTATTCTCATCACCGGCGGCGGTTCGGGCATTGGCCGCAGGCTCGCGGAAGAGTGGCACAAACTCGGCAACCAGATTGTCATCGCCGGTCGGCGCAAGCAAGCTCTCGACGAAACCACCGCCGCCAACCCCGGCATGAAGTCGCTTAAGCTCGACATCGAATCCCCCGCCGCCATTCGCGACTTCGCCACCCAGGCAGCGGCCGAATTTCCCTCGCTCAACGTGCTTGTCAACAACGCCGGCATCATGCGCCCGGAGAACCTGCTGGAGCAGCAGGCCGATCTGGCCGACGCGGAAGCCACCGTGACCACCAACCTGCTGGGCCCCATCCGCCTGACGGCGGCCTTGCTGCCTTTGCTGCAAAGGCAGCCCCACGCCACCATCATCAACGTCTCGTCCGGGCTGGCCTTTACACCGCTGGCGCAAACGCCAACCTATTGCGCCACCAAGGCGGCGATCCACTCCTACACGCAATCGCTTCGCTATCAACTCAGAAAAACGCAGATCGAAGTGCTCGAACTGGTCCCGCCCTACGTTCAGACTTTCCTGATGGACGGCGCCGAAGACCCGCGCGCCATGCCGCTGGCCGATTTCATAGCCGAGGTGATGCAGATCTTCAAGACCAGTCCGACGCCGGCTGAGATCTGCGTTGAAAGAGTGAAGCCGCTGCGCACTGCCGCTGAAAGCGGCCGCTTCGATGCCATCTTTTCTGGTCTCAACGAGTCCAGGCCGGATGGTCATTGATCCGAATCGCCGGCAACAAAATGGGCGTCCCGGGCATTGAGACCCGAGACGCCCATTTTCGTGAAAGAGCATTGGGCTGCAAGGTGTCCTGCTATTGCTCTTTAACGCTCCAGGGTAAAGATGACGCTGATCGTGGTCTCCACCTCGACTGGCTGTCCGTCGAGCAGATAGGGGCGGTAGCGCCAGGTCTTGACGGCATCCAGTGCGGCCTGCTGCAGCAACGCTGGTCCGCCGGTAACGCGCAGGTTCTCGATGGTTCCGCCTTTGGAGATGATGGCCGCAAGCGTCACCGTGCCGCTGACCCGGGTAACCCGTGCCATGGGAGGATAGACCGGCAACGTCTTCTGGATCAGCAGCCCGGCCTCAACAGAGGTGGAGACGCGCAGCGGAGCCTTGGCCGCCGGATGTACGACGGACCCACCCGTGTTCCCGCGAAACAAATCTCTGCTAAGAGCCGCGGAGTTGGAAGCCCAATTATAAGAGTCGAGATTGATTGGCGGCTCTGTCGTGTCCGGAATGAAAATGCGCGTTGGAATCGTGCGCGGCACAGCAAATGGATTGTTAAGCGTCTCGGTGGATGCCCGGGTAGTCTGCGTGAGTTGCTGCTGCGGCAACTGGGGCTTGGGCGGCACAAACACGCAGCACTCCGTAAAGGAGCTAAAATGGGGCGGCAGCGCCGGAGGGCAGATCAGCGGAATCATGACGAGCGCCAGCAAGATGGAGGTGTTGAAGGCGAATGCCGCGACCATCCATTCGTGGCTGCGGGTGTGGATTCTGCCTGCGGATTCAAAGATGGAGTCTTCAAACATGGCCTGCCTCCCTGAAACAAATTCAGCCATTCCGGCTGAGAATTTGGAGGCCATGTTCTGACGCGAGCGGGCTTACCGCTCGGCGCGCTATGTTGGCGCGGGGAGCGGGGCTCTAAGCACTCCGCATATCCCAATCGGAACCACTGTACTTAGATAGACACCGGGGCTGGAAAAAGTGTTCCCGAAAGACATAATAATAGTTAACAAGTTATCCGGGAGTTTATGGATGAAACGTCTTATAAGCGAAGAAGCAGATAATAACTTGGGGCGCTTCCATGTTCTTGGAAGCGCCCCGTGCTTGTTGCAGACTGTATTGGTTACTCCGGCAGCGTTAGCTTGCCCTTTACGTTGAAGGTCTGCGCGAGCACCGGCAGGCCGGTATTAGGCTGGCCTCCGCCGACAGAGATTGTATACTCGCCTTCGGCAATGATTGGAACGCCGTCTTCGGTGACCATGCTCAGGTCGCGCGCGTTTAACTCAAAGCGCAACTTCTGCGAAGCGCCGGCATTGAGATGAACGCGCTGAAAGGCGCGCAATGCATGCAACGGCGCGCCCGGCGCCTTGGGAAAGCTGAGATAGAGTTGAGTTACTTCGTCTCCGTCACGATGACCGGTATTTGTGACAGTAACTTCCGCCACCAGCGGGTTGCCCGCAGTTATCGGACTGGTAGGAACTGTAAGCCCGCTATATGTGAAGGTCGTGTAACTCAAACCATAACCGAAGGGATAGAGCGGCGCGCCTTCAAAGTAACGATAGGTACGGCCCTTCATCGCGTAATCCTCGAAGGGCGGCAACTGAGTTATATCTTTGTAGAAGGTGACGGGCAGGCGGCCGGCGGGGTTGTTCTTGCCGGAGAGCGTTTCAGCCACAGCCGAGCCGCCCTCTTCGCCGGGATACCATGCTTCGAGGATGGCGTTAGCGTGAGCCGCGGCCCAGTTGACGCCGAGAGCGCTGCCGTTGGTGAGCACCACGACCAACGGCTTTCCAGCGGCGGCCACGGCTTCAAGAAGTTGCTGCTCCGGCTTGGGCAGGTCGATGCTGGTGCGGTCGCCGCCCATGAAGCCCTCTTCGTGCACCTCCATCTCCTCGCCCTCCAGCTCGCTGGTGATGCCCACCACGGCGACGACCACATCGGCATCGCGGGCTGCGGTTACTGCTGCTGGATCGGGATTGAGGTCAACCTTTGACCAAACCAGCCGCGCGTCCGCGGCAGAGTACAGGCCCTGAGTGTGGTTTACCAACACCTGGTAAGACTTGCCCTTCTCCAAATGCACGCGACTGAGCTTGGGCTCTACTCCGCCATCATGGTTGGCCTTGGCCAGGAGCTTACCGTCGAGCAAGAGGCGGAATAACCCAGTTCCTTGAATCCCCACGCTGTAATCGCCGCTCTCGCGGGGCGTCAGCGTCGCCTTCCAGCGAATGAAAAGAGGCTTGACGCCGGCAACCTCTTTGGGCAGCGGCGTGGCAGAGGCGTCGATGACCGATTCAATGCGCGTGACGAGCGGCACACTCTTGTCCTTTTCGTCCGAGGAATCCAGCTTGGCGTACATGGTTTTTACACCGGGCTTGCCGTCCGTGGTCAGCACTTCGGCAGGCACCAGCGTGACCTCTTTGCTGAGAAACTGCGTGCCCGCCACATAATTAATCGTCGCAGCGGGAAACTCAGCGCGCAGGCCTTCGAGAATTGAGACGGTGTGCGAGGGAACGCCGTTGTAGTTGCCCAGCAACACATTGGTCTGATTGGCCAGCGGACCGACGACGGCGATCTTGAGTCCCGATGTGCGCAGAGGCAGCACGCCATCGTTTTTCAGCAGCACCATGGACTCATTGGCGATTTTGCGAGCCAGGGCGCGATGCGCGGCGCCGTCCAACAGTTTCTCGTCGATTTTGTTGTAAGGCACCATCTCAGGAGGGTCGAACATGCCCAGCTTCATACGCGCGGTGAAGAGGCGCGTGAGTGCCGTGTCGATCTCGCTCTCTTTGAGAAATCCCTGCTGGACGGCATCGAGATAGGGTTTATAGTCGCGGTCGCCGGGAATCTTGGCAAGAAAATCCACGCACTCGTTGTCCATGCCGCGTTGCAGGCTGATGGCCGAGGCCTCGGGCTGGGTGGGCTTGAAGTTGTGGCCTTTGAAGATGTCGAGCACCGCGCCGCAGTCAGAGACCACGTAGCCCTTGAAGCCCCACTTGCCGCGAAGCTGATCTTGAAGGAGGAATTCGTTGGCGCAGGCGGGCTGGCCGTTGATACTGTTGTAGGCGCACATCACGGAACCGGCCTGGGCCTCGATGACCGTAGCGCGGAAGGCGGGCAGATAGGTGTCCAGCTCGTCGTGCTTGCTTACCGTCACGTCGGCGGTGTGGCGCGTCGGCTCCGGGCCGCTGTGGACGGCAAAGTGCTTGGGCGTGGAGATGGCGCGATAGTAATGAGGATCGTCGCCCTGCAGGCCGGTGACAAAGGCCACGCCCAGGCGCGCGGTGAGGAAGGGGTCTTCGCCATAAGTTTCCTGGCCGCGTCCCCAGCGCGGGTCGCGAAAGATATTGATGTTGGGCGCCCAGAAATCGAGGCCCTCGAAGATATTGCTGTGACCGTCGCGCACCGCCTGCGTGTGCTTGATGCGCCCCTCAATGCCGATGATCTCGGCCATCTGATGAATAACCGGCGCATCGAAGGTGGCGCCGAGGCCGATGGGTTCGGGAAACTCTGTAGTGCCGTTCACAGCCACGCCGTGCAGCGACTCGCTCCACCAGTCGTAGGCTGGCACGTTGAGCCGCGGAATGGCGCGCGCCTGATTCACAAGTTGGGTAGCCTTCTCTGGGAGCGTCATGCGATGGACCAGGTCTGCGGCTCGCTGCTCGGCGGGCAAGCTGGGGTCAAGATACGCGGGTTTGGCGTCTTGCGCTCCGGCCAGACACGCTGCCGTGCCGCACACCAACATTGCCGCTATCCTTCGGAATTCAGGGGTCTTCATCGCAAGCCTCTTTCAGTGATCAGTGAACAGTGGTCAGTGATCAGTTTTCAGTTGTCAGTATAGGCTACTCGGTCTGGCCCCGGAGTTTAGGAAAGACGATTTATGACTGATTTTTTTCGTTGGGCGCGACAGCTTCATGCCCATTGCGTGTAACCTTTTTTGTGCCGGGCCGTAAGGATAGGTAGAAGGGGGAAGGGCAGATGCGGAACGGAACGAGCGGCGTCCTGAACCTTTTTCGGCAAGGGGACACGGAGGCTTTCGAAGCGTTGTTTCGCCAGCATCAGCGCGCGGTGTACGGCTGGATTCTGCGCATTGTCCGCAACCCGGCTACAGCCGAAGAACTGACTGTCGAGACCTTCTGGCGCATTTATCGGTCCCATGCGCGGTTTGATCCGGGGCGGGGGTTCGAGGGTTGGGCGCGGCGCATCGCTACCCGTGCGGCACTCGACTGGCTGCGGGCGAAAAAGACGGAAAGCGAGCTGTCCATGGAGTCCTGCGCTGAAGTAGCGGCGCCGGTTGAGGCCGACCCGGCGGTGAGCACGGAAATTCGCCGGAAGACTGCGCTGGCCTTCGGGCGGCTGCCGCCCAAGCTGCGGATTGCGGCCACGCTGGCGGTGATCGAGGAACAGCCGCAGAAAGATGTAGCCGCTGCGCTGGGAATTACAGTTACGGCCGTCAAAGTGCGCGTCTTCCGCGCGATGCGCTTGCTCAGAAAAGATCTGGAAAAACAAGGAATCAGACCATGAATGCAAACGATCATGACCACATAAAGAAGCTATTGCGGCAGTCGCTGCCGCCAGTAAACAGCGACGAGGGGCCGGGACGCGATTTGTGGCCCGACGTGCTGCGGCGGCTGGACGTCGGAGTTGTGGCACCAGCCTCGCCCGGCTGGGCCTGGTTTGACGGAGCATTGCTGGCCGGCATTGTGGTCCTCGTCGCGATTTTTCCGGCGGCGATTCCCGTGTTTCTCTATTACCTGTGAACCCGCGGACGCATCCGTCCGCCAACATATTTGCAAACAAGGAGGAAGCTATGAATACCCATCCGTATCTTCGCGCTTTTCTGGCGGGAGCCTTTGTTCCCACGCTGGTTATGCCGCTGCTGCTCGCCGTGTTTATCGTGGTGAGGATCGTGCTGAAGGTGCCGGTTCCCATCGAGCAGGCGATGATCTTTCCCATGGCCGTGGTGCCTTCACTCTTCGGTCTATGGAATATGCTCTGGCTCGGTTCGCATGTGCGCACTCATTTGCCCATAGGCCTGCATGGAGCGATACTGCCCCTACTCATGGCTCCCACAGGCGCTCTGGTGGCTACTTGCTTCGGTGTGCTTCAATTCGGCGCCCATGGCGCGACCTGGTTCCACGCTTGCGAGTTTCCCTATGTGCTGATAGCGCCTTGCTTTTTGGCCGCACTGGCGGGTTATTACTTGGTGTGGAAGTACATTGTGGGCTTCTTGAATCGCATGCTGGGGATTGCGTGAAGAAGAACGTTCTTTTGTCTTCATACTGAAGCCAATCCACGTTGCGCAGTTGTCTTATCAAGCGCGGCCCTCGGCAACCAGAAAGGAAACGGCGATGAGCTTTCGGAATCTTCTGTGGCTATTTCCGATTGTCGTGACTCTGCACAATGCCGAAGAGGCCATTTGGCTTCCGGGCTGGTCGAAACGGGCAGTTCTCTGGCATCGCCCCGTTACGCCTGGTTCCTTCCGTTTTGCGGTGACGGTCTTGACAGTCCTGGCCTTCGCCGTCACGGGTCTGAGCGACCTATCGGGCAAACAGTCAGCCTGGACCTACTTGGCTTTTGGATATATGGCCACTGTGTTAGCCAACGTCCTGATTCCGCACATCGCGTTCACCGTGGCGTTGCGCAGCTACATGCCAGGTGTTGCAACGGCCGTGGCCTTGAATCTGCCTGTGTTATCTCTGCTGGTGGCGTTGGCCATCAGGGAAGGGTACGTTTCCGGCTGGAAGTCCGTAGCCTATTCGGTAGGCGTGGCTGGCATGCTTCTGGCGTCCATCCAAATACTCTTCAAAACAGGTAAGATACTGAATCTCTAGGCGCCGGGATTGAAGAAGTTTTCCAGTCCGGCGCGCTTGGCGTGGGCGGCCATGGAGGCTTGAATTTCCAACGCCAGTGCAAGCGCCTCGCGGCCTTGGCGTGCGGTGACTTGCGGCTCGCGGCGCGTTCGCACTGATTCCAGGAAAGAAAGAATCTCCAGCCGCAGCGGTTCGCCAGGCGTAACCGGGGGTTTGGAGAAACTCAGGCCTGCTTTCGATTCCGCGGGGCTGGTCAATTGCGCAATTAGAGCGGGGTCGATCTTGGCCATGGCGGCAAACTGGGCAATCAAGGCCGGGTCAATCTTCGCGAGGTCGATCTTACCC
>Ga0302319_10011121_pt1 | contig 17100 bp, 16 predicted proteins | sample Bog_T0_2_FD_203319 | JGI IMG/M metagenome (GOLD analysis project Ga0302319, IMG submission 203319) | Peat permafrost microbial communities from Stordalen Mire near Abisko, Sweden - Bog_T0_2 | ecosystem: Environmental > Terrestrial > Soil > Wetlands > Peat | place: Sweden: Abisko, Stordalen Mire...
GGCTAAATAAATCGTCGGTCAAATCAAACTTCAGATCCCTGCGGGGCAGGCAAATCCCGCGCCTCCGGTCGGCCCCGCGCTGGGTCAGCAGGGCGTCAACATCATGGCGTTCTGCAAGGAATTCAACGCCGCGACACAGAAGCAGGCTGGAGACATCCTCCCGGTGGTCATCACCGTGTACAAGGATAAATCCTTCACTTTCATCACGAAGTCGCCTCCCGCATCGATCCTGATCAAAAAATCCGCGAATATCGCCGCGGGTTCCAAGGAGCCGAACAAACAGAAGGTGGGGAAACTCTCGAAGAAGCAGGTCCAGGACATTGTGAAGATCAAGATGAAGGATCTAAACGCGCGCTCCGAAGACGCAGCCTACCGGATCATCGCCGGCACCGCCCGTCAAATGGGCGTCGAAGTCGAGCCGTTGTAAGGAAGGCCGATCATTGATTTCTTGGAAGCCAGGCGGCGTGAAGCTTCCCGGCCTTTCTGGTTGCCCCGATTTTACTGACTTTCTCGATGACAGCAGCCCTCATGCGGGGTACTATCGGCCCCGATGTCTGCTCAGACCCATATGGAAGGCCCATCCCTCAGCACTGAACTCGAGATCAAGAGTATCCTCGTGGTGGACGACGATACGGAGCTCGCGGAGACGCTGAAACAACTGCTCGAGGGCTACAACTTCGTCGTCACGGTGGTCGGAAACGGCGTGGAAGCCCTCCGGGAGGTGATGTCGCTCGATTTCGACGTGATCGTTTGCGATCTGCTGATGCCGAAGATGCCGGGCGATATGTTTTACCTGGCGGTGCAAAAAACGAAGCCTCATCTGGCCCGGCGATTTCTCTTTATTACCGGGCATGCGGACAATCCCAAGGTGGACAGCTTTTTGAAAAGCATCGATGGACTGACGATGCACAAACCCGTGCTGACCGACGAGTTGGTGCGCATGATCAATCGCGTCCTGAAGCGGGGGAAGCAGGACATCGCGCAGGGTTGAGCGGGGCTGGTCTGCGATGGACGACGTTCCGGCTTTCGAGGGCTGATGCGCGGAGAATGACGAAACCAGAATGACGAATAACGAAACGCAAGCGCGGAGCAGTCGTCATTCGTCATTCCCCCCGCCCCTCCTCAATGGAAGAATTGCCATTCCATGTGATCCAGCAGGGGCGTGAAGCCTGCCTCGGCGGCGCGAGACCAAAAAATCGCCAGACGGCGATAATCTTCGGCTGGCTGAAAGATATGGGCGCCGGCGGAGAGGTCCACGGCTCCTTCGTAGGGTTTTCCATCGAGTGTTCCGTGAACGGGCTGGCCATCCGCCCACAGCACATATCGCGCAGGGATTGATACGGTAAAGGGCACGGATACGCCGGCGGCCGTGGGTCCGGGCGCGATGATCCGGCCGGCGACGCGCATGCGCCCGATGGGCAGGTAGTTGTCCGTCATGAAGGCGGCAGCGTCGGTGGGGTACCACCGCTTCTGGTTCAGGATCACGCACGTCTGTGTCTTGACCAGTTTTTCGGCGGCATCATCGACGATCAAGCCGCGTCGCAGGCGGACAAAGGTCAGCGGCTCGAGCACATAGAAAAAAGCGCGCCGGCGGAAAACAGATTCGCCCTTGAAATCCATGACGTATTCTCCGGGCCGGGTCAGCCGCAGCACCTCCGAGAGGATCTCGCGTTCGCGCAGCGTGCCGTCAACCAAGGGAGAGCGCCCGACCAGGATAAACGCTATTTCGACCGCTGCGATTCCGCAGAGAGCAGCCGGGCGAAGAAGGCCGCGCGTTTGGTCGGAGCCAAAGCGCCGGGCCGCCGCGTCCACCCCTTGAAGAATCCAGGGGGTGGCCGAGACCATTAGGACGGGATAGAACGGGAGGAAATCCTGCCGGGTGAGCAGCGTCCAAACGCTATAGAGAAAGCCGTAATAAATCGTGGCGGCGAGAAAGAGAAAGACCCGCCGGACTGCGGTGGAACGGTCTGGGGACCACCGGCCGATCCAATAGCCGGCGACGCCGAGGAAGGGCAGGGAGAGCGGCAGCGCCAGCCGCAAATACGCCGGGTGGTTTTTCGCATCGACCCCCGGCAGGAGATTGTGCTGAATGGCGCCGTAGAACAGGGACGGCAAAGCGCCGTGCGCGGCGAAGAACGCGCACAAAGCCGCGGGAGCGACGAGGGCGCCCGCGACGACCAGGCGGCCGCCGATGAAGACGCGCCGCGCCTCGTTCCAATCCCACCGGCGGGCGCAAAGCATCGGAGCCGCCAGCGCGGCGAGCGTCGCGGAGGCCAGCAGCGCGCTGGTCTTCATGGAGGCGCAGAAACACAGCCCCACGAGCAGGCCGGCGCAGAAGGCCCGGCCTTTCGAAAGCTGGCCGGTGACGAGAACGGTCAAGGCCGCGAGCCAAAGCGGAGTCCAGAGATTATCCGTGCGATACTCGACCGAGCAAAAGAACCACCAGGTGAGCAGGCTCAGAAGAACCGCCGTCCACAACCCCACACGCCGCGAGTATAGCCGCGATCCCATTTTCGCCACGCACCAAAGCGAGACGAACCAGAGCGGAACCATCGCCAGCCGCATGGAAGTGAGAATATCCGTTCGCTCGCCCAGCGCGGCCACGAGCGGCGCAAAGAGCATGTGGAAAAGCGGCGTGTGATTATCAAAGAAATCGCGGTACTGGAGCAGGCCCTGCGTCCATCCCCAGGTCGTGTGCAGATGCTGCGGTTCATCGCTGTCGTAGCGATAGCGAACGATGTACAAGCACCGCAGCCCGAAGGCGATCAGGAGGAGAAAGGCGGCGATCCAGCGTTCCGTTCCTGGGATGGCCGTTTCTCCGCCAGCGGAGGCCGCTCCGGTCCGATTCGCATCCATTACGCTGACCGGCGGGCGATGGTTGCGGCGAATGGGTTCGAATGGGGCGGCATGCCCATCTTCAATCCGAAATCGCGGGGTTTGCCAATACGATTGGCGTATGATCGGCAAAGCCTTCCAGGAAACGCTGCACGAGCGGCGAGGTATTGTTGGCCTTCCACACGATCATCGTCTGCACCATCGGCACGCCGGGCGGCAGGTCCCGGAAGACGAGTCCGGGCCTGGTGATTTCGGCGAGTGGCTGGGTGACGGGCGAAAGCCCGAGGCCGGCGGAAACCAGCCAGAGCACGGTTTGCACGTCATTGGCATACTGGCCGACCGTGGGGCGAGCCCCGGCCTCGGCGCAAAGGGTGAGAAACTTGTCGTAGTAGCCGTGCTGCAGATTGGGATGCAAGGTGATGAGCGATTCGCCATCGAAGTCCTGCCAGCGAATTCGGGCCGCTCTGGCCAGGCGATGCCCCGAAGGCGCCCCGAGCACCATCGGCGCTTCGCTGACGAAACGGCTCTTCAGATCCCGGTGGCCGACCGGCGGGCGGAGCAGGCCCACGTCGATCTGTTCGGCGAGCAGCAGTTCGATTTGCGTCGAGGAGGAGTGCTCGTGAAAGGAAAGGCTGACCTCTGGATATGTGCGCCGGTATTGGCGCAACTGCTCGGCGAGCCGCGCATTGGCGGCCGGGGCGATGACCCCAATGCGCAGGGTGCCGATGATTCCTTGTTCGGCCTGTTTTACCCGCTGCTCCGCGTGCGTGGCGGCGTGGAGAACGGAGCGGGCTTCATCCACGAAAATCTTGCCGGCGTGCGTGAGGCGCACCACCCTGCTGGAGCGCTCGAAAAGTTGCACGCCGAGCTCCGTCTCCAGCGCCTTAATCTGCATGCTCAGCGGCGGTTGGGCGATGTGCAGCCGGCGGGCGGCCCGCGTAAAACTGAGCTCTTCCGCTACGGCCATGAAATACCGGAGATGACGCAATTCCATACGATTGATATGTAAAACGTATGGAATAAAGAGTAAATATATATTGGGCATATTCAAGCGGCGTGGCCAATAGTCCCTGATGTTCGTCCACCGAGTTGGATTCACTGAGCCTCTCCTCGCTCGGCGTTCGTTGTCGTGCCCGCGACTGCTCCTCTTGCACGCGCGTCCGCTCCCTTCGCCCCGTACCCGGCTCAACTAAGAATTCCCGCATTTCATGTGGATCGTCCGCCTCGCCCTTAATCGGCCCTACACCTTCATCGTCGCCGCGCTGATTCTTTTCCTCATGATGCCCGTGATCATGATGCGGACGCCGACGGACATCTTTCCCGCCATCGAAATTCCGGTCGTCAGCGTCATCTGGCAATACCAGGGATTGAACGCAGAGGACATGGAGAAGCGCGTGATTTACGTCCATGAGCGCGCGCTCACGACCACGGTGAACGACATCGAGCACGTCGAGTCCACTTCCTACAACGGCGTGGGCGTCATCAAGGTCTTTTTCCAGCCGCGGGCCAGTGTGGATGCGGCGGTGGCGCAGGTCACGGCCATCGCGCAGACCGTGCTCCGGCAGATGCCGCCCGGGATGCAGCCGCCGCTCGTCATCCGCTACAATGCCTCGAACGTCCCGATCCTGCAGATCGGCATGGGCAGCAGCGAACTCTCCGAGCAGGCGGTCTATGACATCGCGCAGAACGATGTCCGCATCGCGCTGACCACGATCAAGGGCGCCGCCCTGCCGTGGCCGTACGGAGGCAAGACGCGCATTGTGAATGTCGATCTCGACCTGCGCGCGCTTCAGTCCAAGGGGCTGACGCCGAATGACGTCATCACAGCGATCAACGCGCAGAACCTCATTTTCCCCGCGGGCACCGCGAAGATCGGAACCATGGAGTACGACGTGGAGCTGAACTCCAGCCCTACCGTCGTCGAGGAATTGAACGATCTTCCGATCAAGTATGCGAATGGCGCGATGACCTATATTCGCGACGTGGCGTTTGTGCGCGATGGCTATCAGCCTCAGCAAAACATCGTGCGCCAGGATGGTGTCCGCGGCTCGCTCGTGACGGTCTACAAGAGCGGCAGCGCGTCCACCCTGGACGTGGTGAAGCGCGTCAAGGCGGCGCTTCCCAATATCATCAATAGCGTGCCCAAGGAGCTGAATTTCCGGCTGACGGCGGACCAATCGCGGTTTGTGCGCGCCGCGGTGGATGGAGTCATCCGGGAAGGCATTATCGCGGCGGCGCTGACGGCGCTCATGATTCTGCTCTTCCTCGGGAGTTGGCGCAGCACGCTGATCATCGCGGTCTCCATTCCGCTCTCCGTGCTCTGCTCCATCGCCACGCTGAGCGTGCTCGGAGAGACAATCAATCTCATGACGCTCGGCGGAATGGCGCTGGCGGTCGGCATCCTCGTGGACGATGCGACGGTCGAGATCGAGAACATTCACCGCAATCTGGCCATGGGCAAGGAACTGCGGCAGGCGATCCTGGACGGCGCGCAGCAGATCGCGACGACCGCCTTCGTCTCCACGCTTTGCATTTGCATCGTCTTCGTGCCGATGTTTTTCCTGACGGGCGTTGCACGTTATCTCTTCCTGCCGCTCGCGGAGAGCGTGGTCTTCGCGATGCTGGCCAGCTATATCATCAGCCGCACGCTCGTGCCGACGCTGGTCATGTATCTGTTCCGGAATCAGAAGCACGGTCACGAGTTTGACGAGCACGCCGTGCCGACCAACATCTTCGGCAGAATCCAGGATGCGTTTGAGCGGAATTTCGAGCGCTTCCGCCGCAGTTATGCGGGTCTGCTCGAAAGCTGTCTCGCCCATCGCGGCCGCGTCCTGATGCTGTTCCTGGCATTCTTCAGCGGAAGCTGGCTGCTCCTGCCATATGTCGGCCAGGACTTCTTTCCCGACGTGGATGCGGGCCAGATCTCGCTCCACTTGCGCGCGCATTCCGGCACGCGCATCGAAGAGACCGCACGGCTCACGGATTTGGTGGACAAGGTCATCCGGGAGGAAATCCCGAAGGAGGAACTCAAGGGAATCATCGACAACCTGGGAATCCCGAACAGCGGCATTAGCTTGAGTTACACCAGCTCGGGACTCATCGGGACAGGGGATGGAGATATCCTCATTTCGCTCAACGAGAATCATCATTCCACCAAGGAGTACATCAAGAAGCTCCGCATCCGTTTGAATCGCGAGTTTGCGGGAGTGACCTTCTACTTTCTGCCCGCCGATATCATCAGCCAGACGCTGAATTTTGGTCTTCCGGCGCCGTTTGATGTGCAGATCTACGGCAAGGAAATGGCCGCCAACCGCGAGGTGGCGGCCGGGATCGCGACGAAGATTCGCCAGGTCACGGGCGCGGTGGACGTGCGCGTGCAGCAGCCCGCGGATCAGCCCAAGCTGCGTTACTTCGTGGATCGCACCAAGGCCGCCGAGGTCGGCCTCACGGAGCTGCAAGTGGCCAATAACGTGCTCCTGAGCCTGAGCGGCAGCGGAGTGCTGCAGCCGGCGTATTACCTGAATCCGAAGAATGGCATCAGCTATCTCGTGGTCGCGTCCACGCCGCAACATCGCATCGATTCCATCGACGCTCTCGATAACATTCCGATCAGCGCTGGCACCTCCAACGCGGCCGGAGATGAGCAGCTTTTCTCGAATGTCGCCACGCTGACCCGCGGCTCCGGGCAACCTGTGGTCTCGCACTACAATGTGCAGCCGGTGATCGACGTCTTCGGCGGCGTGAGCGGGCGGGACCTCGGCGGCCTGCTGAGAGACATCAAGCCCATCGTGAAGGAAGCCGAGAAAAAGTTGCCGAGAGGCAGCTTCATCCTGCTGCGCGGCCAGGCGGAGACCATGCACAATTCGTTTGTCGGTTTGGGTTGGGGCCTGGTTTTCGCCATCGCGCTCGTGTATCTGCTGCTCGTGGTGAATTTCCAGAGCTGGACCGATCCGTTCATCATCATCACCGCGCTCCCCGGGGCGCTTGCCGGCGTGATCTGGATGCTGTTTCTCTCGCAGACCACGCTCAGCGTCCCTTCTCTCATGGGCGCCATCATGTGTCTCGGGGTGGCGACCGCCAATAGCGTGCTCATCGTCACCTTTGCGCGGATGGCCGTCGATGAAGGAAAATCCGCCCTGGCGGCAGCGCTCGAAGCGGGCGCCACGCGCCTGCGTCCCGTGGTCATGACCGCGCTGGCGATGATCATCGGCATGCTTCCGATGTCGCTCGGTATCGGAGAAGGCGCGGAGCAGAACGCCCCGCTGGGGCGCGCGGTGATTGGCGGCCTCCTATTCGCAACCGTGGCGACGCTGTTCTTCGTGCCAATCGTGTTTGCCATGATCCATACCCGCGCCGAAAAGCCGGAATCACCGGAGGCGCAGTCGATCAAACCAAGCGAACCGAGCGAGCCGCCAAAAGAGCCCGAACTGGCGCCGGTAGCTTAAGACGTCCTCCAAGGGGAATTCTAAATGCGCAAGCGGCTCACCGCGATCCGGCCGTCAAAGCAGACTGCGACGTCCGAATCCTTTTCCACCGGACGGGAGGCGTAGGAGGCGGTATAGCGGTGGCTGGTGACCGCGGGCCCGAGGCGCGTCGTTTCATAGGAGACGTTCAGTGGGGCGGCGCAGGGGTGGCACATGACGCGCACCGGCATTTCAATCTGGCCTGGCGGAAGGTGAGGGTAGTTCACGTTCCAGAATTCGCCGTCGCCGACCGGCAGGGCGATCAACTCCGCGAGAACGTGGCGCGTCCACTCCGCAACGCGCGGCCAATCGGGCGCGAGTCCCTTGATCAGATAATGCGAGAACGCCGCCGCCGGAAGCCCATGGAAGGCGGCTTCCCGCGCGGCCGCCACCGTGCCGCTGATCGGGAGATCCTGCCCCATATTGCCGCCGGTATTCACGCCGGAGACGACGAAGTCCGGACGAATGGCAAAAGCGTATAAGGCGACGCGCACGCAATCCGCGGGCGTTCCCTCCACGCTGAAGCGATGTTCCGTGAGTTGCGTCACCGAGAACGGTTCCCGGGTTGTCACGCGATGACCGCATTGCGATTGTTCCGTCGCCGGCGCAAAGACCGTGACAGTGGCGCCGGGCAGGAGACGAATCGCGCGTTCCAGCGCCGCAAGCCCCGGAGCGTGAATGCCGTCGTCGTTTGTGAGGAGGAAATGCATGGAAGGCTCCGGTCCTACTCTCGAGGTTCTCGCTCAACCAGACGCGCCAAGTGGCGCGCGCCGTGAACTACCCTATCAAAATCATTCTTTTTCTTTGTGTCGCCGCGAAGTGGGTAGAGACGAACCGATTTTAGCCTTGGCGACAGTTGCATATCCGTCGTGGGATAGATGTGCGCGTTCAATCCCAGTGGTCAGTTTCGAAAGTTCCGATGCGATGGCGGAGAGATGCTCCTTGACGAACGCGACCTCTTCCCGGCGTTGCGCCGCGTCTTTTTCGCGAAAGTGGTCCGCGTATGCTTCGAATGGCGGAATCCCAGCCACCGGTTCCTTGGCGATACAACTGAATAGCGCCACGGCAAGGACGCGGGTCGGCCGGTCCGATTGCCTCCACCAGACCAACTCCACGTCCTCTGTTTCTCCGGAAAGCCAGAGGTTCACGACGGCGTTGGTGGCATCGGCAGGATCGGGCGCTTTAGAGGCGAGCCCGAGCGAATCATAGACTTCCCCTGGAGAAAGCCGTTTCGTGTGATCGGTGTGGCCGACTCCTTTCAACGCTTTGCAGAATGCCGTTTGCCATTGCGGAGGCGATTCCGCGTGGGCCGATATTACGAGCATTAGAATAAGGGGGACGATTAATTTCATTTTTTGGAAAAGTGGAGTTGCCTCATGGATACCTTCAAACCATTTGGGGGACCCCGGCAACAGTCGGCATGCGGAATTTCTGCGCTTCTGTCCTTAGAGCGTCAATACGAAAGCGGGTTTTGCAATGTGGCGCCTCGATGCACCTTGGGTTGCTGCAGGCTGGAAGCTCACGATAGCAGTCGGCTCTTGCAGCACCATGCCGCGGGCATGGGAGCAGAGCCTCACTTTGGCCACGAGGGCGGAGTGGACGTGGAGTGCAGCAGACCAAATATCGTCCATTTGGACTCAAGTGGAGGCCCTGGAGGTTTGGCGATCACCCGATCTCCTTCCCGGACGAAGACGATCGGCCGGCCCCAAGGATCCACCATTTCGCCTTTGCTATTCTTCTCATAAAGGTCCTTTGGAAAGGGCACGTCCCGCGGGTTATTCATGGCATCCAATGTTTCAGTGATGTCTTTGTTGCTCAGGGAAGGGAACGAGTGCGTATCGATAACAGAATAGTGAGCAGAAATAATCGCGTTGAGCGCCCCGATTTGCCAGTGCGCTTTACGCTCTTTCGAGGGCCGCGCATCGCCTATGTCGCCACCCATCGAGAGGACCGCAATCACGATGGTGGCGGGCAGCACGGCGATGAGTCCGCATAGAACGATGAGGCGCTTTCCCCTTAATGGACGCTTTATGGACATGATCTTCGGAACGAGGGAAAGAAGCCGGAACATCGAAACGAGGGAAAGATAGGCGGAGGAGCGTTGCCTTGGACGCGAGGGAGGGAATTACTCGCGGCGCGGTTATTGTTTCTTTTCCAGGGCACCGTTGCCTTCGCTTTCGAAGTATGTGAATTCATTCGGGCTGATGGTTGTAATTGTTGTGACCCATGGCCGGTGCTCAACTACGCGGGAACCAGAAACCTCCGTATAGTAATATGCATATTGGGAGCCTGTGAGGGACCAATAGCCGCTTCTTTTTTGGATGGAAGGTTTCCGCGGGACGTCGGCCAGTCGGAAATCGTAAGTTGCGGAGAATGTACCGTCGCTCTGTCGGATGATCGTGTAAGTCGTTCCCCAGCTTTCGCGGCCCACCCATTTTCCTACCAGGTCTTCGGGGCGCAAAGGCGGCCTTTCCCACGCTGCGGCTTGTCTCACTCGCTGCTGGAGTTTAAACTCATGAAATGAATCCCACATCTGGATCGTGGCCAGCGCGGCGCAGGTAAACGCGATTCCGAGCAAGAAGTACAAGATTCGCTGGGCCATTCGGGGGTTTTACGTTCTTCGGTGATTTATCGCAAGGCGAGGGTTGGCTGTCGATGCAGGCGCGCGCCGTGCCGTGAGGGTTGCTTGCGCGGAGCACCCGCAGCCGCCGCGGCTGCAATCCGGAGAATCGGTCCCATGTGCATTCCGAAGCCGGAGCGTGGGAACGAGGAAGGAAAACTCATACCACAATACTCCTGCAATGCGCCGCAATTATTCACGCCTGTCGGACTTTGACCGACGATTGTGAAATTGACTGGGGAAAACTCCGCCGTTATTCTCGGGCTATGTTCTCCCCGATGAGACGCAACGGGCTAAAGCCGGGCGGCTTGAACCGCCGGGAATGGCTCCGCGTCGGCGGGTTGGGGGCGCTGGGACTGTCGCTGCCGGGAATGATGAGCGCGCAGGCTTCGACGCCTCGGATCTCCGCGGAGAAGGGCGGGAACTTTGGGCGGGCGAAGGCGTGCATCCTTTTGTTTCTCAGCGGAGGATCGCCTCAGCATGAGACGTTTGATCCCAAGCCCGAAGCGCCACGCGAGATTCGCGGTGATTTCCGGTCGATCGCTACTCGTGTGCCCGGCGTGCATTTTTGCGAGACGCTGCCTTATACTGCGCGCGTGGCGGATCGGCTGGCGGTGATTCGATCGATGACCACGGATATCAATTCCCATTCGACGAGCGGGGCGTTTATGTTGACGGGCTATATGCCGGCGACGAAGGCGGAGAACGTCCCTGCTGGGCCGCAGGACTGGCCGAGCATTGCAGCCGCGGTCGGCGCGCTAAAGCCGAGCGAGCGTTCGCCGCTATCGTCGGTCGTGCTGCCGGAATTGATTCACAATAATGGAAACATCGTGTGGCCCGGCCAGAATGGCGGGTTCATGGGAGCGCCCTGGCATCCGATTCTCATGAAGTGCGATCCGAGCGCGGCGCCCATGCGCATCGAGGGCATGAGCCTCGAGGACGGCGTGTCCACGCTTCGCCTTTCGGAGCGTTACTCATTGCTCCAGCAACTCGACCGGCATTTTCAAGCCGGTGTGAGTAACGCCGCGGTCGGGGAGCTCAGTCACATGCAGCAGAAGGCTTTCGATGTGCTGCATTCGGATGCCAGCCGGTCGGCTTTCGCGCTGGAACGGGAATCGGCGGCGCTGCGTGACAGGTATGGGCGGCACAAATTCGGCCAGAGCGTATTGCTGGCCCGCAGGTTGATCGAGGCCGGAACGCGCCTCGTGCAGGTGAACTGGCCGCGCGAACCCGCAGACGAAGCCGAGAGCAGTCCGCTCTGGGATACCCATAAGAATAACGCCGGGCGGGTGCGCGAGGTGCTTTGTCCGCAGTTCGACCGGACCTTTGCCACCCTCATCGAAGATCTCGAATCGCGCGGGCTGCTGGACGAGACGCTCGTCGTCGTCATGGGGGAGTTTGGGCGGTCGCCAAAGATCAATGCCGCGGGAGGGCGCGACCACTGGGGCTCATGCTTCTCGGTGGTCCTGGCCGGCGCCGGTATCGGCGGCGGGCAAATCATTGGGGCCAGCGACCGTCTTGGAGCCACGCCTGCTGCCCATCCCGTGCGCCCGCCGGACCTCGCCGCGACGATCTTTCATCTGCTCGGGATCCCCGTGGGAAGCGAGTTCATCGATCCTCTTGGCAGGCCTCGGCGACTGACCGATGATGGCGTGGCGCTTAGGGAACTGGTTGGGGTTTGAGCCGGGTCGGGGGCTTCTTTGCGGCAGCAAGCAGCCTGTCGATCACAACTGACGCTTTGGCAAACTTCGCGGCCAGATCCACGAGGAGTTTGTCGGTTCCTCCCGGAGGCGCGAGCATCATGCCTTGGATCAAGGTTTGAGGTCCAAAGTCATTGCGATGCTTCGGCCAGGTTGAGGCTATTTGAGCAAAAGCGGATCGAAAGGTGGCGGCAAATTTGCGACTCTCCAGGGTGTAGCCTTTCAAGCTGCGCAATTTCAGGGCGTGGATGTTGAAGTGGAGCGTTGCCATGTCGCTTGCATCGATCCACATGGAGAAAAAGATTCCGGATTGGTTGGCGATCACCGCCGGGTCGTCATTTGACCAGTGACGCTTCAACAATTTCAGCACCAGGCATTGCGGAGCCGCCGCCGACGGCCATGGCCCGCACTTGCAGATCCAGTCTTTCGTGAACCAGGTTTGCTTACGGATGAGCACACAGGCGCGTTTGAAGGACGGTTCGTATGGAAGGAATCCCGATGGCATAACAGGTTTGAAACGGCTGCCCTGTGATCGGCCACGCTCCGAGTTTTGGCAAGGAGTTCTCTTTTCCGGACCGCAAGAATGCGCCTGCTTCACGAGGTCATTCGGCGATTTCACCCGCAGCCGGTGGCTGGCGCAAGTCTGCCAGCTCTGCGTTGAAGCGGAGACAAAACAGCTAATGTGAGGAAGAAGAGGACAATAGATCCCGTCAGAAGCTGCCTGTCATCTGCGCCTCTTGGAATCCCGATCGCCCGAAGTACAACAATCAGAACAAAGCCGACGACAAGGGGAAATACGAGTAACAGTCGCATGCCGCCTCTGCGCAGTTGGGTTTCCTGTCGCTTTGTCAGGCCTTTGATGTCGGTGTCGAAGCTCATTGGAGTAATCTCCTACTCACTTTTTCCCGTCAGACGCCAGCCGGTCTCATCCGCTGAGAGCCCGCTGTGGTCTTTGTATTGGTCGTAAACGGCATTCATCTCGTCGATCGAATCGAAGTAGCCGACGACATAGGCTGCGCCGAAGCTTTGTCCCGCATGGATGGGGCGCTCGCCGATTTCTTCGATGAGGCAGACGTAACCCCGCTGATGGCACCAGGCTTCGCTGACGTCCGAGGGGTTGAGCGTCATTCCGGCCAGCCAGGGGCCGTCCTGGCCGGTTTTCGGGTCTCTTATGTGGTAGGCGCGGATAAAACGTTCGGGCGCGCCGTTGATATCGCGGCGATAGTTGAATTTTTCGTCCGGGGCGAAGTTCTCGGAGAATTCGCTCGCCGGGATCCGTCCGTGATAGCTGAGATACACTTCGCTGAAGGTGTCGCCGTTTTTGTGCTTGATGTGACCCGGCATGTCCTGCCGGAAGAACAGGGAATCACTGGCGTTCTTCACGGTCATCTTGTCCGCTGAGAGGAAGTAACGCTTCCCGCGTGGAAACACGATGGTCTGACTCCAAACGGAGCCCGTGTTCTTGTCGGGGGCGGCGAGGGTGTATTGCCAGGATTGCTTGACGACGAGGTAGTCCCTTCCGTGAAGAAAGACCGGGCTCATGGCCTTGGCTTGCGTGCAGATCTGCGGGCCCTCGATCGACTTTTTGGCGCGCTTGCCGTGGAAGGGATTGTTGAAGATGTAAGCGAGATCGCCGGGGAGTTGGTCGCGATAAGCTTCGTCGCTGCCCGGCTCCATGAGCCAGTCGATGATATCGAGGCCGAATCCCTGATCGCGGAAGCCGGACTTTTTGTCGAGCAGGCTTCCGCCGGCGATGCCGGTGCAGTAGCCTTTGGTCTTGACCGCAAAGTCCAATGCTTCGCCTGTGATCAGGACGCGATCGCCTGCGTTTTGGAGTTGAAAGCCCGAATCGGATGGGTTAGCGGCGTAAGCGGCGATACCCGTAAGGAGACAGGTGAGGATGATGGACAGGGAAGGGGATTTCATCGCAACACGAGGGGGTGATCAGATCTAATAAAGCTTTATGCGCAGTTCCTGGCTCTCGGGCAGGGCAAAGACTGTCGTTAGAATACTCTGGCAGATGGAGTAGAGAGTATCTGCCGTGGCGGGCAGTTCGTAGGCTGTGAATTCAAAATCCACGGCCACTTGCCAGGAGTGTAACTCCTTGATTTGCCGTCGTGAGAGCAGGTCCGCAATTTGCGCGCGGAGAGGTCCTTTTTGGCGGGTAACAATTGTCAGATGCACCTGGCTGCGCGCCTTGAGCAGGGAAAATGCCTTTTCGTCGATGCCGGAGAGCACGCTGATGGTGTTAAAGTCCGTCGTGTCGCTGACGAGCAATTGAATCAGCGGTTGGAGGTCGGGAATGCGGCAGGAATAGACTGACTTTGGCGCCGGGTCCGGGATCGGATCCGGCCCTGTGGATTGGGGGCTTTTTGATTCGCGCATTTTTTGGAGGAGTGGGTTGCGGCGTTGGGGATTAAGTTTCCAAGGCTACGAGTTGCTCGTTGACCATCTTAAACAGAGGGCTCGAGCCGGGATCGGGGAGGGAGCACCAGACGCGGTCGCCTTTGCGGAAGGGTTCCTGGGCGGCGCTTTTGTTGGTGACGATGGCGGTGAGTTCGAGGCCGCCGGGCGTGCGGAGGGAAAGCTCTTCCAGGGCGCCTTTGAAGGTTTCGTCCAGCACCTCGGCTTCGAAGGCGTTTTCGCCCGCGGGCTGCGCGCGTTGCAGGTGAAGGCGCTCAGGGCGGATGGAAATCCAGAGTTCGGTCCCAGGCGCGTGGGGGCTGTGGTGAGGGAGGCGGATTTCGACGCCGGGGGTGAGGCGGAGGCAGAGGACGCCGGGTTCGGATGCGACGACGGCGCCGCGGAGGATATTGGCCTGGCCGATGAAGTTGGCGACGAAGGCGGTGCGGGGCGTGTGATAGATCTCGGAGGCGGCGCCGAGTTGCTCGATGCGGCCATGGTTGACGACAGCGATGCGGTCGGACATGGCGAGGGCTTCCTGCTGATCGTGCGTGACGAAGACGAAGGTGATGCCGAGCTTTTTTTGAAGGCGCTTCAGTTCGGTTTGCATCGCGCAGCGCAGCTTGGCGTCGAGGGCGCAGAGCGGTTCGTCGAGGAGGAGAACTTTGGGCTGGCAGACGATGGCGCGGGCGAGGGCCACGCGCTGGCGCTGGCCGCCGGAGAGTTGCGAAGGCTTGCGCCGCTCCAGGTCGCCGAGGGCGACGAGTTCGATGACCTGCCGCACGCGATCGGCGATTTCGGCGGCGGGGCGCTTTTGCATTTTCAGGCCGAAGCTGATGTTTTGCTCGACGGTGAGGTGGGGAAAGAGCGCGTAGCTTTGGAAGACCTGGTTGACGTTTCGGTGATAGGGCGGGACATGCGTCACGTCCTCGCCATCGAGCCAGATGGTTCCTTCGGTGGGGGTTTCAAATCCGGAGATCATCCGGAGGAGGGTGGTCTTGCCGCAGCCGGAAGGCCCCAGGAGGGTGAGGAATTCGCCGGCGCGAATCGTGAGATCCACCTCGCTGACTGCGGCAAATTCGCCGAAGCGTTTGGTGACGGATCTTAATTCAACCATGGGTTCCTTAGTTTGCGCACGGAGTCCGCGGAGCGGTCATGCGCCACTGAACCAATTCAGTTTCTGAGGAACAAGGTTGATATTGATCTGTTTGGTTTCCAGGTAGGCGTCCAGGCCGAATGTGCCCAGCTCGCGGCCGATGCCGCTCTGCTTGTAGCCGCCCCAGGGCGCTTCATTGAAAGTGGGGTGATAAGTATTCAGCCAGGTGATGCCCGCGCGCAGCCGGCGGAGCACGCGCAGGCCTTTGCCGGAGTCCTGGGTGAAAACGCCCGCGGCCAGGCCGTAGATCGTGTCGTTGGCGATGCGCACGGCTTCGTCTTCTGTCTCGAAAAGCTGCACGGCAAGCACCGGGCCGAAGATTTCCTCACGCACGATTTTCATCTCCGGGCGCGTCTGCGTGAAGATGGTTGGCGCGACGAAGTTCCCTTTCCCGAGCGGCCCGTCTGTGAGGCGCGCCCCGCCGCAGATCAGTTCCGCGCCTTCGCTTTTCCCGGCCTCGATGTATCCCAGCACGCGTTGCAGGTGGTCGGGCGTGATCATCGGGCCCATTTCGGTCTCGGGCTCGAGTCCATCGCCGACCACGATGCGCGAGGCCGCTTCCGCCAGATGGGCGAGAAAGCGATCGGCGATCTTTTTTTCGAGCACCAGGCGCGACCCCGCGCTGCACACTTCGCCCTGGCCGGCGAAAATGGCGAAGAGCGCGTATTCGACGGCCAGATCGAAATCCGCGTCGGCAAAGACGATGTTCGGGCTCTTGCCGCCCAATTCGAGGGTGACCTTTTTGATGTTTCCGGTCGCGGCCGCCATGATCTTTCGACCGGTGACCGTGCCTCCGGTGAAAGCGATTTTATCCACCTTCATGCTGGCGGCGAGGTGATGCCCGGCGGAAGGGCCCGGACCGGGAAGCAACTGCGCGGCCCCGGGCGGGAAACCGGTTTCCGCGATGAGTTTGAAAAGCTCGATCGCGGTCAGAGGCGTGGCCTCGGCGGGTTTCAGAATGCAGCAGTTGCCGGCGGCGAGGCCGGGGGCGAGTTTCCAGGCCGCCATGAGGAGCGGATAATTCCACGGGATGATCTGGCCGCAGACGCCGATGGGTTCGCGCGTGACCATCGCCTGGATATTGGGATCGCTGACCTCGTAGGTCTGGCCGAGCGGTTTCGTGATGAGGCCGGCATAATACCTGAAGCACGCGGCCGCGTCGGCGACGTCGAATTTCGCTTCGCGGAGCGGCTTGCCATTGTTCTGAGTTTCCAACCTGGCCAGGGCATCGGCATTGGCCTCGATTTTGTCGGCGAGCTTGAAGAGGAAGGAGGCGCGTTCCGGGGCGCGCATCTGGGGCCACGGGCCTTCGTCGAAGGCGCGCCGGGCGAAGCGCACCGCGGCTTCGGCGTCGCGTTCGGAACCATCGGCGACGACTGCGAGCAACTCGTTGTTGGCGGGATTGAAGATCTCGCGCGCGCCGCCAGCTTCGGCGTCCGTCCAGGCGCCGTTCAGGAACATTGGGAGCGTTTTCATGGGACTGCCTTTCTGGGTGAAATGTCGGGCAGTTTGCCGTGGAAATCCACCGGTTTGCGGTTGGTCGGCGGGAGGTAGTCGGACAGGTCGGACAGGTCGGACAAGTCGGGCCGGCTGGCCCGATGGGTGCGGGTCAGGATTCGCCGGGAGGTTTCGAGGGAGGGGGAGAAACGGGCGGAGGAGCGGAGGAGGCGCCTGACTTGGGTGTGGCGGAGTCGATATCCGTGGAACTCACGGGGACGACGATCACGGAGTCGCGATACTTGACTTTCAACAAGGCGCCATCGCGCGAGACGAGTCGGATCGCGGTTCCGACGGGAAGTTTCACTTTTCCGTAGGCGAGTTGGAGTTCGACGGGTTTGGTGAGGACGAGATCGGCTTTCGATGGAGGGGCGGCCGCCTGGGGAGGAGGCGCGGCTGGCGCCGGAGTTTCCGCCGCAGGCGCGG
>Ga0302319_10011123_pt1 | contig 17099 bp, 17 predicted proteins | sample Bog_T0_2_FD_203319 | JGI IMG/M metagenome (GOLD analysis project Ga0302319, IMG submission 203319) | Peat permafrost microbial communities from Stordalen Mire near Abisko, Sweden - Bog_T0_2 | ecosystem: Environmental > Terrestrial > Soil > Wetlands > Peat | place: Sweden: Abisko, Stordalen Mire...
CGAAGCCAGATCCACGGGTTACCTTCTTGCTCGCGGCTCGCCTCGTCAACGAACATGGCGGCGTCCACCACCTCCCAGTCAAGAAATTTGGACACCACCAGGACTCGAAGGGCCAGGAGTGAATCGGAAGGCAACGAACCAACCTTGTCAGGCGCCCCATCGTCGGACGTGCGCGGGATGGCGGCATCAATGCATTGGTGGAGCAGATGAAGCAACCGGCGCGACGTTCTGAACTGGAACCGTTCAACGGCCGCGAACACGGCTGCCAGTTCGGGATTCTTCGCCTGGCATTTCGCGCAGAATAGCATGTGGTGCTGCTCGGCATGGACGTGGTAGTCGAGGATCAGACTCCGCGTCCTGACGACACGCTCGTTGAGATCGTAACAGTAACAGCCTTCGAATAAGATAAAGCCATCGAAGTAGTCGTTTAAAACCAACACTGCGTAAGGCTTCCGATTCACAAGAAAGATACCGCCAATCGGGCTAAACCTTGCCAGGGCGTCGTCGTTTTCGGCGGTTTGGCTAGCATCGAGCTCCCTCATGCGCCGAGGCGCTCAAGAGCTAGTCGCCGGTGTTCCTCGTCGAACACGGCGGGGTATTTGCCTCCGAGGACGAGGTGCTCGATAGCGAGATCCTCCCGGGCGGCGCGAAAAAGCTCGAGAAACAAGTCGCCAGCGGGCTCGGAGCGTATCTCCCGTCTTGCCGCTTCTTCCACCCCATCTCTGTCGATGTCCTCGAACAGGAAGTTGCCGTCCTTGTCGGCAATGTCAGTGATTAGGATCGGTGTTTCTGCTTCGATCCTGGCGATTAGTGCCCAGAAGTCGTCGGCGAACGTGGAGGCGGCCTGCTCCTGTAGTTTGTCGCTCACTCGCCGACCCGTCCTTCGGTTTCGCGAGCCGTGCGCCGCTTCGTGGTTTTGGCCATGAGATTACTTATACCGCACACTCCACAAGCTCGGTCGACTTATCATGGCGCGAGTTTCAGTCTTGCGAGGCTTTCCTTCAATGTGCGGCGGTCAATCCGAAACTCTTGCTTGAGCAGTCGCAGGTAAGCGTCGCGGAGTTCAGCCAAGCGCCCGCGCCGGTGGAGCGTTTCAAGAATACACACGCACCCGATCACCTCGAGACCCTCGTCCTTCGCGTACCGACGGCCCCTTCGTTCGTCAATTAGCGTCAAGCCGGCTGCTACCTCCTTGGCCAGCATTACTGCACTCACTTCTCCGAAACCCAGTCCCGTTCGCAAGACCGCGTCAGTGACGGCGCCGTTAACGGAGCAGACCTCAATCCACGAGGCATCAGCGATCAGTGCGGACCCAGGCAGGCCGACCCCCGCAACCACAACTTCGGAATGGACTTCGTTCGGGATTAGGACGCGGCCGTAGAGTGCAGGCAGCAATTCAAGACAGCCGATCCGCGCCGGCGCGATGAGCGGCGAGGCGTCGGAAACGACTTTCACAATTGGAGGCGCTCGATGGTTTCCCAGTCTTCATGAAGCTCCCCGACCCGGTAATGCAGGGCAACCCCATGGTTCCCGGCGTAGTCCATGAAGGTTTCGAATCGCGAAGAGATCAATGACCGATAGGCCGTTCTTCGACACCAACGTCATTCTGTACGCGTTCCACCAAGACGACAGGCGCGGTGAAATGGCCGAAACTTTACTGGCTGCGGGGGGTGCGATATCAGTTCAGGTTCTGAATGAGTTCGTCGCGGTGGCGCGGCGCAAGCTAGGCAAGAGCTGGGAGGAAGTTCGCCGCGCGCTCGACATACTCCGCGTCTTTTGTCCGGAGCCCGTGCCGCTGACAGTTGAGACCCACGAGCGGGCCGTAGGCATTGCGGAACGATATCGGTATGCGATTTTTGATTCACTCATCATTGCGGCGGCGCTCCATGTTGGCGCCAAGACGCTTTACTCGGAGGACATGCGCGACGGCCAAGTGATCGACGGGCTCACAATTCGCAATCCATTCTCGGACTAACAGTTGTGTGGGATCGCATTGGTAGCGCTAGCGGTTTTTTCCCGCCGGCGCATGTCGGCTTCTTGAAATGCCCTACACTCAAACGGTGTTGCCCGCCCTGACGTTCGACCGTCCCGTACCCGAGTTGACTGAACCAGAGGATGCGCAAACCCTCGCCGCTATCGAAGAAGGGATCGCCAACTCGACGCCGGTCAGGGCATTCCTATCGAAGAAGTTCGCAAAGAACTCGCGTCGGATAGAGCAATACGGTTAAAGGCATGAAGACTCTGCAAGTAGATTTGCCCGTCGATCTGGTAGAGGCCGCAAAGCTCGATCAGGGGAGTTGTGTCTCGCATGAGGCGGCCAAACTGATCGCGCTGGAGCTATTTCGGGAGGATCGAATTTCTCTCGGACGGGCCGCCGAACTCTGCCGGACGCCGATTCGAATTTGAAATCGGGAGGGAACGACCACTTCATTTGGCGAAGCTGTTCCAGAGCCCTCGTTTTGGAACGGTCCCGGGCCAACTTGAAATTGCGCTTGCCTGCGATGGAAATCTCGATCTCGTCTCCTTCTTTCAGATTGAGAGCTTCGACCACTGCGGTGGGAAGGCGCACAGCCAAGCTGTTGCCCCATTTGGAAACCTGAATAAGATATACCTGAACAATTGTATATCAAATGGGCGGCGACATACCGGGGCCTTATCGGCGATGGCCTTTCCTACTCGAACAGTTTGCCGACCGAAACCACAATCTCGCCCGCACGGAGGAAGCCGTCGACCACCGACAACGGCACGGGCGCGCCTTGGTGGGATTCCCATGCCTTTTTACCGATCGGGTCAATCACCCAGCAATACGGAACCCCCCAGGCGTCGTAGACCTGGCACTTCGCAAACAGCTCCGTCTCGCGCTGTGACGGGGAGAGGATCTCGATGCAGAGCGACGGCGCATCTACCAGAATCCCGTCTTCGAACCGCGCAGTGGATGCCAGAAAGACCACATCGGGAATGCGCACCTCGTCCCGCTGGCGAAAGGATAGCTCCCACACGACCTGCCCCAGCCCGCGTTGCTCGAACGGTTCCAGCAGTTGCTGCAACCGTCTTTCCATCTTCATGTGCTCGATGGTTCCGACCGGTTTGGCGACCGGGCCTCCCGCAATCAGTTCACACACAGGTTCATCGTGGCGCCGCAGATATTCGTCTACGGTCAGATGGGTAACTGTGGCCATGGAGAGTGCACTGTTCAAACTCAACAATCACTCCTGCAAACACGCGAGATTATCGAAGCGCACCGCCTCGGCATTCTTGAAATCGAAGTTAACGCGGGAAGTAGGATCCCGCCATTCCGTGCGAACACGCCGCAGTTCGCCGGGCTTGATGCTGAATTGGATTTCACGAGCGGTCGGAGAACTAATAGTGACGGTCGCTTCCGCCGCGCCGCCATTATAGATATCGATTCCAGCAAAGATGCGGGGTTGATAAAAACTGAAATGCGCGTGCTGGGCTTCCGGATCGGCCAAAACGAGATTGAAAGTTCCGAACTTTCCGTCGGGCACGCCGATCCGCCATTGAGCTTTGCCCCAATCGATGAGATACTGCCCGTTCAATTCCGTGCCCGCCGCCAGATGCGGATCATCGAAGGTGACGGTGAGCGGCGGGGCGCTCCCGCCATCGCCCTGAATGTCGATATCTTTCGCATTTGTGTGGTGGATGCGAAGCACGCCGGACTTCTCATCGAAAGTGAAATCGCGAAGCGGCTCGCCGTCGGCGGTGACCGACTCAGGTTTGAAATCGAGCCGGAGAACATCGTCGGACTGAGGGTCGAAGGTGGAGTAAGTCACGGAGCCTGCCCCGTAGTGAATGCGAGTCACAACGGAACTGGAACCGACTAAGTGGGACTCGCCGGCCGGCGCCCATTCCGGTACGGCCCAGAATGCATCCATCACGCGCCGGGGCCCATCGGAGAACTGGTCCGTGAACCACCACTGGTCTGCGAATGGTGCGTGAGCGCCTCCGGGAAGGCCCTGAAAGTAAGTGACCCAATTGAAGGAGCGATAAGCTGCTTCCTTATAAGCGACGTCCCCAGTTTTCGCGAAGTAGAGGGCTTCCACGGCGGCCAGGCGCGCGGTGTGGCTATCGCAGCATTGGTTGGGCTGATTGCAGCAGAAAGTAACTCCATCGCCTTGTTCGGTAGTCACCGTCGCCCCGTGAACGATGTACTTCGGCCACTTCGGCGTGGTCTTGACCCAGTCGATCAATCGGCGGGAATGCTCCCGCCAGTCGGGGTCTTTGTCGGGGTGCAGAAGCACGTACCGCGCGAACTCCAGCGGGATCACCTGATTCATGTTCCCCATGCTGGGAGAAACATCTTCAAAGTAACCCACCCATACGTTATTCGTGAGCGGGTATTTCTTGAACCACTCCCAAGCCCCGGCGCGCGTCTTCGCATAAGACGTAACATCGCCCTGACCTAGACGCATCAATTCGTCGAAGAGCACGATAGGTTCAATGACGTTGGCGGAATAGGGTCCCATGGGCTTGGTGCCGGTCTTGCCATCGCGTGCATAACAGCGCACCGGCCAGGGCGAGTGCAACTCATCGCCCGGCTTGAAGTTCTTCACCAACGCATTGGCGCATCGAATGGCGGCCTGCAGGTACTTCGTATTCCCCGTCATCTCATATAAACGGAGATACGCGTAGCCATCTTCACCGACGACGTGCGGCTCAATGTAATCCTCGCCGTGCTGGCTCCATCCGGTGTAGCGCTTCGCTCCCGGATTGGCCGAGGCGTAAGGTACACGTTCCCACGCGTAACCCTCCGGCGTGAGCCCATTCTCCAGTTCATAGTCCACGAAATCGGTTAGGAACGTGAGCATGCGCGCGTCGCCAGTATACGGATAGAGGCGCTCGATGAACCCTTGCATCATGGCGCGCAGGTAGCCGGTGGAGTTGGCCCAATGCGGGTCCGGAAACATCTCGAAGGTGGTGCGATCGAAGTCAAAACAACAATAGTAGTAAGGCAGACGCTGGCGGTTGTATTGGTCCCACAGAATGGTCCACTGGGTGAGGACGTGCGACGAATAGGAGAAGCCGGGGTTATCGGGCATGGGCCACGGCAGGAGTTTGCCCTGCGCATCCAGCGCGACGGGGCGGCCGGCAATTTCGGGTTGGTCCACCGTGGAGACAACGGCGAAGGGTTTCTCCTGCGCGTAGAGCAGCGCGGGGAGCACGAACGCGCAGAGAAGAACTGACGCCAGGGGTTTCGTCATTTGGTTCGTTTGCGCCACACTTCCATTAGTTGATCATGGGCGGCGCTCTGGGCTTTGGCGATACTCATGGTCAGAAATTCTATCTGATCTTCGATGTAAGCGCGATCTTCCGCGGTGGCTTCGTACATGGCGGCTTCGTAGCGCGGAATGTTGATCATCCCTTCGAGGCGCGGTACGAATTCGGCGCGGAAATATTCTTCCCCCACGTCGAACAGCATTCCCTGGGTTTTGGAATCGAGTGCGTCAAAGCCCGGCAGCTTGCCGGATACGTCGCGAATGGCCTGGTGGATGGAATCGGCGTGCGTCATAGGTGGTTCCTTTTATACTAAGTCTTGCTCACCGTATTTCCCGCGCATGCTCCGGAAGACGCGCCCTTCGCCCAGGAACTCAGCGCGTTTCTGGAAGCGGGATGCGACGCCGTGTGCTCCACGAGGGAAGCTGCCATCAGGCCTGGGCAGGACCTCATCAGCGCGGCCGGAGAAGGCGTCTCCGCGGATGTTCTGATTCTTCTTCTTTCGCCTAAATCCGCTCCGGCGCATTGGCAGAGAGAGCGTTGGGAACCGGTGCTGTTCGGCGAGGCGGAAGAGCTGAACACGCGCGTGGCCGTCTTTCTTCTGGAGGAATGCCCCATGCCGGGGCTGGTGCGCCGTCAACTGAAATTCTTTGATGCCACCCGTGGCAGGCTGACGGCAATGCGCAAGTTGAAGCGATGGGTCCGCGGAGTTCAGACGATGGACATCTCTCCAGATCTCGAACATTTTTACCTGGCGCTGGCGGACCGGCCGGGAACATGCACTGCTTCCGGCGAGATGGCCGCGCGCTTTTTCGCGGAGGCATCGGGAGACTTCGAGGCCGTGTTCTGGATTCCCGCCTACGGCAGGACTCTCGCACGAATCGCTGGCGAACTGGGGTCTCAACTGGGCATGACACTCGATGGCGAGTTGAAGGAAAATTGCCGGCGCATTCGAGAGGTTCTTGCCGGTAAGCGCTGCCTCGTGATTCTGGACGCACCACAGGTGAGCGCCGAGCCGATCCTGCCTGCCGGCCGAACCTCTATCTTGTTTACTTCCGAGCCGGTGCGCGTCCCGGAAGATATCCCGACCATGGCTGCCGCGCGAAGCCTGGTCGAATCCCGCCGGTTCGCCGAAGCATACGAGATGCTGTATCAGCTGCTCGATTCGTGGGTAGAAATGGAAGCCTGCGCGCGCGAATTGGTCTGGATCTGTGAACACTGGGATCGCCTGGACGAGGCCAACAAGCTGCGCTTCCACTACGGGCCTTCGCCGTCGGAGCAACTCCGTCTGTTCTAGACGCCCTGCTCACACCTGAAGCACGTCGCCTTCACTCGCCACCAGTTCATAAAGCACCGGATTGACAAAGACGCCGAGCAACAACCGCGAGACCAGGCCCGCCACCACGACGATGGCGAAGGGCTTCTGCGTATCGCTGCCGACACCTGTCGACATGGCTGCGGGAAGCAGGCCGAGACAGGCCACCAGCGCCGTCATCATAATCGGCCGCAGCCGCAACAGGGCGGCCTGCCGCGTCGCCTCGCGAATACTGGCCCCTTCGCGCCGCAGCTTATTGATATAACTCACTAATATAACCGCCGTTTGAACGGATACGCCGAGCAGCGCCAGAAGGCCGAGCAGGCTCGACACGCTAAATGGAGTGTGCGTCAGCTTGAGCGCAATCAAAGCGCCCACCGGCTCGGTAAGAACCACGCCCAGCGCGATTGTCACCGGAAATTTGAAGTTGCCGTAGAGCGTGAATAAGATGATGAAGATCAATAAGACGGCTAGCGGACCAATCACCATCAACTGAGAGCGGGCCTCCACCAGTTCGCTATATTCGCCGCCCCAATCCAGATGGTAGTGCTCAGGTAAGCTGACGCTCTGGCGCACCGCGGCCTGGCCGGCGTGCACAATGCCTTCGAGGTCGCGCCCCACGATGGAAAACTGAATCCCGATATAGCGCGAGTTATTCTCCCGGTAGATGAACGATGCGCCCGTGCTCTCGCGAATGCTGGCGAGTTCGGAGAGGGGAATCTGCTGCCCCGCGGGAGTGGGCACTAACAAGTCCCCAATTTCGTGCGCGCCGGACCGGAACTGTGGTTCCATGCGGACGATCAAATCGAACAGCTTCTCACCCTGAATCACTTGTGTCGCGGCTTGCCCACCGATGCCGGCCTGCACCACCGTCTCCACATCGGCCACGTTCACTCCATAGCGCGCGATCTTTTGCCGGTCCGCGTCGATGATCAGGCTGGGTTGGCCAAGTTCGCGAACAACGGTAAGATCGGTGAAACCGGCGGTATGTTCCAGCGCCCGTTTGATCTCCACCGCCTTACTCTCCAGCACGGTCAGATCCGGGCCGAATATCTTCACAGCCAGAGAACTCTTCAATCCGGTCAAAGCCTCGTCCACCGCATCCTCGGCGGGTTGCGTGTAGTTGAAAATGACTCCCGGAAACGCTGAAAGTTTGGTCTGAATATCGGCCGCAAGATCGGCCTTGGCGTGAAACGCCGAGTGCTTCCACGTGGCATCGTCATAGGGCTTCAAACCCACATAGAACTCGCAATTAAAGAAGCCCGTCGGGTCCGTGCCATCGTCCGGCCGTCCTAACTCGGAAGCGACGATAGTGACCTGGGGATAACTCGCCAGAATGTCGCGTATCTTCGGGGCGAACTTCCCGGCTTCCTCAAAGGAAATCGTATACGGCATTGTCGCGCGTACCCACAGCGCGCCTTCGTCGAGGTGTGGCAGAAATTCGCCGCCGATCAGCGGAATCAGCAGCAGCGTGAATCCGAAGATCACAAGCGACGCAAGCAGGGTGAGCTTCGGAAACGCCAGGCAGCCATCCAGCACAACGGCATAGACATCGCGAATCCATTCAAAGATCACATTGCGTGTTTCCTTCACTCCGTTCCGGAACCAATACGATGCCAGAACGGGAACCAGAACCAGGGTGAGGATCAGCGCGCCGACCATGGCAAACGCCATGGTATTGGCCATGGGGCGGAATAGAAGTCCCGCTGGCCCGGTGAGAGCGTAGATCGGGAGATAGCCGGCGATGATCACGGCGACCGAGTAGAAGATAGCCCGGTCCACATCGCGGGCGGCCGCGAGAATCACCTCGTTGAGCTTGTAAGTCTGGCCCCGCCGCAGCCCCAACTCGCGGTAGATGTTTTCCACCATCACGATGGTTCCGTCGATGATAATGCCGAAGTCGATGGCCCCGATGGAAAGTAAGTTAGCCGCGTCACCGTTGGCGTGGAGGAAGATGAACGCGAATAAGAGCGCGAGCGGGATCGTCAGCGCCGTAATTACCGCCGCTCGAATGCTGACCAGAAAAAAGACGAGTACGATCAAAACAAGCGCCATGCCACGGAGTAAGTTGCCTTCCACAGTGCCGGTGGTGACGCTGACTAAGTCGCTCCGATCGTAGTAAGGGCGAATCTTCACATCGGGCGGAAGCAAAGTGTCGTTGATTTCCTTGGTCTTTTCCTCCACGCGCCGCAGTACGTTCTGGGTCTGTTCACCGCGCAGCATGAGGATCACGCCCTCCACCGCGTCGTCGTTCTTTTCGAAGCCGAAGATTCCGAGGCGCGGCGCGTGGCCGATCTCGACATGGCCGATGTCCTTCACGCGTACCGGCGCGCCGTTACCGCTGCTCACCACTACCTGTTCGATATCTTGAGTGGTGTTCACCAACCCTAGGCCGCGCACGTAATAGAACTGTCCGCCCTGTGAATAAAACCCGCCGCCCGTGTTGGCGTTGTTCACCGACAGCGCGTTCAGTGCCTGCGCAACGGTGACGTGATAGTTGTAGAGCCGCACTGGATCGAGCAGTACCTGGTACTGCATCACCGTGCCGCCAAAGCCGGAATCGTCGGCCACTCCCGGAACACTCCGGTAAGCGCGCTCAATCACCCAATCTTCGAATGTCTTCAATTCCTGCGGAGTGCGGTCCGGGCTTTCGAGAACATAGCGGTACACCAGACCACTGGGACTGAAAAGCGGCGCCATACTTGGCGTCACTCCGGTCGGGAGTGATGCGTCACTAATGCGCTGAAACGCCAGTTGACGGACAAAATAAGGGTCCGCGCCGTCCTCGAAAGTCAGGATAATATCGGAAAGCCCGTAAAGAGAAATGGAGCGCATCACGCGCAGCCGGGGCGTGCCGTTCATTGCCAGTTCGAGCGGCAGGGTGGTCAACCGTTCGATCTCCTCCGCTGCATGGCCTTGCCACTGCGTAACCAGTTCCACCATCGGTGGGGAAAGGTCCGGATACGCATCCACGGGCATCCGTTGAAACGAGATGGTTCCGGCGACGGCGACAAGCAGCACAAACATCAGCACCAGAAAGCGCTGCCGCAACGCAAATTGGACCAGGCGATTAATCATGACTTACTGCTGGAGTGAGTTCTTGAACTGCAGGAACAGGCTTCCATCACCAACGACATGTTCGCCGTCCTGAAGGCCGTCCGTGATCTGCGTCGAGCCGCCACTCACCGGGCCCAGCGTGACCAGGCGTCGCGCAAACTTGTTCGAGCCGGTTTGAACATAGACAAAAGGCTGATTCTCGGTATCGCGCAACACCGCGGAGTCTGGTACGGTGAGCGCATCGCGGACGCTTCCGGCCGATACCGTGGCTGTCACGTACATATCTTTCTTGAGCTTGTCGCCGGGGTTCTCGGTAACGATTCGGGCTTGCAGAGTGCGCGTATTCGGGTCAAGGGCGGCCGACAGGTAGGATATTCTGCCGTGGAAGGTTTGCGAGTAGGCGTCGGTCGTGATCTCTACAGGATCGCCCAGATGCACGCTGCCCATATCGCTCTGGTAGACGTTCGCCAGCACCCACACGGTGCTCATGTCCGAGATGGTGAAGCATTGGGTTGCGCCCACCAGCAGCAGTTGGCCCGGCCCCACGAGGCGCTCAATCACCTCGCCGGACACGGGTGCGAGCAGCGGGATCGGCGCAACTCGCCGGGATCTCAACAATAAGTCGGGGTCGGAGACGCCCAGTGCGCGCAACGCGTCCGCGCTCGACTGCACGTCGGCTTCCGCCTGCGCTCGCGTCGATTCAAACTGTTCCAGATCTTTCTGCGCGATGGCTCCATGATGATACATGTCCACGCCACGCTCGTAAGCTTTATCCGCCAGCTCAAACGCGTCTTTCGCCTTGGCGTAGGCCGAACGCGCCAGTGAATAATCGGGACTGTTGACCGTCAGCATCGGCTGGCCGGCGCGTACAGTCTGGCCGGGCGCCACCAGGATTTCCCTCACCGGGCCGCCAACCGCGGTGAATACCGGAGTGGTGTTGAATGCGTTGTAAGCCACCGATCCGGTGAACCGAAGCACGCGATCAAGGTGCGTCCTGGTCACCCTGACAACCTGGACGTGCGCCATTTGGTCCGTCGGGACTGTAAAGAGCGACGCCGTTTCCGACTTCGCCTCATTGGCGGTGTAAGACGTCATCTGGGACTCGGCCTCTCGCGGTCCCGAATGGCAGGCCGCCAGGCTCAGGACTGCGACGGACGCCAGAAGCCTAACTCGCGTGGCTTTTGAGTTGTCCGCGCGCCGCAGTGTTGGCCAACTCATCGGCGCGATTATTGTCCGCGTGCGTCGCGTGCCCGCGCGTCCATTGCCACGTAATCTTGTGCCGCTTGACTTCGTCGTCCAGGGCCTCCCATAAGTCGCGATTGATCACCGGCTTGCCTTCCGCCGTCTTCCAGTTGCGCTTCTTCCAGTTTGGCATCCATTTTGTCATGCCGTTCTTCAGATACTGGGAATCGGTCACCAACTCGACGTCGCACATTTCCTTCAACGCGCGCAAACCCTCCAGCGCCGCCGTCAGCTCCATGCGGTTATTGGTCGTCAGCCGCTCGGAGCCATAGAGCTCCTTGGTCTGCTCGCCGAAGCGGAGAATCGAAGCCCACCCACCCAGCCCGGGGTTCCCGATGCAGGAACCGTCGGTAATCAACCGAACTTGTTTCATCTACACGGTAACCAGTTGGGGGGCGATGTCTTCCGCGAAGAACCCATTTACGATATCCAGTATCTGGCCGGCCTCATGCGCATGATAGATGTCGCGTCGCAGGCTCGCGCCGCCGCGCACGCCGTGCGTGAAATACGTCGCGAATTGCTTCATCTTCCCCGTCGTGTCATTTTCGCCTTGGTCGATCAGCATCTCGTAGTACGTGCGCATCATTTCGAACCTGTTCTCGTGAGACGCTTCCCGATAACTTCCCGTTTCCAGGTATTCGGCGATCTGACGGAAGATCCACGGATTCGATGATGCGGCACGCCCAATCATCACGGCGTCGCACCCGGTTTCATCCACCATGCGCAGGGCATCTTCCGGCGTCAGAATATCGCCGTTCCCAATCACGGGAATCTTTACAGCGGCCTTGACTTCGGCGATACGGGACCAATCCGCCTTCCCGGCGTAGCCCTGTTCGCGCGTTCGTGGATGCAGCGCCACGGCCTGCAATCCATTCCGCTCGGCCAGTTGCGCCATCTTCACCGCCACCAGTTCGGCGTCGCTCCACCCGGCTCGAAACTTCATGGTGAGCGGAATCTGGATGGCGGCGCGAACGGAGCTCAGCAGCCGGTCGACCAGCGGCAAATCGCGCAGAACGCCGGAGCCGCCGTTACACTTCACCACCTTGTTGACCGGACATCCGAAATTGATGTCGACCACGTCGAAACCGAGGCCCTCGCAAACGCGCGCCGCCTCAGCCATCACGCCGGGGTCCGCCCCGAAAAGCTGCGCCGTGATGGGATGCTCCTCCGGCTCGAACGCCAGGTAACGTTCAATGGTTCGCGTCGGCTTTTTGGCCCGGATCGACGCGCTCACGCCATGCGAGCTGGTGAACTCAGTCATGATGAGTCCGCAACCCCCGAGATTCCGGATGAATCGACGAAATACCGTATCCGTGACGCCTGCCATGGGCGCTAGAACCGTCGCGGGCGCGATGTGCACTGGCCCGATTTGAAAACTGCGTGGAAACATTCTAAGCTCTTTTTAGCATCGCATGAAGACTTCTTATAACCGAATTGCAGGCAACAGCGTAGAGCGCCTTGCGGCTCTGAGTGACGGCATTTTCGCGTTCGCGATGACGCTGCTGGTGGTGGACCTGCATGTTCCGCCAAGAGAAGCCATTCATAGCGGACCCGAACTGCTCCGCGCACTGGCGGCGCTATCGCCTCAGTTCCTCACCTGGTTCATGAGCGTCCTCACCCTGGGAATTTTTTGGAATGGCCAGCAAGCCCAGCTCAACCAACTGGAGCGCGGCGACCGTCACCTCACCTGGATTCACATCGCGTTCTTATTTGTGGTTTCCATCGTGCCATTTTCCACCCGGTTGCTCACCGACTTCATCAATTACCCGGCCGCGCTGATCTGCTACTGGTTCAACATCCTGATGCTCGGCGCGTTTCTGTATTTGAGCTGGCGCTGCGCCACCCGCGGTGGCCTCGTCAAGACCGACACCCCTATTGAGATTTCGAAGGCCATCGACCGACGCATTCTGGTGGCCCAGGGGCTCTACGCGTTCGGCGCGCTCCTCTGTGTTTTTGACACCTACGCCAGCATTGCGTTCATCGTCCTTGTGCAGCTCAATTATGCGTTTGCGCCCCGGACCTTCTCACGCCTGGGCTGATCTCGCCTGATTCCGGCGAGGCGCGGGTGAGACAATCGGGTGTGCGCAAAATCATCTTCCGCTTCGCATTCTTGCCGGCTCTTTTCGCATCCCTGTGCGCCGCCGCTAACCCAGCAGGTAGCCCAGGCGCTAACCCAGGCGCCGTGCCCCTGAGTTCCCTGAAGTTCAATGGATGGGCTTACCTGCTGAGCAACGGATACGTCAGGCTCTCCCACGACAGTAACCAGGCGTCCAGCGCCTTCGACCCCACGCCTTTCCCGCTTGGGCCGGAGGACAGTTTCGCCGCTTACTTTGTCTACAATTCGCAGGAGGAATTGGGTCAGTGTGTGGCCGATGGGCTCGCCTTCGTCGCGCAGAACACGCCCGCGGGAGCGAGCTATCTGGGCGAAGATGGCTCCGGGTTGGGATTCTTCACGGGAGTCGCCTCGCCGGCCATCGCGGTCACGTTCGACTACTACGCGAATGGGATTACAGGGACGCCGCCGAATACCGCTTCCATTGCAGAGCCGTCGGGCATCGACCTGATTTCGACCACCCCCGCGCCGCCGGCTCTTTCCGGATCAGGCGCATACCGCTATGTCTGGGTAACGTACCAGAACGCGAACAAGACGATGAAGGTTTACTACAGCGCCACACCTGCGCGGCCCGCAACTCCACTGCTCCAGACAATCCTGCCGACGGATCTGTCCTCGCTATTTGGCGGACAGGTATATTTCGGTGTCACCGCGGGGACAGGCAGTTGCTACAGTCTGCAGAGCCTGGAGTCTTTTGGGCTCGATGTGGTGAATCAATAGCCCCCTAATCGCGACGCCCGCCCATCACGCGAAGCAGAATATTCAGTGTTGCGACAAACACATTGAACACTCCCGCGAAAAGCATCAGCGCTCCGGGGATCGGGCTATCCGCCTCGGGCGATCGAACAACGGCGCTCGTGGAATACACGATCGTGAACACACCGAGCGCGCCGATGCCGGCACTGATCAGGATGCCGATAAATCCGATATTGAGGAAGCTATTGAGAATCACCGCGCCGATGAGGGCGAAAAAGATTCCCGTCATGAGCCCGCGCGGCGCAGAGAATTCCCGTTTCGCGCTCATCACGTATAAAGTGATGCCTACGAATACGAACGCCGTGATCGCTAAAGCAGCCAGAATCAGATCCGGGGCCGTCAGCCGCGCGAACCAGAGGATGGGCGACAGCGCAATTCCCGAAACGAATCCATCGAGTACCAGGACGGCGACGCCAAGTTGATGATTGTGCCGCACCGCAATCGCAACGCGCGGAACCAGATTCAGCAGCAGAATCGCCGCAATCCAACCCAGCCAGCCTGAAAAAAACCGCGCCAGACTTTCCGTAGTGGCTCCGACGTATCCGCCTGCTATGGCCGCGAACACAGAGAGCCCGAATAGGAGGTAGGTCTGCTTGATGACAACCGCGCCTCGCACGGTCAAGGGCGTCGTCCCGCTCAGCTTGTCCCAGGCGGAGGTCTGAGGATTGTTATCGTACATAACTTCATTCTAAGGCCGCGACGGTTTCGGCAGCGGCTTCCTCCGCCGCTCACCAGGCACCTTGCCGATTCGTTTATCCCCGCGAATGATCAGTTCGCAAGCCCGCAGCGCGGCTTCTTCAAAATCCGGCGCACTGGCCGGAAGCACCTGCCAGCCGGTCACGGCTTTTCCGAGCACCCGAATAGATCGCATGGAGGGAAACTCGCGACGCAGACTCTCGTGCTCCTCCGCTGTGGTCGCGAGCCACACGCCGTTATCTTCCGGGCTCCCATCCTTATCACGCAACGCGAGGACAATCCTGGGCCCTACGTACACAGCCAGGCAGCCGAACATCGGGTTGGTCCGAGTTTCAATAGTGCAAAGAGCGTCCAGCACAAACACATGCGGGATCTTCATGCAGCGCCGCCAGAGTCAACTCCGCGCCCGCACATTATGAGCTTCCGGATAACGCGCCCCCGGTTTGGTGAATCCCGCATTCCAGAATTCCACTGCCACGTAAAGCCGTGCCGGATTGGTGGAGTAGGGAATCGCGTTCAACTGCTCGCGCAGTCCGTCATCCGAAACGTGACTGATATGGAAGAAATAGCGGGTTTCGCCTTCGCCCTGAATAATGCCGTGGCCGCCCTGCCGGACATAGGAATCGATCATTCCCGAAATATTTTCACGGTGCGACGTTACGGTTACCGCAACCGGAGCGCCCGGCGTTCCGACAATCGCCAATCCCGGAGCCCCGCTCCCGGCAGGCGCCTTTTCACGGATGGAAAACTGGGTCGATGCCGTCTCGAGCTTCCATTGCTTTTCTTCAACCCGCTCCCTCAGTTGCTTCACGCGCGCCATCAGATCGTAAAATTGATATGTCAAATCATCGTAAATTCGCGCGGCGGCGATCTTCAGGTTGGCATAGGTGCGATTGAACTGAAATTCCAGAATCGCGGCTAGCACCCCGAGCGCACCGCCGTCATCCAGGTCCACTTTGTCTGAGAGTTCGAGGTATAAGGCCTTTGTCGTAACCCGGCTGCTTTGGTTCGCGCGCAGAAATTCCTCCTGCTTGTCGAACATATCGAGCTTTGTCGTGATTTGAACGCCCAGTGAGTAAAAATTAGGATTGTCTATATAGTTTGTAATTACAAAGTCGAGCTTATGTTTATGATCCAGCCTTTGATCCCGTTGGATGCGGCATCCAAAGCCTTCTAATTTGGTACAGATTCGGTCCTCCGCGTCGAGCCCCCGGCGGAATGTTGCCATTTGCTTATCTCCTTTTCTATGTGAGGATTAGAATGTGGAAAATGATCGATCTGAAACGCCTATTGAATTGTCAAACATCAGGTGGACAGCGCAGCTCCGAGACTCGAAACTATCACCTTTGTAATAGTCGAGTCAATCGGGCGGGGTATCTTCAGTCTCGCATTGTGCCACGATGTCCTACAACAGCAATTTTGCGTGATTGGATCGCCCGGCATTTGCCCAGCATCGAAAGTTTTGCGACTATAAGTTAAGAGGGAATCTATGGCCGGACGATCAAGTACGTCATTCCAGAAGCGGCAGAAGGAACTCGCACGGCAGGAAAAGCAGCGCGACAAATCCGCTAAGCGTGTGCAAAGAAAAGAAGTTAAGGGCAATGGTGGCGAAGGTCCGGAGATCATGTCCGCCGAAGAAGCGGAACTGCTCCGCCAGGGCGTTGTTGCCGAACCGTAGCCTGACCTTTCTTGCGCACTTTCTCTATTGAAAACTTCGGGTGCCGCGCCTCGCAAGCCGATGGCGCGGCAATCGAATCTCTCCTCAAATCCCGCGGCCTACTCCCGTCAGCCCAACCCCAAACAGCCGAAATCGTCATTTTGAATACCTGCTCCGTCACAGCGGCTGCCGACGCCGACGCTCGCAGCGCTATACGAAGTGCTCACAAAGCCAACCCCGACGCCCGGATTCTGGTCACGGGCTGCTACGCCCAGCGCGATCCCCAGGCGATTGCCCTGCTACCCGGCGTTGAATGGGTTGTGGGAAATTCCCACAAGGCCCACATTGCCGACATGCTCACCGGCGTTCCGTATCACGGAGGCGTTTATTCGAGTGACATCTTCGAAACCGAGGGCGTGATGACCGCGCCCGTGATCGATGCTTTGGCCGACCGGGCGCGCCCCAACCTGAAGGTGCAGGACGGCTGCAACAACCGCTGCTCGTTCTGCATCATCCCGTTCGTACGCGGGCGCAGCCGCTTTCATCCCGCGGATCAAATTGTCGCCCAGGTGCGTGCGCTTTCAACGCGCTACCGGGAGGTGGTTCTCACCGGCATCAATCTCGGTCGATGGGGCCGCGAACCCGGTTCCAGTCTTCGCCTTCCGGATCTTCTGCGCCGCCTTCTGAAGGAAACCGAAATCGACCGCATTCGCCTCAGCAGTATCGAGCCGATGGACTGGTCCGACGCGCTCATCGAACTGATGGCCTCCACGGATCGAATCGCCCGCCACGTGCACATGCCGCTGCAATCCGGATCGGACCAGATCCTGCGCCGCATGCACCGCAAATACCGCCCGAAGCATTACGCAGACCGGCTACTGAAGGCTCACGCCGCCATGCCGGACGCCGGATTCGGTGCCGACGTCATGTCCGGGTTCCCCGGCGAAACGGCCGAGCTGTTCGAGGAATCGAAGGCGTTCATCGAGAGCCTGCCGTTCACCTATCTGCACGTGTTCACGTATTCTGAGCGG
>Ga0302319_10011125_pt1 | contig 17097 bp, 21 predicted proteins | sample Bog_T0_2_FD_203319 | JGI IMG/M metagenome (GOLD analysis project Ga0302319, IMG submission 203319) | Peat permafrost microbial communities from Stordalen Mire near Abisko, Sweden - Bog_T0_2 | ecosystem: Environmental > Terrestrial > Soil > Wetlands > Peat | place: Sweden: Abisko, Stordalen Mire...
GTCCATCATATTGTCACCGATATAAGCTCCGCTCGTCAGGAAATAATACATATCTTACAGAGTCTTAATCCTCCAGGGCATATTAAAGCCAGTCTACTCATAGCAAGGCGAAACACATCACGTGTGCTTGCACTTGTGAACGGGCTGCTGGATCGAATTGGAGACATAAGTGACTTTGAGGGTATACAGGTGGACGTTGGCCAGGCCATCGAAGACGCCATTAATGCTAAAGAGGTCTCAATCCCGCGGAATATTAAATTGACCAAGACTCTGCCAGAGGGGCTACCCCTGGTACGTTCTACAGATTCGCTTCACCTAGTCATAGCAGAGCTAATACGCAACGCGACGAAAGCTATTGGCCGAGCTGCTGGCGAAATTGTCATCGAGGCTTTGGCGGAGAAGAGCTTCGTTGAAATAACAGTATGGAATTCAGGTTTACCTATTCCGCCCAAAAGCCAATCTCAGATTTTCAACTTTCTTTACCAAGCTCATTCGCGACGTTCCGGTATCGGGTTTGGGTTATATTGGGCAAAGTCAGTTATTCGCGGCCAAGGCGGCGCAATAAACTTGCTTTTCAGTGATTCTGAACACGGGACCAAGTTCAAAATCTCTCTGGAATGCGCGGACGCCGATGGTGGTGTCCCTGATTGGAAGGAGTTTTCCACGAATGCGTAAACGTATCATAATTCTTGATGGTAATTCTCAGTGGCGCCGATTCTCGGCCGAAGTTCTCGCGTCGGAAGGCTACGACATCAATGCGTTCGGTGACATGGAACAAGCGCTCAACCACGTTTTGGCCAATCATGGTGATTTGATCATCGCCGATTACGAGTGGTCGAGGGCCCATCCCACGTCCTTTCAGATGCTTCGCCGTATGGGTTATACCAATCGATTGGTGTTTCTGCTCCGCAATCGAAATCCCCGTGTTCTGCGAGATTGTTTCAAAGCGGGGGCTCGTGACTGTGTTCCCAAGCCTAGAACCAGAGAAGCGCTCTCGTCAATAATAGGCGAGGCTATACATCAGCGATCGCACTTGGCAGTTACTGAGGGCCTCGCCGTATGAATACCAGCCACGGGAAAGGTACACCCAAGTCGGCATCAATCCTCATAATTGAGGATGATCGCGACTGGCTGAGGATTTTGGCTCGCGCCTGTGAGAATGCGGGCTATAACACGCGAAGGGCGGACAACTTTGATAAGGCCGTCTCACTCTTGACCAAGGAAACTTTTGACGCTGTTATCGTTGATATTCGCCTGAAAAACTGGCAGGACGGTAACCGTGAAGGCCTTGAAGCACTTGCGGCCGTTCCTGCTGAACATCGGCCGGCGGCGCTAGTTCTCTCAGCTTTCGCCGATTACGAGAACACCCGGCTCGCATTTAAGGATTTTGAGGTGATTGATGTCATTCGCAAGTCCGAATTCGACGCGAAGGAGTTTTTGCCGAAACTGAAGCAAGCTGTACGCGCTACCAGAAAGACACGCCGCGTTGCTGGCGAGTAAGCTGGATCACCAGGCAGACGTGATGAGTAACAAGCGGGTGCTAGTTGTCGAGGACCATCCGGATTGGCGACGTCGGCTCATTGCATTGTTGAGGGCATCGGGCTTTGTGGCATTAGCCGCGGGGGGGCGTGACGCGGCCCTTCGTCATATCGCCGCGGCACCCAAGGTTGACGTAGTAGTTCTCGACATCCTATTAGAAAACTGTTCCGCAGACAGTGAGGAGATCAGCAGGTTGGCTCGCGACCTCAATATCCCCGTTGTGGCCGTATCTGGACCGGCCACAAGGGAACAAGTGGCTCGACTATTTGGCGAGTACCATATTTCAGCATTTATCGCGAAGGATAAGTTTGATAAATCGAAGTTCATATTCGAAGTGAATAAAGCCTGTCGGACAGGCCTCCGATTACGTAATTCCAAGGAGGTTGTCATGGGGAATAAGTATGTGGCACGCAACGTCTTGTCTCAAGGCGAACAGAGCCACGTCCACGATGTTCAGTGGCATCAACAATGGATCGACGCTTCACAGGCAATCGATCCATTAGTACTTGGCGAAGAACTCAGCAAGCTGAGATCGGCACTGAAAACGCTATCTACCGATTCGCAGCATGACATCGCGATTGGCGCCGTTGCGGCGGCAGAGGAAGCGGCTAACCGGGGCGACCGCGTTGGCTCTCTTAAATGCCTCGCTGGAGCGGGAAAATGGGTCTTGGGTGTTGCTACAAAGATAGGCGTCGAAGTAGCGTCGAAAGCAATCGAACAGGCGATGAAGTGTGCTGGTGGTATAGCTGGCTGAGTATTAAGAAAAGGCCGGTCACGTCATATATCACGAACGTACCGGCCGGCTGGAGACAGTTACCCATTTGCACACGGGTCTGACCTCGCTTAACTATCTCCAACCTAGGGAGTGAGTGATCGAAAGCAACGGACTCGCAAATGCTGACCAGTCTGTAAGAAGCCGACATAGATGTGCCCTTCTAGCGCGAGCCTTATCGTGATTGCCAGTAAACGCCCGGTACTGAGCTCACTTATATTAGCCAGGACAAGGTCTTTGCCGGGCTGTAATGTCACACATTGGTGATAGATAATGTCCTCCATTTTGTCAAGTGCTCCTCTCTCTTTGGGTTCTGTGCTGCCGACCCTCCGGAGCAGGACACAACGCGGACTTTGGCACTACGCGGTTATTCTGGCGGAAGATAGCGGATGAGTCAAGTCCCTTATATGTCGCCGAACAGTCTATGAATGTCAGGGCGGCGATGAGGCAAGTATCAGGCTGCACGAAAAGGGATAAACTCGAGTGGCCGCCGTGCTCAAATCGCCAGCAGGTGGCTGGCGCTCTCGGCGGTGGAACGACGGCGCTTGTCGTAGATCTGGGTGGTGGTGATGTGGGGTGTCCTAGTAGGTCTTTCACCTTGATTATGTCCACGCCGGCATCGAGGAGCAGGGTGGCGGCCGTGGCACGGATGGAGTGTGGCGTGTACACGAATCGGTGTGTGGCGGAGCCGTCCGGTAGCTGCTCGTCTCTCAGGGCGCCGGGGAGTTGTGCGAGGTAGTTCTCCACCGTGCGCCACAGCGTCCATGGGCTCATGGCCGAACTCCCCAGCTTCTGGCTGCGGGAGTTGAGGCGCGGGCGGAACAGGGGACCGGAGGTCAATCTTGCGTTTTCGACGTACTCCGCGATGGCCTGGGCGGCTTGGAAGTGCAGGCCGATAGTCCGACGCTTGTCGCCCTTCTCATGCAGCCGGATGGTGGCCTCATCGCCGTCCTGGTGGAAGTCGGAGACCTTCAGCCGGCAAACGGTGGACAGCCTGGCGCCAGAATAGAGGAAAAATTTCAGGATGGCGCGGTCGCGATAGTCGAGCACCGAGTTGCCGACCGGCAGGCCGACAAGCTGGCGGGCGCGGGCAGCCGACAGGGCGCGGGTCTCCTCGCGCGGGTCAGTGGACTCTCGCGAGATGAACTGGGAATGCGCGGGGTTGGGCACAGTAATCGGCAGCCGAAGTTCGGCCGCGGCTGCACCAAGGTATTTATAAAAACTGGAAAGCGAGCTGATACGGCGGTTGAGGGTCTTGGGGGCCGCGTTCTTGGCCACAAGGTGGCTGCGGAAACGCTGCACGTCCTGAACTGAGGTCCGAAGCAACTCCGTCGCTTGGCCCGGCCATATCAGCCCCATAAACTTGACGAACGCCATGACGTCCTCGCGATAGGCGCGCTGGGTGTTGGGCGACTGCCGGCGGGCAACCCAAGCCTCAAAACAACTGGCTACGGAAAAAAAGAACTGCTCCACCCGGCCGCGGACGGCGGGCGTGGCGTTGCCAGCCAGGATGGCGGGCAGGTTTAGCTGATTCCTTTTTGGAGCCAGTTGACGGGATTGGAGCATAGAGAGGATTTGAGGCGAACAAGGATTAAAACGGCGTCCTGACGGTCACAGATAACAGATTTTATCTGTGATGGTCAGATGAATGAACTATACTCCTCATGTTGGCAGTGTCAAGCCTTGGAAAACTCCGCAACATTGGATGTGAGAAACTGAGTGTATGGAACGTAACATGGAGCTGTGCCGAGAGATTTTGGTGGCGCTTGAACAGGCGCCGTTCGCGAATTCATTCTCCAGGCTCGAAATTCCGGGATATTCGCAGGAGCAAGTATACTATCACATCCGGCTGCTGTACACCGCCGGGCTCATCGACGCCATAAACCAAAGTGTGCAAGAGGGTCCACGTTGGATTGCCCAGAATATGACGATGGCCGGTCACGATTTTCTCGAAATGGCGCGCAACAATACAAATTGGAATAAGGCCAAGACATTCATCGCCGAGAAGGGTCAAACGCTGACCCTTGAAGCTCTGAAAGTCGTCCTTATATCAATAACCAAACTGGCATTGGGCATCGGAGTTTGAGTCGATACGCCGTCCTTAACCCAACCGGTTGGAGCGCCAAGTCAATTCCTACTGGCGGCGGGTATCCGACGCGATGCCGTGGAGGTTGCCACCCCCTTGCCGGCGGCGGCAAACAAAAGAAAACAGAGAACAGCAATTCCTGTCCTCTCGGGAATCAGCACAACGGCCTACAAATCGTTTTTATGGGCCACCAACTCTAAGGTGGACTATACTTCAAAGCACAATAGCTTCGGAAGGCTTACGGAGCCCTGTGGTAGCCCGCGCCGCGGACGGAGAGCGCTAGGCTCAGCACGACGGCCTGCCGAGTCACCAAGCCGTCGAAGTAGTCCTGGAAGATCAGACTTGCTAGGCAGAGAAATAGAGTAACTGTCACCGACCGGAACAAGTGTTAGCGGCGGCGGGGGAGAGGGCCATTTTGGCGGGGCCACCGCGGACCACCCCGCCAATAGTCAGTGGCGGTTGAGCGGGGACCAACAGGGCCACAGAACATTTCTTAAAGATTTTCCGTGACGCAGCGCCGCACTTCGGGAATCATAAGAGCGGCCTCACGACGATTCGCACAACAGCAAGACTGTGGCGCAGTTGCCGTAGGGCAACCAGACGCCCCCAAGATGAGTCTGGCGGTGGGTTGGTTTCGAACTTGACCCTCGTTGGCATTCGCTTAAAGCAATCAGGTTCGATCCGTTGGATACGGGAAACCAAACACCTGTCTAAGCTAGCAGCCCGACTGCTGTCGATTGGCCAACAAACGGTCAGCAATCAATCCTAGACAGCCCACCCCCAAAAGCCCAATGGACCCTGGTTCAGGAACAGCAGCATCAGCCGTAATAACAGCGTCGACAGCAAAGTTACTCGCACGCAAATTACCAAACACGTCGACAAAATCCCCGCCGCCTGTAAATCCGTCGGCCAGGGTAGGGCCGTTCGGGCTATTCGGAGAAACCATCAAAACCAGCGTATACGTTCCTGGGAGCAACCCAATCTCTGAGAGAGATGAATCGAGACAAGCGCCACTGACTGAATCAAAATTGCCCGGAGGACAAGTACCATCATCGTTGAAATCAAACAAGGTCGCGCCACTGCCGCCGCCGGCAAAAAGGGCTACAGCTGGATCAAAACCACCTTCCACGATCGTCTGCCCGGCGGCATCTGTGCCCCCAGCATACCCCCACGTTTGAATAGTTAAGTCCGAAACACTGGGAATGTTCAACGTCGTAGTAAATACGTCATCGCCAGTTGCCAAGCTTCCAGTAAAGGATATACTGCCCGCCCGTAGCGAGAAAGAACTTAGCGCGAACAAACACAACATCAATACTTTCATTGCCCCTCTTAACCGCACCATCGGAGACCTCCTTCAGATCAACGTGCCGCAGACACAACTGCGACGGGCAGGAACTCCTTCGGCAAACGAAATACTTGCGTTTCGCCGGAGGCCACCTCGACCGCGTAAATATTCTGGTCAGAAGCATAATAGACAATCGCACTATCAGCGGAAACTCCTAGCACCCGTCCAAAGTACCCCGGCACTGGATTCAACTGAATAGTTCGAATCAAGCTGCCACTGCTGGCGTCATAGAAAACGAGCACGCCCGTTTTGAACCTCGCATCTCCGGATGAAGTCCCTCCGAAACTAAGGTCGGACTGCCTCCAATCATACTCTTCAACAATCGCGACTTTGCCATCCGGGGTTAGGTGTACAGTCGGAGTTCCTATGCTACCGTCAAACGGCGCCTGTCTGTACGGTGTGGACCAACTCGCAGTCACCTTCCCAGTGTTGATGTTGTACACCAGTAGTCCTCCACCCATCGGCGATTGATCACTGAAGGTGTCCCAGTTTATCGTAAACAAAAGTTGGTCGTTTCCTGAATCGGCAAATGCAATATCCAAGAATGGTTGGCCGGTGGCACCCGGCCGCCGCAGACCGCGGAATTGTTGGCGGATAGAATCACCCAGCAACGAATAGCCGCTTACGGTCTGCGTTGCAATGCCGTTCTGATCTAGGATCGAGTTGTTGGCAACTATTCTACCCATACTATCGATGTAAGCTTTCGACCCTACACTACTTGACAAATTAAGTACGGCCTGACCACGAATCTCAGGCGTGTTCAGGCTACCCTCATTCTGAAGCGTCGCCCGTGCATACCTTGTAATAACACCATGGGTGCCGGTTGGATCCACACCGGGAAGGGTATAGGCAACCACTACTTGGTCATGTTTCTCGTCAAGCAGCAGGCTGGGGGATTCCTGGAGCGCGTTCGGAAGTTCTTCACGACCTAACACCGTCAGGCTCGGGAGGCTAAATGATATCAGCTCGTAAGATTGATGCCCCTCGGCGTCCACAGTCGCAGTGGTCGGCGTAATCACATACAGGTAACCCGCCGCTGAATCCCATTTTGCCGCGTCAATGCGGCAGCCATCGAAGCGCGACGAACCACTGGTAGGGAGATCACGTACGATACCCTCTTTGGCGCTTCCCCGACCGAGGTCTATCCTGAGATACTCGCCGGCACAATCGAAGACATAGGCAATTGGGCTTCCACTAAAGGAACCACTATTTTGGCGACGACTCGAAATTGTCTGAGCGGCGGTTGTCAAAACGAACAAAAAGCATATCACAATCAAAGCTCTTGCACGCGGATTCATTGTAGCTCCTTTTTAATTACCACATTGCGGTGACTGGCCTGCAACATGATTGACATAATTCGGATCGCCACTGCTCCCCCTGGCTGCAGAGCAACTTGTTGCATCGGTACAGACCCGCTTCCAAACGTTTGGGTTCGTAGATAGAGTCGACAATTGATTGTCGGGCACTGTCAAAAGAAAATTCGTGTCCGGCTCAAATTCGTGCAAGACGCTAATTCCTAGGAAGGCCGGACCTGCAAAACCATTATAACCTCTGACTCCATCCTCTAGCAGTTGGTCCGGGGCACTAGATCCTATCTGGCCTGTTGTCGTGAAGCCGGGAGCTGGAATTGTAGTTATCGGAGCTCGTCCCGCAGCTAAGCGTTGAGGATTAACAGTGTTGTTAATAAAGTTGATGTACGTCGAACTGACGCGCAGGAGACCCGGATAACCAAGGGAAGTTTTGACCTTCGTTTGGTAGGCTGTAACTCCCGAAATTACATTTTGAGTCCAATCGAACAATACAGCGGGCTGTGTGGAGAAGAGCGTGGAATTCGTGATTTGAAAGACTCCAATACCATTGTCGAACGATACCAGGACTGGGCCTGCGCCGCCATCAGCTGTCGCGTTGAATTGCCTTTGATTGGATTCCTGACAGCCAATACGATTTACGACGTCCTGAACGTCACCGGTCTGTAAATTGTAGTAGCTTCGAATTACCACTTGGCTATTAACTTCACTTTGGATGGAAGACCTTTGCGGGTTAGTCCCCGCAATCACCAAGTCACTAGGTGTGCTAGCTGTAAGCTGCTGGCCGTTCACAGTAGTTACCGCTGTGAGCGTAAGGCTTCCACCACGAAAGTCTCGCGGGTCTTGAAATGTCAAGGTGTATGTACCGTTCCCAGTCGTTGTCGTGTTCTGAAGGATGTCTTGATCATAGCTCACCGTTGGTCCCGTGCCGCCGTTTTCACGGATGCTGAGATGTGCGGTCCAAGTGAACGTCGCACCTGGCGTCGGGTCGGGTGTCACATTGATGATACTGGCGGTAGCGGTGATTGTCGGCATCGTTGGGATGGCCGTGATCAGGTATTCGTCGTTGGGGGGCGCCGACTTGAGAGTGATCTTGACCGCTGGTGCTAGCGGCGGACCCAAGTAGAGGTCGAGGCCAGCGGAAGTGTTCACTTGGCTGTTCCCAAAACTCCCGTTAATCGTGGCGGAGGTCGCGGTCGCGGGAATCGAGAACGTTCCCACAGTGTCGGTTTCACAAGGGTTGCAGGGGTCGTTATGGTAGGCGCCGTTGAATTCTGGGACAGTCTGGACAACAGGGCCTGCGGGCGTACTAAAGGTTAGAGTGGTGACGCCCAGACGCATCACATACTCTGACGTCTGCACGGCGGTAAGAGGTACTGTGGTCCCCAAGCCCAGACTCACAAGATCTGCTTTACTAAGGTCGTGGCTCCAGGCTAGACCTGAGGTCCAGCAGGTCTGAGATTCGATGCACTGGGCTACTAAGACGCCAGCTTTCGAAACAGGAGCGGCAACAAACAACACGAAAGCGACAGGCAAAACAACTACTAACTGCTTCCTCTTCACGGGAGAGTCCTCCATTCACGAACCATATCGTAGTCCATGTGTCTTCGAAAATTGATACTTGACATGATGGCACGTAACCGGTCTCTTGAGATTTTTCGCAAGCCTTTAGTTGTTCCTCCGAAGTGTCAATAATATAATAGAGTCCCGCGATACATCCGCAAGAGAAACGAAGTGGGCGGAGAAACGCCGGTGGCGTCAGAGCCTGCTACGGCGAGCAGGAGCTGGGCGGGTAGCAAAAGCCGCAAGTTGATGCTCCTTAGTTATTTCTTCGGGATAACTCTAGCACCGAAAAGCGCGCGAGTCAAGGACTTTCAGATGCATTACCCGTGACTTGTGCATAGTGAACACCGCGAACTTAGACTTTTGGCCTCAAATGCCCGTGCTGAATTTTGGCACACCTCTGAGGCACTCACCTCTGTCCCCCGCCACTTATCACGTGGTGAACCATTGCCGCGCATTAGCGGCGTTGTAGAGACCTAGAACGGACGGTACCGACGGTTATAGTACCAGAGTATGGGGGTCGAGGGAGGAAGAAGGAGGAAGAAGGAGGGCGAGGTTCTTGGCAAGTAATACAGTTAGCACCGGTGGTATTCATTGTCCCGGAGTTGTTTGCCACAGTTGCGGCAACGGCGTGGGGGGGTGTGCTCGATCATATGGCTCTTGAGGCTGCCATGGGAGCGGAAGCCGCGACGACAGATCGGACAGCGGAATGGGCGGTCTTCACTGGGCATCGGCCCCCTCCCCTGTCGTGCGGTCCGCTCTGCCGGTAAGCAGAAGGTTCTGTCGGCTGAACTCTTCCTGTAGCCCGTTGATGGCTTCTTCACTGCACGCGCCATACGAAAACACCTTCAGCTCGGGACTGAAGCCGCAGTAGATGGATTCCTGTTTGGTGATGTAGGTTCGGAAGGTGTTCATTTGAAAGGTTATTGGAGGCATCAGGCCGGCTGACAATCCGGCTCGTTCCTCACCGGCGGCGACGCCAGTTGGCTCGATCCAAGGTTAAGAGGTGGCGGCCCAGTAGTATCGAGCTTGAGCGTGCGCGATATAACGGCCTTTGCCTGTCTTGACAATCGAGGCAGTGAACGTGATGGTGATCATTGAGGTCGTGTTGTGTAAATGTTTATGGTGTTCTTTCTGGAGCCCGTTCCGGCTTTAGTTTGGGACGGTCCCTCTGGCCAACAATATTGCCGTGAGCTTGCCTCACGGGGCTGGGTGGGCTCCCGCCTCGCCCTGCGTGAATTACATTTGGCCTTGGCGTCAGGGATTTCTTTCGTAGCCAGATGGAGGTAAGGGAATAATAATCAGACTGGCGAGATTCGTCAACTCTGCGTAAAGGGAACATTCAAATAGGGCAGGTTTTACCCTGCCCTTGAATGCTGTGCTACAGCCTGCGCCGCGCCGTTTGGCAGTAGGCTTCGTCGAGGTCAATGCCGACGTAGCGTCTGCCTAAAATCTTGGCGGCCAGAAGAGTGCTGCCACTGCCGCAGAACGGGTCCAGCACGACCTCGCCGCGGCGCGTGAAGGCTTCAATGACAGGCTTGAGCGACCTGACCGGCTTTTGGGTGGGGTGAAGGACGTTGCCGGTGTATTGCCACTCCAAAACGTCCGGGAGCTGAAAGGCCGGACAGACGGCTTGGCCCTTGGCCAAGAGGTAAGCCTGTTCGTGCTGGCTGGCCAGGAGGCCGCGCTTGGAGGCATAGGACTTGACCCAGACCAGGTGGCCGACAGGGCGAAAGCCCGCAGAGCGCCAGGCTGCAAGGAACTCATCGGCCTTGTGCCAGCCGTAGAAGCTGACGCAGAAGCGGCCGGACTTGAGCACCCGGAACACTTCGGCAAACGCTGGTTTTAACCACTGGCCGTCCACATCATTGGCGATGCTGCGGCCGTGGCGGTCATGGTAGCCGACCAGGTAGGGCGGGTCAGTCAGGACGAAATCCACGCTGCCGTCCTGCAACTGGGGCAGCGCGGCAAGGCAATCGGCGTTGATGACGCGATTGAGAAACTGTGAGATATATGGCATAGAGAAAAGCCGCGTAGCTTATTCGGCCACGCGGCTTGGGTGTTAATGATTATTTTGAGAACTGCCGGCGTGGGCGAAAGCTGCCGGGCTGGCTTTTGACGCCTGGCGCGGCTGCCTGGCCGTTGTGGTAGCTGTCCAGCACTTTGGTGCGGATGGCCTGTTTGACCTGGTCGAGGGTCTCCTGCGAGAGTTCCTCGGGGTTGCCCTCCACGTCAGTCGAGAGCAGCGGCGCGAAGACGTTGTCTTCGGTCCACTGGTCGAGCTGGGCCATGAATGATATCTTTTGTTCGGACATATGTTTGTCCCTTTCGGCAAGCGTGAATGCTTTGGCAGCGGGCAGCTTGCCTTGCTCGCTACGGGCGACATCAGCGGCGGGGACGCCCAGGCCTGTCACAGCCGGTCGGCTTCGCTATTCCATTGGGGCTTTGCCGCGATTTATGTTCAGCCTGAGGCTCGGCGAAGGGGGAAGGATAAAGAAGCAAAAAGCCCCCCTTTTGATAGGAGGGGCTTGACAGGCCTGGGGTGCCGCTATAATGAAAGACCTGCGAGCAAGGAAGCTTGTTTCTTTGCGTCCCGTTCCCTGCGTTCTGCGCCCTGCAGTTGGAGGCGGGGGGTAGCTGGCCAGAGGGACCGGTACAAGGTCCTTGCGACCGGACTCCTACCCAGGCCATTCGACACGAGACGGGTGTGGTGGAAACTTGGCCATTGATTTCGTCCCATTTCCAGTGATAGCATCATTCTCAGAAGGAGCACCACCATGCTCACATCTGCCAGGCCGCTTTTGCTCCTGACCGTGTTAACAGCAGCATCGACAGTCGCTGCCGGTCAATCACTTCAAAGTTTAGTTACTTATACGGGAGCCGATCCCCAATATTGCAACCAAACTCCGCAACAGGCCACTTCAGCATTCACATCGACAAACCAGACCGTAAACATCTTTTTTGTCTTAACCGGAATGAACCCGAGTGGAGGCGATATCGTCCAACTCCATTTCTATGGGCCAACCAGCGGCGGTGTTTCGAGCGTCACGACGACTTGGAACTCCACCGACAACACCGGGTCCTCGACGCGTTGCTTTTCCGACGATGTAAGTACAGCCCAGTGGCTCACCCCGTCTGGATTTGGTCAGTGGCAAATCCGAGTTTTCGTCAACAGTAACGCCATCGGTTCCCCGTACACGTTTCAACTAAGCAACGCGTCACCAATCGAGCCGCGAGGGCCGAACTATACCGGGTCTTTTGACGCAGTGGACTGCGCTCACATTTACGGCTGGGCGGAAGACCAGAATAGTCCGACGACAACGATAAGCGTGGACATTTCCATTGACGGTTCCTTCTGGGCGACCCTCGCAGCAGGCGATTCGCGATCAGATCTAACGAGCCTTGGAATTGGCAATCATGCCTGGAACGAATATTCCCTGCCGGCCAACCTCCACGATGGCAATCAGCACTCAGTGAGAGTTGTTTACTCAGGCACCCCTACTGACCTGCCCGGCTCGCCCAAAACCTTCGAAAACGCTTGCGGGGCAACGGTATCATCGTCAATACGTGTCGGCCACGTTGTGACGCTACCGAGTAACCCCAACGGCACGGTCTACTACGTTGCCACCTCTGGCCTTTATCCGTTCGCGACGGCTGCCACCTTCTATTCCTGGGGTTTCCAGTTCAGCGATGTCTTGACCGCCAACAGTGCCGAAGCCGCCTTACCAATCCAAACCATCATTATTCCGACAAAAATATCCGGCTGCTCTGACCCAATCTCCCAGATCAACGGCACTTGCGGTTCCACCCCTCTCACCGTCACATGGGTGTCAGGCTCGACCCCACCTGCCAACATGGCGAGCGGGCAGTCGTATCAAGTGAAGTGGCAGGTTGCAGGTCCCGCCCAAATCCAATCCCGTCTATGCTACGGCAGCAGCTCAGATCCAGCGACGATTTGTCAACAGTTTGCCACGTACTGGCAGAACTCTGGCACGAACACTTCCGGCACCTACGGGGATACGGTACTTGCTCCAACTGTGAACGGCCAACAGACGCTCTACGTTGTTGCGCAGGCTCAAGCAAATGGCCAGACCGTGTACACTACGCCTATTCAAGCCACCGTTTCCGGTTTGAGCACATCACGTCAGGAATTCCACGTGTATTCCGCTTCCCGCAGCGTTGCTTCAGTCCCAAATCCTCTCCTTGACCGGATGCTGGCCATTCTTGAAAAAACAAACAAAGGCGGGTCGCTATTCCAATACAGGCTATACGTCCTGACTGGCATCGATACTCCTGGCCATTTTCTCTCTATGTCCTGCGGTATGGTTCGACCCGAGAGCATGAATGTAGTCCCTTCGTCGCTTAACGTAGAACTGGCGAACATTAATGACGGAGTTGCGGCCATGGACTTCTACAGTAATATTCTAGCCGGGACCGACAGCGGTTGGGAAAACGCAACTGTTCTGGAACCTCTACTGGACGCACAATCTAAAAGTGGCTCGTTAATATTCGATACAGCAATCACTTTGGGCTCCCTTTTTGTACCGGCGTCCTATGCGGTGGGAGTTGGGGCCGCGACGGCCACGGCTCAGATCCTCCGGGATGCGGCGGATCGGGTTTCCTCGGAGACATCGTTGACTCCGTCTTCTGCGTTCAATTCGCGGCTCCAAGCGCTCAACGATTATGATACCGTAGTTCTTACGGTTGGGGGATTGCCAGAATTCAATACATCTTATATTGCTGGGCGCTTCACTTTTATTGTTGATGAATCAAGCGGATCAGTCCCTTGGTTTTATATTTCGGCGACGCCAACTAACTCATCGCTGACTAGTATAGAACTCCAAGACAACCGAAGCACCTTAAGAGTGTGCAGGGTCAACGACGGCTGTCAGTAGGTTGGCGGCGTTTAGATTCAAGATCACGAGTCAACTCAATTATTGGCAGTTTGCTCACGTAGTTTGGGTCGGCTCTCAGCCGCTTGACAATGTTCGCCTTGTCGCGATTGTAGGCTCTATACTTAATGACGATGAGCACCGCCGCGGCTACGCAGGCGACGATGACAGAGGAATCGGTGATGTCAAGGCTATTTAAAAGCATTTGGAAGGTTGTGAATAAAAATGACCAATGTACTAGAATTCTAACAGGCGGGGTGACGGTGTCAAGGCTCCGCGCCGATGGTAGCGCAGACCGAGGATGCCGTCTATCGATGCGAACCAGTTCTTCCGACTGGCCACGGCGGGCGCATGCGTCGTGGTGACGCCCGGCGAAACAGTGTTTGCGCGCTCGCTCGACATGATCTTCGGTAGTATATATATAATTCCACAAGCAAGGATCGTGTTGGGGCAAAAAAACAGGCACGAAGTGGCCGTGCCTGTTGTGCACCATCAATATTCCGATGGCAGAAGTATGGTCGTGGAACTGCGGTCGGCTTCGGTGATCACCCACAGCCTCGTGCCGTCTGCGAGTGTGTAGGCCGAGAGGAGCCGGCAGCCGGCAGCGAGAGACCGCTCGTTTTCGCGGCGGTCGTGTTCGTCCACATCTCCCCAGTCGCCGGTGAGATGTCGCTTGAGAAGTTTGCCGGGACTCTCCCCTGCCTCTTCCAGCGCCTCCAGCGCTCCCGGTGTGGCTACGATCCGCCCCGGTGGAAACCGGGCGATTGTCATGGATGCTCCAGGAATCCTGCGAGTTTGGCGGTGGCCTTGAATTGCGGAATCGGCTCCAGCGTTTTGAACGCCGAAGTGAAAGCGTTCGACAGGCTCCAGAGCGTGCGCGGCTGGAACTCCTCATGTTGCGGCGAGAAGTACAAGTCGTGAACCGGACGCGCCAAGTGCTTGGGCACCTCCAGGTCGGATTCGATGAAGGCGCGGTAGATGGTCAGCTTCGCCGCCGTGTCGCTGAGCTGGGATTCTTTCCAGTTCTCAACCTGCTTGCGCATGGGGTCGAAATTCCGCTGCATTTCGTCCACTCCGATGGAGAGGGCGTTTTGCAGGGACAGGTTTTTGGAGTGCTTGGCTAGGACCGGCTGAAAGTCGCCGGAGAAGGCCATGTTTTCACAGACCAGCACCCTGACGCCGACTACGGCGGCCAGGCGCATACTTTTGTCGTGGCTGTTGCGGACGCCGATGGAAAACCGGCAGCCGGGCATGCCGGTGTCAAGGTCCAGGACGCCGAACATCTTCATGCCGTCCTTGGAAACGGCGTACTCTTCTTGAACCACGCCGATGTGCCGAAAGCCCAGGGTTTCGACCAGAGCCTCGATCACCTCGGCGTGCGGCACCGGACGGTGAGTGGCGGTGCCCAGCGGAGTCTGTACGGTGGCGAGTTGTTGACGAGTCAACTTCGCAGTTGACGCAATGAGCGTAGCTTCGCCCATACTTTGTTTCCTCCAGATTTGGATTGTGGGTTTTTGGGAAGGTTACCCGTGTGGGTAGTCTAGCGGCTCCGGCCGTGGTGTCAAATTCGCCGCTGACATCATCGCCGCGTGCACGGGTGCGGATGGGTGGTATCCTGCAACGGAGCCGGACTGGCCAGGATCGTGGGCGCTGCCTGGGAAGGGTACCCGTCCCCCGGGCCAGAGCCAGTCCGGCGATAACAAAACAGCCTCGTGGAATTCCACTACCTCCTTGTGCCCCCCCGGCGCCGTGACTAGAGACGGCCTCTTTTTCAGGGCTGAGTGGCGGCTGGTGCCCGAAGCCCCAAGCGACGACACGGCAGTGGCGACCGGCTTTCGCGGTACGCGAGAGCCAGAGCGCAGCCGCCGAAGCGGTGAGCGAACGGCGGTGAAAATGGGGCCGGACCACTCGGCGGTAGACATCATTCGCGGAATGGCAATGGGTGTCAGGATTGGGGCTTGAGGTTGTGCAAGTTGTTCGCAGCCGCGCCGATAGACGTGGCAGCTATTTTTTCAGCCGCCGCTCGGGCGGCTGCTTTAGTTTTGGTTGCCAGTTCCCGCCGCCTAAGCATAGCGCAGGCTCCCCTGCTTTCAGGGTCGGAAGGCGGATACGCCTGGAGACCCCGAAGCGCCCGACGTGATAACGGCGGCGGGGTCGGTCGATAGCACCGAACCCGAGCGGAGCCGCGTCGAGAGGTTAGCGAGCGCGGGGAAAGCAGGGGAGCCTGCGCTAGCAGGCGGCGGGAACTAGTTGATTTTATTGGGCGTTAGCCCTTGCTAGTGGTAGATTGCTAAATCTACCAGTCAATCTACCGGTGCAGCCGTCCAAATTTAGGCGCCACCGGCCCCTCCAGGCTCTGCCTGGGAGCTAGTTTTTGGGGAGCAAATTTGTAAGGGGCGGTCGTGAAACGCTTGCGGTTGTTTCACGGAATTTGACAGTTTGACCACTTCGGTGGATTGTCCTGCAATCCAGGATGGTCGGTGTGTATTGAGAGCGCCAGCGGCTAGCCGAGCCTTCATCAGTCTCAGGCTCGGCGATAGGGTCGGCACCACAACGCAAAAACGCCACGCTAGGGCGTGGTAGCCGGCTCAGATGGAGCCAAAGTCGTTTGCGTTTTTTCCGCCCGTTATAGGGCGGAATTTTGCGAGGGCAACTTTCCTTCTTGGCCGCCGCCCCACCAACTCGGGAACAGGCTCACCGGCAGGAGATCCATGACGTCGGCATCCAGTGTCTGAAGCAGTGTGCTGCGGATCATCTTCTCGTGGATGGGGCTCCCCTCCCTCCACCGCTGGGCGAGGAAGGGGTTTTGTCGGAAAAGTTCGGCCTTGGCCCTTTCGAATCGGACTCGGTATTGATCCGCCGTCAGGACGGCCAGCCTGGCCTCTCCCTTGGGCCAGTGCTTCTCGGGCTCCCGTCGAACGACTGGCAGCGGCTCGTATGCCTTTCGGGAAGATGCCAAGTTGAAGCGGTCAAAATCAGCGCTGGCTCGGGAGACGTAGTTGAGCACGGCACCAAAATTCTGCGGCGAGTATTTCGTTCTCGTCGCCTCGACGGCGGCGAAGTCCACGATGTGCTTGGCCTTTTCCAAACCATATTGTGAGACCAGGGCCAAGGCTTGATTGGTCTCCCTGGTCTGCGGCTCGTGTGCCGTGACGGCATGGAAAACTTTATGAAAGTGCCGGACCAACTCATCGGCCTGAAGACCGCCAATATCCTTGGCTCGTGCGTAGTGGTTTACCACGACATCACCAACCTCCGGCAAAACTTCAAACTCTTCCGGCAAACTTTCGGATTCTCGGGCGGCACCCTTGATGAACACCACCTTGTAGTCTTCCCCATCGGAAGTCTCCACCATGGTCGCTGATCTCAGCACACCGTGGTTAAGCCGAATCCCCTGCAACTCTTTGAGTGCGCGTTCGAGCTTCTGCTTTCGGTTGGATTTGAATCGATATGATGCGCCGGCGAGACCGAGGTCTAAAGTGGACCCCATTGTCAAGACCATTTTTCGGTCGCAATAAGTTACGGATCGGCGGGGTCTGATTTCAGGTTAGGGGCGGCCGAAGCCGCCCCGCCATTCCAGCGCTTGAGTCGGC
>Ga0302319_10011128_pt1 | contig 17090 bp, 15 predicted proteins | sample Bog_T0_2_FD_203319 | JGI IMG/M metagenome (GOLD analysis project Ga0302319, IMG submission 203319) | Peat permafrost microbial communities from Stordalen Mire near Abisko, Sweden - Bog_T0_2 | ecosystem: Environmental > Terrestrial > Soil > Wetlands > Peat | place: Sweden: Abisko, Stordalen Mire...
GTGCGGACCAGCATCTCGTCGCGGGCCTGGGTGTAGGCGTCCCAGCGGATCTGAGCCTCCTTGTCCATCGGACCGGTCTTGAGGCGCTTGAGGGGGTCGGTCAGGCGCTCCTGCAGGCGTTTGTGTTGCTCCTTCTTGGACACATCGAGCCAGTACTTGACGAGGCGGACGCCCGAGGCGGCTAGCATGCGCTCGAAGTCCGGAACATCGACGAGGAACTGCTCCTGCTCGGCCGCGGTGGAAAATCCCATGACCTTCTCCACGCCCGCTCGGTTGTACCAGGAGCGGTTGAAGATGACCCATTCACCGGCGGCGGGCAGGTGGCGCACATAGCGCTGGAACCACCACAGGGTCTCCTCGCGGTTGGAAGGCTTTGGCAGGGCGACGACGCGGGTCGCGCGGGAGGACAGATGCCGGGAGATACTGTGGATTGTCCCGTCCTTGCCGGCGGCGTCGCGCCCCTCGAACAGGATGACCGCCTTTTGGCCGGCCCGCATCGCCCGAATCTGGGCCTTGACCAGCTCTATTGAGAGCGCGCGAAATTCATTTTTGAAGTCCTGCTCGTCGTCGGATTTAGTCATCGCGCGCCTTCGCTACGTCGGTTCAGCTCAGGAAATCCGTCGCGGTTTGTCCGCGTCCGCACTAAGAAGGCGCCATGATCCGACTGTTTGTCGACGGCAATCTTGGGGCGGGCGAGCCGCTGGAGCCTCGGCCCGAACAAGCGCGCTATCTGACGCAGGTCATGCGCCTGGGCGTGGGCGGGCAAATCCTGGCGTTCAACGGCCGCGACGGCGAGTGGCGAGCGCGGATCGCGGAGTTTTCCAAGCGCGGCTGCGTGCTCGTGCCAGAGGCGCAGACCCGACCGCAGGCGTTCGGACCGGACCTCGAACTGGTCCTGGCGCTGGTCAAGCGAGGCCCGCTGGAGACCATCGTGGAAAAAGCCGTGGAGTTGGGCGTCGCCCGCATCCGCCTGGTCATCACCCGCCGCACCAACGCGGACCACGCCAATTCTAGTCGGCTGCGCGCCATCGCTTCGGAGGCGGCCGAACAGACTGGAAGACTGGACGTTCCGGATATCCTCGAACCGCTGAAACTGGAACGGCTGCTAGATGGATGGGAGGCTGCGCGGCGGCTAATGTTCTGCGACGAGGCCGGGGACGATCCCGCTGCCGAATGGGGCGGGCTGACCGGGAGGGGGCCCTCCGCGTTGCTGGCCCTGGCGGGACAGGAGTCCGGGCCGTGGGCGGTGCTGATCGGCCCGGAGGGCGGCTTCGCGCCGGAAGAGCGGGCGCGGCTGAGGGGATTGGCGTGCGTCACGGCGGTGTCGCTCGGGCCGCGTATCTTGCGCGCCGACACCGCTGCGATCAGCGCACTGACCCTTTGGCAAAGCGCCTTGGGCGACTGGCGTTGATCGGCGAGCCCCTTGAGATTGGGGCGGAAGGTCATTAACTGCGCAGACCTGGGTGGAATGACGGCCTGCCTGACGTCATGACGGGCCCGCCGGTTGATTGCGACGGACCATCGCCTGCGGGATTGGGAGTGAGCATGGCTGCAGCCTCGGTGGACGACCGGCCGCTAACCGTAGACGGACTGGCCCAACACCTCGCCGAGGGCTGCAAGCCCGACGGACCCTTCCTGATTGGCGCCGAGCACGAGAAATTCGTCTTCCGCACCGCGACCCACGCGCCCGTGCCCTATGAGCCCGATGGAATCCTGGCCCTGCTGGAAGGCCTCAAGCAATTCGGCTGGCAGGGAATTTATGAGGGTGAGACCCTGATCGCCCTGCAGAGGGGCAAGGCCAGCGTCAGCCTGGAGCCGGCTGGTCAATTCGAGCTATCGGGCGCGGCGCTTGAGTCGATCCATGAAATTTGCGCCGAAACCCGCCGCCATCTGGAGGAAATCAAGGCCGTCGCCGATCCGCTCGGTATTGGCTTTCTGGGCTTGGGCTTCACGCCCACGTGGCGGCGCGAGGACTGCCCGATCATGCCCAAGCAGCGCTATGGGATCATGCGCGCCTACATGCCCAAGGTCGGCGGCAAGGGCTTGGACATGATGCTGCGCACCTGCACGGTGCAAGCCAATCTCGACTTCGCCTCTGAAGCCGACATGATCAAGAAGTTCAGGGTCAGCTTGGCGCTGCAACCCATCGCCACGGCCCTGTTCGCCAATTCGCCGTTCGTGGAGGGCAAGCCTTCCGGCCTGCTGTCCAGCCGGGCCAATGTGTGGACCGACACCGACCCAGACCGCACGGGCATGCTCGACTTTGTGTTCCAGGAAGGCTTTGGGTTTGAGACCTACGCCCGCTATGCGCTGGATGTGCCGATGTATTTCGTCAAGCGCGGCGAGCGCTACATCGACACAGCGGGACGTTCCTTCCGCGCCTTCATGCAGGGCGAACTGCCCGAATTGCCGGGTGAGCGCCCGACCATGGGCGATTGGGCCGACCACCTGACCACCATTTTCCCTGAGGTCAGGCTGAAGCAATATCTGGAAATGCGCGGGGCGGATTCCGGTCCAGCTAACCGCATCTGCGCCCTGCCGGCGCTGTGGGCGGGCCTCCTATACGATAGCGTGGCCCTGGACGCCGCCTGGAGCCTTTGCAAGGACTGGACGGTTGAGCAGCGCGCCCAACTGCGGCTGGACGCGGCGCGCACCGGGCTGAAGGGCGATATCGGCCTGCGCACGGTGCAGGGCGTGGCGCGGGACATGGTGGCCATCGCCAAGAGCGGTCTGCGGCGGCGCGCCAAGCTGAACGCCAACGGGGTGGACGAGACCGGCTTCCTCACCGAGCTGGAAGAGATCGCCGACAGCGGAATCACCCCGGCTGAACGGCTGCTGGATCTCTACAATGGCCCCTGGCAGGGCGACGCCGGGCGCGCGTTCGACGATCTGGCCTATTAGAGCCTATTGGGCGAAAGTGTGTGCGGTTTTGCCGGCTAACATCCTCTAAAGCTCTGATTATAGAACCTTTTTGTCGGCCCTGATGATCCCATCAAAACCTGAAAGGGTCTGGGCCGATCGATCAGGGATGCACGGCGTGGGGTTCGATCGACTCCTCGCCGCCGCTGAACTCATGGACCTCGACCTTGTCCGGATAGAAGGCCAGATAATCCTTCAACGCCAGGACCGCCGGGATCGGGTCTTCATAGGTCCACACAAGGTTTTCGGCCGACTGGCCGTCAGCGGCCAGCGAATAATATGATGCCAGGCCCTTGTATGGGCAACGGGTGTGGTGGTCGGTCTTGCTCAGACAGCCCATCTGCACGTCCGCCCGTGGGAAGTAGAGCACCGGCGCGCAGCCGGTCTCGAGCACCGTCAGGGCGCGACGGGTGTCTGCGATCACTCGGCCCTGGAACGTGGCGCGCACGCGATTGAGGTTGGCCTTGATGCGAACAGTATGGGCGGTCTGGGTCATGGCTGAAGTCCCTTAAAGCGGATCATGGGCCAGCCGATCCGCGCCATTTCGGGCGAGCCGCGCAGTCCAAATATATAGTGCGAGAAGTCCCACGGCGCAGCCGGCCGCGCCTATAATCTGACCGTGGCCGTGCGTCGGATCCGAGCCAAATACGGCTAGAGGCTCGCCCTTGTTGGCGCCGATGGACAGGCCAGCCAGGAGCACCGCCATCAGGCTCTCGCCCACCACCAGGCCGCTAGCGAGCAGCACGCCCAGCCGCCGGGCCGCCGGGCCCCACGGCTTGGCGCGTACCCGACGGTCGTAAACCCATCCGATGACCGCGCCCAGCACCACGGGCGCGATCACATCCGAGGGCAGGTAGATGGCCAGGGCCGCGCCCAAGGGCGGCAGGCTGAGCCCGCGCTTTGTGTGGCGCAGGATCTCGTCCACGATCACGAGGCCCACGCCGACCAGCAGGCCGATGCCGATCAGGTTCCAGTTCAAGCCGCCCTCGATCACGCCCCGAGCCAGGGTCGAGATCAGGGTCGCTTGCGGCGCCTGCAGCGGCGTATCGGAAATGGCGTGGCCCGGAACGCCGACGAAACCGTTGGATTTCAAGAGCAGATTGCAGGTCCAGGGAATGACCAGGGAGCCCGCGAACACGCCCGCCACTAGGGCGACCTGCTGTCGCCACGGGGTCGCGCCCACCAACTGACCGGTCTTGAGATCCTGCAGATTATCGTTGGCGACCGTGGCCACGGTCACCAACAGGGCGCTGACCAGCAGGGAGAAGGCGACCAGGGCATGCTCGCCGGCGGGGCCAACGGTGCTCTTCGCCAATACCACCAGCAGAAGGGCCGCACCCAGCACGCCGAGGATCGCCAAGCCGGAGACGGGGCTGTTGGATGAGCCGATCAGCCCGGCCATGTAGCCGCACACCGCCGCCACCAGGAAGCCGACCACCGAGACATAGACGAGTCCGCCAACCACCAGCGGGAGGATCATGCCCTGCACGGGCGCGCCGGCTGGAACAGCGAGAAAGGCGTGCATCAGCCAGGCCATGGGAACCAGACAAGCCACGCACACAAGCCCGACGATCCAGATGGGCATGTCGTGCTCGGCCAGGTCGTAGGGCGCATCAGGCGAGCGACGGGAGGCGGCGATGGCGGACATCAGTCCCGTCCAGACCGGGATGGCCAGCTTGCCTAGGGTCCACAGGGCGGCGGCCGCGATGGATCCCGCGCCTATCAGCTTGACCTGGCTCTTCCAGACGCTCATGGCCGCCGCGCCGGCGTCGCCCGCCACGGGGTGAGCGGCGGTGAGCAAGGGCACGGCCACGCCCCAGGCGATCAGTAGGCCCACGGCCATGGCCACACCAACGGCTATGCCCATCAACTGCCCGACTCCCACCAGCAGGAAGGAGTAGCCGCAGCCCAGGCCCGTGGCCGAGGTCGCGGTGGGGCGGAAGAAGCGGGAAATGCCGTCAGCGAACAGCTTTGTGGCGACCAGCAGGACCACGCCGGCCGAGGCGGCCGCGCCCACGATCAGGGCCAGAAGGCCCTCCTGTCCCTCGCCGGCCGCGTCGGCCTCCTCGCGCGAGGCCATGCCGACCTTGAGCACCTCGGCGGCGGCCACGCCCTCCGGGTAGGGCAGGTCGGAATGGGTCACCAGGGCTCGGCGAAGAGGGATGGTGTACATCACGCCCAGCACCCCGCCGATGGCGCACACGCCAAAGGACGTCCAGAAGGGAAACCCGGTCCACCAGCCCACCATGAGAAGGCCCGGCAGGACGAAGATTACCGAGGACAAGGTCCCAGCGGCTGAAGCCACCGTCTGGACGATGTTGTTCTCCCAGACCGTGGCGCTTCGAAACGCCCGCAGCACGGCCATGGAAATGACGGCCGCGGGAATCGAGGTGGCGAAGGTCAGGGCGACTTTCAGCCCCGCGTAGACGTTGGCGGCGGTGAAGAAGACGGTGATGAGGCAGCCGAGCAGCAGGCCGCGGATGGTCAGCTCCACGCGGGCCTTGGACGCGGCGGACGGGTCAGTCATGGCGTGGCGTATCCTCGGCGAAGCGATCAGCAGTGCCAGACTCGCGCCGCCGTGGGAACCTCGCGTCTATCGCGGCCAAGCCTTGGCGAAAAGACTTGCGCCGGGCTGACCGAGCGGGACCATGGGCCGACATCGAACGGGGCGCCCATGCGACTGCTGCTCAACATCTTATGGTTCATTTTCGGCGGATGGATTTCCGGCACGCTCTGGCTGCTCGCGGCCTTGATCCTGGCGTGCACCATTGTCGGCCTTCCATGGACGCCCGCGGCCGTTCGATTGGCATGGTTCAGCTATGCGCCGTTCGGCAAGACGGTGGAGGAGACCGGAGTCGGCGCCGCGAGCTTGGTCCTCAACGTGGTCTGGTTCGTCCTGGCCGGCTGGTGGCTGGCCCTACATCACCTGGTTCTGGCCGTGGCCTTGGCGGCGACCATCATCGGCATTCCGTTCGCGTGGCAGCACGTCAAGCTCGCGGCCATATCGTTCGCGCCCGTGGGTCGGACGGTCGTCGACGCCTAGATGCCTTGCTCGGCCACGCGATACAGGCGCGCATAGGCGCCGTCCTTGGCGACCAGGTCTCCGTGGGCGCCTTCCTCGACGATCCGGCCATCCTCGAACACCAGGATGCGGTCCGCGCCGCGGATGGTCGACAGGCGGTGGGCCACGACAATGGTGGTGCGGCCGGCCATCAAGGCTTCGATGGCGATCTGCACCTGACGTTCGGTTTCCACGTCAAGTGACGAGGTCGCCTCGTCCAGCACCAGGATGGGCGCATCGGCCAGGAACGCCCGGGCGATCGCGACCCTCTGGCGTTCGCCGCCCGACAACTTGACCCCGCGTTCGCCCACCAGGGTGTCGTAGCCCCTGGGCAGTCGCGTGATGAAGTCGTGGGCGCGGGCCCGCTTGGCGGCCAGGGCGATCTCATCGGCCGTGGCGTCAGGCCGGGCGTAGGCGATGTTCTCCGCGATGGTGCGGTGGAACAGGGCCGGGTCCTGCGGGACCAGGGCGATGGAACGGCGCAGCGAGCCCTGGTCGACCTTGGCGATGTCTTGCCCGTCAATCAGGATGCGTCCGCTCTGAAGGTCGTACAGGCGCTGGATCAGCTTGACAAAGGTGGACTTGCCCGCGCCCGTGGGACCGACCAGGGCCAGCCGCTCGCCCGGCGCGATGACCAGGCTGACGCGCTGATAGAGCGGCTCGGAGGAGGCGGCGTAGCCGAACACCACCCGCTCGAACACGATCTGGCCCAGCTGAGCGACCAGCGGCGGCGCATCGGCCACATCGGCCACTTCCGGCGCGAGGCGCGCGTAATGGGCGGCGTCCTCCACGTCGTCCAGGCCTTTCTGCAGCATGCGGATGTTCTCGCCCAAATTGCGCAGGTAGCCGCTCATCAGCATGAAGGCGGTAATGGCGAAGGCGACGTCGCCCGCGCTGGCCCGTCCCCGAATCCACAGGCGCAGCAACAGGGCCGTCAGTCCCGCTTGGAGCACCATCAGGATGATGTTCTGCAGCAGCCAGACGTTGATGAAGCGCGTACAGGTGTCCAGGGCGTAATGGCGCCAATTCGCGGTTACGCTGGCGATGTGGGCGTCCTCGCGCGCTTCGGCGCCGAACGCCTTCACGGTGGGGTTCCCGCTGATGGCGTCGGCCAGGGCGCCGCCGATGCGCGAGTCGTAGGCGACCGAACGGAGGTTGGCGGGTCGCACATAATAGACGCTGAGCAGCACGTTCGACGCCGCGTACAGGATCACCAGGCCAAGGGAGAACAGGCCTACCGACGGCCAGCGTGCGATCATCAGGCCCGACAGGCCGAACAGCACCACGGCGGCCGGGCCCAAGGCCAGGACGATGGCGTCGGACGCCTGGTCATAGCCCCACATGGCCCGAGAAAGGCGCCGGACGGTGGCGCCGGCGAACGTGTTGGCGTGCCAATCGGCCGAGAAGCGCTGCACCCGCGCGAAACTCTCGTCGGTCAGCGCCTTCATGTTGCCGGCGGCCAAGGGATTCCAGAATCGGAACGACAGGTTTCGGCAGATCGAGAAAGCCACGTAGATACCCACGAACAGGGCCCACGCCGCCCACGCGCGACCTGGCGATTTGGGGCCCGACGCCAGGGCGTCCACCAATCGTCCCGCCGCCCAGGGCATGGCCAGGTCGAACCCGACAGCGACCAGGGCGAGGGCCAGGGCAAGCGCCAGCAGGCCGCGTCGCCGCAGCCAGAATCCGGTGATGAAGGCGAGCACCTGACCATTGGACAGGACGCGCGCTCGTCGGCCTAGCAGATCGTCGTCTGGCTCGCTCATGGGCTTAGCTCGGGAAACGGCCGATCAGCGTGCGGACGCCGTAATCGGCCAACAGGGACAAGTGTCGGGATGGGTCGGCCGTGCGCTCAGGCGATCGCTCGCGGCGGTCCGTAAGCGAAGTCAACGCGCTAAACGCCACGAGGTGGTAGACGGAACGGACGGGAGTCCAGAGCGGGAGGCCCCGGGAAAGGAAGCGATACACGGTGAAAAACCTTCGGTCGGAGGGCGGAGGCGCCGTCCGGGAAGGCTCGCGGGTCAGCGCGGTCCGGCGGCGTGCGGAGGGGCGGATCGAGTTCGCATAAACATCAACGTCCCTCCTTCCGTGGTTGTGAGGACGGGCACGGTCTAGGCTCGCCTCGGCGTCGGGTCAACCGGATCGCCTCCCGTCAAAATGCTTCCCGCGCGCACTGTGGCGCTTGGAACACGGGCGTGCTCCTTCGGCGACTGGCGGCGCGTGCGCCGCCCACGGTCCAGACGGAGCTAGCGACTGGCCAAGGTCGGTCCGGGCGCCGGAGCCGGTGCGGCGCGCGAGGCCAGATAGGCGCACACGTTGAGCATGTCGTCCTCCGACAGCTTGGTCGCGATAGGCTTCATCAGGACCGCCATCTCGCCGTCGCGCGTGCCCTGCTTGAAGTCGTTGAGTTGGCGGCAGATGTAGCTGGGCGAGCGCGCGGCGATGCCGGGGAACGTGCCGTTGCCGTTCAGGTCCGCGCCGTGGCAAGTCCCGCAGGGAGGAAACTGTCCGCTCTTGCCGCTCGTGACGATGTCGCGGCCCTTGGCCACCGAGCCGACGGGCACATAGGCGATGAAGGGCGAGCGGGAATTGCGCAGCTCGTCGGTGCCGACAGGATCGACGGGAACCTCCACAATCCTGTGGCCCAGCGGCTCGGTCCCAGCCGCCGCGCCGGTGAGCGGGAGATAGAGGCCGCCGTTGCTGCGCACCTTCGGCGCGGAATCGCTCTCCACCACCTTGATCCACGGCGTCCAGGGGATGGACGAGAAATAGTCGGCGGCGGCGTTGATCTCGTCCTCGGTCAGGGCCTTGGCGTAGCCGTACATGACCTTGGCGTTGCCTTTCAGGGGCTCGGCGCTGCGGCGCCGGCCGGCCGCCATGTCGTGCAGCTGACGGACGATATAGTCCTTGGGCAAGCCCGACACGCCGGCATTTTCCGAACGTCCCTTGCCGTTGGGATAGTGGCACAGCGAGCAGGGCCCGATGTTACGGGCGCCGGCCGCGCCAACGGCCACGATCTTGGGCATGGGCGGATGGTCGGACGGATACCAGTCGGCGGGCCCCTGGTGGCCCGGCCGTTTATCGCGTCCGCGAATTTCGGTCAGGGTGAAAGCGCCGGTAGAGCCGGGCAGGGTGTAGATTCGTCCGTCATCCTTGACCGGCCGGTTCTTTTCCGTGGAAACGCCGTAGGCCCATTCCGGCTTCTGCAGCTGGGGCCCGCGCGGCCAATACACGTAGGCGGCGATCGCCCCCGCCGCGACCAAGACGAACACAAGCGCCCAGGCGAGCTTTTTCATTCGCCGTTTCCCCCCGATTAAGCCGTCGGTCGAAATCATCTGCCGAGGTCGATGACCGTCCGTTGGGTTGAGCTTAGCATCGGCCGTGTGGTCCGCAAGCGCACGAGCGCACGACCCCTAAAGACTCGTGCCGCCCACCGTCAGGCCCTTGATCTTCAGGCTCGGCTGGCCGACGCCGACAGGGACGCCCTGGCCACCCTTGCCGCACACGCCCACGCCGGGATCGAAGCAGAAGTCGTCGCCGATCATCTCCACCCGGGTCAGGGCGCTGGGCCCGTCGCCGATGAGGGTGGCGCCCTTGACGGGAGCGGTGATCTTTCCGTCCTCGATCAGATAGGCCTCGGTGCACTGGAACACGAACTTGCCGTTGGTGATGTCGACCTGACCGCCGCCGAAATGGGCGGCGTAGAGGCCGCGCTTGACGGATTTGATCATGTCCTCGCGGGGCGTGTCCCCTGCCAGCATGCCGGTGTTGGTCATGCGCGGCAGGGGCATGTGGGCGTAGGATTCGCGCCGGCCGTTGCCCGTGGGCTTAAAGCCCATCAGACGCGCGCTCATGCGATCATGCATATACCCCACCAGGATGCCGTCCTCGATGAGGATGGTGCGTTCAGTGGGGGTGCCCTCATCGTCGATGGTCAGGGAGCCGCGACGGCCCAGCTCGGTGCCATCGTCGAACACTGTCACGCCGGGCGCGGCGACCCGCTCCCCGATCCGGCCGGAAAAGGCGGAGATTTCCTTGCGGTTGAAATCGCCCTCCAGGCCGTGGCCCACCGCCTCGTGCAGCAGCACCCCATTCCAGCCGGGGCCCAGCACCACGTCCATCTCTCCGGCCGGCGCGGGAACCGCGTCCAGATTGACCAGGGCCTGGCGCAGGGCCTCCTCGACCTCGTATTTCCATTTGTCGGGCGTGATCCAGGCTTCAAAGCCCGCCCGGCCGCCCGATCCGGAATAGCCAGACTCCCGCCGCCCCTCGCGCTCGACGGTGACCTGCACATTGATGCGCACCAGCGGGCGCACGTCGCGCAGCAGCCGACCATCGCCGCGCAGGATCTCGATCTGGCGGCGTTCGCCGTGGAGGGACGCCATGACCTGAACCACGCGCGGGTCGCGGGCGCGGGCATAGGCGTCGATCTCCTGGAGCAAGGCCGCCTTGTCGGAGAAGCCGGGGGAGGCGAGGGGGTCGTCCTCGCCGTAGAGCTTGGCGTTGGTGTGGCGCGGGCCTTCGGCCGCCACACCGCTGTAGCCGCGCTTGGCCAGGGCGGCGGATTGCGCGGCGCGGCCGATCGCGGACTGGGAGATCTCGCTGGCATGGGCGAATCCGCTGCGCTCGCCGGCCACCACGCGCAGGCCGAAGCCCTCCGCCGCGTCGTAGGCCGCCGATTTTAGCCGCCCATCATCGAACACGAACGATTCGCTCTCCGAACGCTCGAGAAACAACTCGCCGTCGTCCGCGCCCTCTAACGCCTCGCCCAGCAACGCGCCGGCGCGCGCCGGGTCAACGTCGCTGGCTTCAAGGATGGAGATGGCGGACGCTTGGACGTTCATGGCTGAAATTCCGGTCAAATAAGGCTGAGAATGCGATGATCAGTAGATAGGGCGCCGTCATCCATTCGGAAACAGGCCCCTTGCGCCCCTAGCGCCTTGGCAAGCGCAAATTGAACGCGTATGCACGCGGCCAAGCCCAAAGGGGTCTTAAGCTTTGGCCAAGGTGCGACAATCCGCTCCGAGGCCGGGGCTGAGCGCCCCTGACCTTTGCGTTTATGTGTCAGGCGCGGACCAATCGGTCCCGCCGATGGCAACAATTGAACTGTGGGGAATATGAAGGCTTCAAACATGGGGATGGGAAAGCTGGCGGCGGGAACCGGTTCGGCGCTTCTGGCGTCATTGATCGGATTTCAGGCCCGCGCCGAGGAATTGCTGGGCCAGCCGACGCCGGGCGCGATCGATCTGCAGCGCTCAGCTTCGCCGATGCGCGATGATGTTCAATTTTTCCACAACGACATCCTCCTGCCGATCATCACCGTGATCGTGCTGTTCGTCCTGGCGTTGCTGGTGATCTGCATGGTGCGCTTCAACAAGCGCGCCAATCCGACTCCGGCGCGCTGGAGCCACAACACCGTGGTCGAGGTGATCTGGACTGGGGTGCCTGTCCTGATCCTGATGTTCATCGCCATCTTCTCGTTCAAGCTGCTGTTCAAATATCACGACATGCCGCAGCCCTACATGACGGTGAAGGCGACCGGCTATCAGTGGTATTGGGGTTACGCCTATCCCGATCAGAAGATCGACGAGATCACCTCCACGGTGACGCCGGAGGACAAGACCACCCCTCAGCTTTATCGTCTCGCGGCGGACAACCCTATGGTGGTTCCCGTGGGCCAGGTGGTGCGGGTGCTGGTCACCGGCGCGGACGTGATCCACTCCTTCTCCGTTCCCGCCTTCGGGGTGAAGATCGACGCCGTCCCGGGCCGGGTGAACGAGACTTGGTTCAAGGCCGAGCAGGTGGGCAGCTTTTATGGCCAATGCTCGCAGTTGTGCGGCATCAACCACGCCTTCATGCCGATCCAGGTGAATGTTGTGTCACAGGCCGATTTCAACGCCTGGGTCGCCTCCAAGGCGCCTAAGCCGGCTCCGGTCCCCGCGACGACGCCTGCCGCCGCGGCGCCCGCTCCAGCGGCCCCCGCGACCCCGGCCGCGACGAAGACCTCCACGCAGACCGAAGCGGCCAAGCCCAGCCTGAAGCTGGCGTCGCTGAACCGATCGATTGGGAAAGAGTAAGACGATGGCTACGCACGCCGCAGACTCCCACCACGACGCCCACGCGGACCACGACCACAAGCCCCCGTTCCTCGTACGTTGGCTGTTTTCGACCAATCACAAGGATATCGGCACGCTGTACATCCTGTTCGCCATCATGGCGGGCCTGATCGGCGGGGCCTTTTCGGGCCTGATCCGCTGGGAGCTGGCCGAACCGGGCATTCAGATTTTCCAGCCCAATTCCTGGCTGGCCCAGGCGGGCATCATCGAGGGCTCCAAGCACGGCTATAACGTGATCGTCACGGCTCACGCCCTGATCATGATCTTCTTCATGGTCATGCCGGCCATGATCGGCGGCTTCGGCAACTGGTTCGTGCCGCTGATGATCGGCGCGCCGGACATGGCCTTCCCGCGGATGAACAACATCTCGTTCTGGCTGCTGGTCGCATCGTTCTTGCTGCTCTGCACCTCGCTGTTCGTGGACGGTGGACCTGGACGGGGCTTCGGCGGCGGCTGGACCCTTTATCCGCCCCTGTCGACCATCGGCCACACCGGGCCGGCGATGGACTTCGTTATTCTGTCGATCCACCTGGCCGGTGCCAGCTCCATCCTCGGCGCCATCAACTTCATCACGACGATCTTCAACATGCGCGCGCCGGGCATGACCCTGCACCGCATGCCGCTTTTCGTCTGGTCCGTGCTGGTCACCGCGTTCCTGCTGCTGCTGTCGCTGCCGGTCCTGGCGGGCGCCATCACCATGCTGCTGACCGACCGTAACTTCGGCACTCACTTCTTCGACCCGTCGGCCGGCGGAGACCCGGTGATGTTCCAGCACCTGTTCTGGTTCTTCGGCCACCCGGAAGTGTACATCCTGATCCTGCCCGGCTTCGGCATCATCAGCCAGATCGTGTCGACCTTCTCGAAGAAGCCGGTGTTCGGCTATCTGGCCATGGCCTACGCCATGGTGGCCATCGGCTTCGTCGGCTTCGTGGTGTGGGCGCACCACATGTACACCACGGGCATGACAGTGAACCTACAGGCCTATTTCGTGGCCGCCACCATGATCATCGCCGTGCCCACGGGGGTGAAGGTGTTCTCCTGGATCGCGACCATGTGGGGCGGCTCCATCGACTTCAAGACGCCGATGCTGTGGGCGATCGGCTTCATCTTCCTGTTCACGGTGGGCGGAGTGACCGGCGTGGTCCTCGCCAACGCCGGCGTCGACTACTCCCTGCATGACTCCTACTACGTGGTGGCTCACTTCCACTATGTGCTGTCGCTGGGCGCGGTGTTCTCGGTGTTCGCCGGCTTCTACTACTGGTTCGAGAAGATGTGGGGCGTAAAGTACAACGAGTTCCTCGGCGCGACCCATTTTTGGATCACCTTCGTCGGCGTGAACCTGATCTTCTTCCCGCAGCACTTCCTGGGCCTGCAGGGCATGCCGCGCCGCTATGTCGATTATCCGATCGCCTTCGCGTTCTGGAACAAGATCTCGTCGGAAGGCTACGCCGTTACCCTTGTGGGTGTGTTTGTGTTCCTCGCGGTCTTGATCGAGGCGGCGGTGCGTCGACGCAAGGCGGAGGCCAATCCCTGGGGCGAAGGCGCCACCACCCTGGAGTGGACTCTGCCCTCGCCGCCGCCGTTCCACCAGTTCAGCGAATTGCCGATCATTCGGGCCGATTCCCACCACTGATGAATCGTCTGGGCTGATATTGGGGCGCGGCTTCCGGAATTAACTTCCGGCGGCCGCGCCCTCGGCTTATTGGAAATCCATGAGCAACATGTCCGAAACGACAGTCGGCCCCGCCACCGGCGCCGGCCCCGCCCGATCGGGCGACTTTGTGGCCCTGCTCAAGCCGCGGGTGATGTCCCTGGTGGTGTTCACCGCGTTGACTGGCCTTGTCTGCGCGCGGACCGCCATGAGCCCGACCCTGGCTTTTGTGGCGGTGCTGTGCATCGCGGTGGGCGCGGGGGCGGCCGGCGCTTTGAACATGTGGTACGACGCCGACATCGACGGCTTAATGCGCCGAACGCGCGCGCGGCCCATTCCCATGGGCAAGGTCCAGTCGGCCGACGCCCTCGGCTTGGGGGTGGTGCTATCCCTGCTGTCGGTGATGATGATGGGCATGGCCGCCAACTGGCTGGCCGCGGGCCTCCTGGCCTTCACCATCCTGTTCTACGCCCTCGTCTACACCATGTGGCTGAAGCGTTTGACGCCGCAGAACATCGTGATCGGCGGCGCCTCCGGGGCCTTGCCGCCAGTGATTGGCTGGGCCGCGGCGGCGGGCCATACGCCCTTGAACGCTTGGCTGCTGTTCATGATCATTTTTCTTTGGACGCCGCCTCATTCCTGGGCTTTGGCCCTCTACACAGCGGGGGATTACGCCAAGGCCGGCGTGCCGATGATGCCGGTGGCCAAGGGCGCCGCCTCCACTCGTCGCCAGATCATGGTCTACAGCCTGCTGTTCGTGCCGGTCGCCGTGGCGCCGGCCTTCACGGGTCTGGGCGGCGCGCTCTATCTGGCGGTGTCTGGACTGGGCGGTTTGCTGTTTCTGTTTCTCGCCTGGCGCTTGGCGCGCACCGGTTCAGGCCAGGCGGACGGGGCGCAGAGCGGCCTTTACGAGGTTAAGGCCGGTTCGCGCGACGCCCGCAATCTGTTCGCCTTCTCCATCCTGTACCTGACCCTGCTGTTCGCGGCGCTGTTGGCCGAGCGAGCCTTCGGGCTGGCGTCGTTGCCGCCACTGTTGAAGGGCTTCTCGTGAGCGATCCCTTGAACGAGAGCGACGAGGCGGCCAAGGCCCGCCGCCGCCGCAACTTGGCGATCGGCCTGGCGCTGGCGGCCTTCGCGCTCCTGACCTTCATCGTGACCATCGTCAGGCTGGGTGGCCATGTCGCCGACCGGACCTTCTGAACCCAATCCCGCTGAACGCCGTCGTCGCGCCGTGCGGCGCACCGCGGCGATCTGCACGGCGGTTCTGTTCTGCATGGTCGGCGCCGCCTTCGCCGCTGTTCCCCTCTATCGGCTGTTCTGTCAGCAGACCGGCTATGACGGGGCCAGCCGCCGGGCCAAGGCCCATCCCGGCGCCATACTCGACAAGCGCGTGACGATTCGATTCGACGCCAATGTCCGCGACCTGCCGTGGGATTTCGGGCCCGATCAGCTCAGTCAGTCCATCCGGATCGGCGATACGGGCCTGGCCTTCTATCATGTGACCAATCGAAGCGATCAGGTGATCACCGGCCACGCCTCCTACAATGTGGTCCCCCTGGGGGCAGGGATCTATTTCGAGAAGCTGCAATGCTTCTGCTTTACCGACCAGACGCTAAGGCCCGGACAAAGCGCGGATTTTCCAGTGGTGTATTTCGTCGATCCAAGGTTCGCGAGCGATCCAGACACCAAGAACGCGCCGGAAATCACCTTATCCTACACCTTCTACAGAGTGGCCAGATCTGGCGGCCCCAAGGCGACTTCGTCGGCGCCGAGCTCATAGCCATTGAATATGAGCCACTGCCTATTGGCGGATGGACCAACGCGGCGCTATAGGCATTTGCTAAGCGAAGCGGCCAAGGCCGCGTGAGACATTAGGGGGTTGGCGCAAAGATGTCCCAAGCAGGCGTTAAACACGACTACCACCTGGTCAATCCGAGCCCGTGGCCGCTGGTCGGCTCGATCGCCGCCGCGGTCCTGGCGTTCGGCGCGGTGACGTTCATGAAAGGCCTGTTCGGCCTACCCAAGGGCACTTGGTGGCTGGCCGCCATCGGCTTCGCCGGCGTGATCTACACCATGATCGGGTGGTGGATCGACGTGGTCAAAGAAGCCAATCACGGTGACCACACCCCGGTGGTTTCCATCGGCCTGCGCTACGGCATGATCATGTTCATCGCCTCAGAGGTGATGTTCTTCGTAGCCTGGTTCTGGATCTTCTTCGAAATGGCCCTGTTCCATAACGTTCGCACGGCGTCGGCCATCGACGAGGTGCGCGCCGCCTGGCAGACTTGGCCGCCCAAGGGGGTGGAGACCGTCTCGCCTTGGCACCTTCCGTTGGTGAACACCCTGACCCTGTTGCTGTCGGGCACGACCGTGACCTGGGCGCACCACGCCCTGCTGGAGGGTGACCGCAAGGGCGCCAAGATCGGCCTTCTGCTGACCATTATCCTCGGCGTGCTATTCACGTCGATCCAGGCTTATGAGTATCACCACATCCTGACCGAGCAGCTGTTCTACTCGCCTGACGCGGCCAATTCGGGCCTCTATGGCTCGGCCTTCTTCATGGCCACCGGATTCCACGGGTTCCATGTGATCATCGGCACCATCTTCTTGACGGTGTGCCTGCTGAGGCTGATCGGCGGCGGGTTCACGCCGCAGAAGCATTTCGGCTTCGAGGCCGCGGCTTGGTATTGGCACTTCGTGGACGTGGTGTGGCTGTTCCTGTTCGCCTTTATCTACGTGATTTTCGGCCGATGAGATGAGCAATGGCGTAAACCCGGTCCTCGCCGGCCTGGCCTGCCGTTGTCCCAACTGTGGTAAGGGGCCGCTGTTCAGCGGCTTTCTTGCCGTATCCGAACGCTGCGAGGCGTGCGGCTTGGATCTCAGGGCCGCCGATTCCGGTGACGGCCCGGCGGTGTTCATCATCCTAATCGTTGGAACCCTGATGGGCTTCGGCGCGCTGATCACCGAGGTCGCCTTCCATCCGCCGATCTGGGTGCACATGGTCATCTGGCTGCCTTTGACGGCGGTCCTGTGCGTGGGACTGCTGCGCCCGTTCAAGGGCGTGATGCTGGCCATGCAGTTCCATCACCGCGCCTCGGAAGCGGGCGGACGGGACTTGGAGTGAACCTTGCCGGCCCCCATGGCTGATCCCCTAAGGATGGGCCGCCCGACCATTTTGGGCGCCGCGTTTTCCCTCGCCGGCCTAGTCATTCTGGTGTGGCTGGGCATATGGCAACTGCATCGGTTGGCCTGGAAGGAGAACCTGCTCCGTCACATCGCGGCGCTAAAGTCAGAGCCGGCGCGCCCCTTGGGCGAGATTCTGGCGGGATCGGACACCGATTTC
>Ga0302319_10011132_pt1 | contig 17084 bp, 13 predicted proteins | sample Bog_T0_2_FD_203319 | JGI IMG/M metagenome (GOLD analysis project Ga0302319, IMG submission 203319) | Peat permafrost microbial communities from Stordalen Mire near Abisko, Sweden - Bog_T0_2 | ecosystem: Environmental > Terrestrial > Soil > Wetlands > Peat | place: Sweden: Abisko, Stordalen Mire...
AGCCCTGCCCCCGGCAAGCCATCAGGGCTGGCTGCCGCCAGCGCGGCTGCTCCATCGGCCAGCCGGATCCCTTCCTGCTCGCGACCGGCGGCGGCCGCGCGGATCAGTTGATTCAACTGCGAGTCGCAGCGGAAACGGAGCGTATCCAGATCCCGCGCGGCCACGAATTCGCGTTGCGCCGCCGCATCGTCACCCACCCCCAGGGCGCATTCACCCATTCGGAAGCGAAGTTCCGCAAACGAGTCATCGACCGCGGCGGCCGCGAGGAAATCATTCTGCGCCCCGGCATAACTTCCCGCTTTTTGGGCCGCCGCGCCGCGATCAAAATCGGTCTGCCATTCCGCAAGTCGGGTGGCGGACAAGTCCTTCCGGTGAAGCGAGGCAAACGGGGCGCAATCCTTGAGGTTCACGGCGACGGTGCTCACCACCACGCCGGCGCCGCGTGCCCGACCCGCGCGCAGAATATCGGCGAGATTGTCTGCGAAATTGCGGTATACGCCGGCCATGCGCGGGTCGTCCGCGCGGACGCGGTTGTTTAAAAACATCATCATGCCGCCCCACTCACTTTTGGAGGGCGGAGCCGGACTCAAGGTCTCGACGAGGGAATCAACCAACTGGCCGATGCGGGTGGCCTTGAGTGCAAGGCTGGCACGGATGACCGGGAGCGGCAGGGATTGCGAGCTGAAAACGGTACCGGCGCCAAACGGCCCCACCACTTCGTTGTTGCCCATGTAAACCACCCAGACATCGCCACCGGCGTCGGCGCAATCGCGGGCGATGGGAACGATGGTATGCGAATCGATGCCGGTCATGCCGGTGTTGATGACTTCAAATCTCACTCCGGGATGGCGTGCCTCGAGCATGGCCTGCAACATTCGAGGCAAGCCAAAACGCGGCTGTGGATCGCCCAGGGCGGCGGATTCGCCAAAGACAAAAATCCGGACGCTATTGGATCGGCTCCGGTACCCGGGCCATGCGGGGCCCAAAAAACCGCCAGCCAAACTGGTTGTTCTGGATGAAGGTTTTTTCACCGTGATTTTCGGCAGGGAGCAGGAAGCCGACCCGGTAGCCGAAACCAGCCAGACGCAGACTGATCTCCAAGGCGGCCAAAAGGGCGAGCGGCGCCATCAGCAAAACGAGGCGAAATGCCCAGTTTTTTTTGCGCGATAGGGTGGCTCCGAAACTTCGCAGCTTGGCCGGGCGGCGAGAGCTTCTATTCTTTTGTTTCATGTTCGATGGCTGGCGAGTTTTTTGGGGGAAGGACAATGCCCACGTCGATGAATTGTCCGCCCGCCGTCTGGTCGCAATGGACGGCAATGCAGTTCGTGCCGGGGTGGAGTGCGGCCAGAGCCCCGGGTGCGATGTCAAAGAGGGCGTAGTTGACCAGATAGCTGCCGGTCTGCAGAGCCTCGATCCCGTTCAGATAAACCTGCACCGACTTGTCGTGGTGGAGGTAGAATCTCGCACCGTCAAGGCTGGCGGAGCCGAGGACAAATGAACGCCGGAGCCAGATCTCCTCGGTGTTCCAAGTGGTGCGGACGCGGGAACCCCGCGTGAAGGCAGTGCCGAAACCGCCCGGCCCCTCCGGCCACGTGTGGTCATCAAAGGGCGGCAGAGTCCAAAAGGGGCTCGGCTTGGCAAAGGTATAACGCCACAAGGGCACCCCGAATACCGCATTCGTCAGCAATACTCTCATGGGCTGGCGGAACAATTCACCGGAATTCATGGCGGCAAGGCGGGCCGGGGAAATTTTCTCAACCCGCCGGTCGTAGGTCAGAAGTCCGTTGCACTCGGTCTCCACATCCGCCGTCTGGGTGTAAATCGCGGCACTCAACCCCCGCTTTTCCTGCTGCGACCAGATTTCCTGTAGGAGGGTATAATACCAGCCTTCCAGGGCGGCGGTATCAGGCAGTGTTTGGTAGCTCCAATAGTCCGTGGACCATTCATGGCCGGGTTGAGGCAGGCCCAGCCCGCCGAATTCGCCCATGACGGCTGCGCGCGCGGCATCCGCCGCGGGAGTTTCAGGAAACGGATAGTTGTGGGCGTCATTCAAATCGCCAACGTGTTTGTCGGTCCAGCCGCTCGCACTGTCGACGAGGCGGGTGGGATCCCATTCCTTCACCGCCTGGGTCAGGCGCTCGGTGTCGAATTGCCCCCAACTCTCATTAAAGATGACCCAGGTGACGATGCACGGATGGTTTTGTAACTGGGTTATCATGCGGCGCAATTCCGCCTCGAACCGGATTCGCCCGTCGGGCGTATTATTGTTGCCGCTGGGCATGTCCTGCCACACCAGCAAGCCCAACTTGTCGCAATAATAATACCAGCGGGCGGGTTCCAGCTTCACGTGTTTGCGCACGAGATTGAAGCCCGCGGATTTCAAGAAGCGCAGGTCATGCTCCAGGGCCGCGTCGGTTGGGGCGGTATAAATGCCATCGGGCCAGAATCCCTGGTCCAAGGCACCCAGTTCAAAAATGAACTTTCCGTTCAGGGTGACGCGCAACACTCCGTCCTCATCCCGGCGCAAGCCGGTGGAGCGCATGCCAAAATAACTGCTGATGGTGTCCACCACCTGATCGTGTTGCTTGAGGACAATGTGCAAGTCGTAGAGAAAGGGATCATCCGGCGACCAGAGCCTGGTCTGCTTGACGGGTAGGAGCAGCTCGGTGTTGGCTGGACCGCTGATCCGGCCGGCCACGATGCCGTTGGCCAAAGCGGTGGCCTCCACCGTCAAATCGCCCGCCGTGTCACGGTTGAACACCTGAAGCCGAAGCCCACCCGCGCTCAGATCCGGGATCATTTTCAGGTCCGTTATGCCTGAAGCCGGAACCGGTTCCAGCCAGACGGTCTGCCAGATGCCGGAGGAGGCGGTGTAGAATATTCCCTCGGGACGGCGTGATTGTTTGCCGCGGGGTTGATCACCTTCCGTGGGGTTGGCCACGGCCACGGCCAGGTCTTGCCAGCCGTCCCCGTTCAGGTCGCGGCTGATGTCAAACGCGAACGCATCATAACCGCCGTGGTGGGTGCCGACTTCATGCCCGTTGACGGAAATGCGCGCCAGGCAATCAACGGCCTCGAAACGCAGCATGATTTGCCGGCCGGCCCAACTCCTCGGGACTTGGAAGGTGCGGTGATACCAGAGCGTACTTTGTTCATCCAACGGTCGCTGGACGCCGGAGAGCGCGGATTCGACCGGGTAGGGAACCAGGATCTTGCCTTCATAAGCCGGCGGTGGATGGATAGCGTCGCCGGTGATGGCATAATCCCAGAGTCCGTTTAGACTAAGCCAGTCGCCGCGGACCATCTGCGGGCGAGGATAATCTGGAAGCGCGTTGGTTGGGGAGACCTCGGCGGTCCAAGGCGTGGTCAAGGTGCCGGCAGTATCCGCGGTGGAACCCTCCGCCATGGCGGCTGGGTGAATCGCCGCCAGCATGGCCAAAACGCCGATCCTTGCGGACAACCGGACGAGCGCGGACTTAGTGCTTGAAATATTTCGCCACCGCCTCGGAGCGGGTGCGGACGTGAAGTTTCTCATAAATGCGCCGGATGTAGCTGCGAACGGTGTGAACGCTGACGTCGAGTTGATCGGCAATCTGCTTGTAGAGCTGGCCGGCGGCGATGGCTTCCATCACCTGGCGTTCGCGGCCGGACAACTCGACGTTTTGATCGTCCGGCACGGGCATCGTTTTCAGCATCTGGATGACTTTACGCGCGACCGGTGCGGACATGGGGGAGCCGCCGCTGAGCACCTCGCCGATGGCATCGAGCAATTTGGCCGGCGGCATGCGCTTGAGCAGGTATCCGCTGGCGCCGGCGGCAATGGCTTTGATGATTTTGTCGGTGTCCTCAAACACGGTGAGCATGACAATGGGCGTGGTTGAAAGCTGTGGTTGCAATTGCCGCACACATTCGATCCCGCTCATGCCGCCGAGATTGATGTCCATCAGGATCACGTCGGGCCGGTCTTGGGGCAGATGCGCGAGGGCTTCCTCCGCGCTGGGATAGCTGCTGATACAACGGTAGCTGGAGGTCTTGTTGAGGTAGGCGGCAATCTTTTCGGTCAGATCGCAGTCATCGTCAACGATGGAGACGCTGATATTTTTTTTCATCTCATTTTCGGGGAACTGGTTTGAGCGGTAGCCGGAAGGTCACGGTGGTGCCGTTGCCGGGCTCGCTTTCGATCCTGGCAGCGCCACCGAGGCTGGCCAGGCGTTGCCGCATGTTTGCCAGGCCGTTGCCTTTTCTGCGCCGCTCGGGGGCCGCTGGATCAATGCCGGCCGTAGCTCCCGGCGGCCGGGGAGACAGGCCCCGTCCGTTGTCGTGGACGCGAATCTCCAGGGCATCCTCCAGGCAGTGGATGTCCACGCTGAGACAGGTGGCGCCGGAATGGCGGAGGGCGTTGCTGAGCGCCTCTTCAAAGGCCAGAAAAACATTGTGCCTGGTTTCCGCCGTCAACGGCAGCACCGGCAGGCTGGGCGGGATGTTTAGTTTGCATTCCACGGCGGTAACATGGAGGTATTCAGAGGCATAATGTCCCAGGTAAGCGGCCAAATTTTCCAAGGTGTCATTTTGCGGATTCACCACCCAGACAATTTCGTCGAGTGACTTTAACAGGTCGTGCACGGCGTGGGAAATGGATTGCACGCTTTGCCGGGAAGTGGCTTCATCCTGCAGCGCCAATTCGCTGACGTAGGAGATGCGGGCCAGCCGCGAACCAATTTCATCGTGCATGTCGCGGGCAATTCGCATGCGTTCGCGCTCCATGGCCTCCTGCTGGCTGAGGCGGGCGAGTTTGAGCCGCAGCCGCCGGTTAAAAAACCGCCGCACGATCGTCACGAGCAGAACCACTGCGGCCGCCAACTCAAAGGCCATGACGAGCGGCAGCCGCCAAAATGGCGGCGGTAGAATGAAGATCAACTCTGAGTTTTCCCGGCCCCAGGTGCCGTCGAGGTTGCGGGCGCGCACATGGAATTGATACTGGCCGAGCGGCAATCCATTATAACTCACGCGACGTTCTGATCCGCTATCCACCCAATCTTTGTCCAAAAAGTCGAGCCGGTGTTGAAACTGCGCCTGATCCAGGGAAACCAGGCAGGGCGTGTCAAAATCAATTTCCAGCGAACGCAAGTTGGCCGACAGCCTGATCGGTAGCCCGGGACGAAGCAGACTCCCCAGGCCAAAATGATTGTGCCCGGCCAGCGGTTCGCCATCGACCAGTATGTTTTGCAGCTCAACTTGAACCGGATCAGGGGCTGACTTAAATTCATGCGGATCCAGCGCGCAAATACCGTTTGGCCCCGCAAACCATAGCCGGCCATCGCCGGTCTTGACCGCTTGCGGCCAGCCGTGGCGCAGCCCGACCGGCGAACTGCGTTCAAACCGTTTGACGGTTTGCAACGCCGGAAGGTTGCCAACCTCAAGTGGCCCCTTCAGGGGGGATAAAAAATGGATGCCCTGGCGGGTTTGGACCCATACGCGGTCGTTGTCATCACATAACACGCCGTAAACTTCCTTGTCCGGGAACCCATTTTTATCGTCCCACACAACCATGTGACCTCCCGCGGAGGCGGCCAGTCCGCGGCCCTGCGTTCCGATCCAGAGACGTCCACGGCCATCTTCGCTCAATGCCCGGATGGGGGTTCCTGCCAGGGCGTTTCCGGAATCAATCGCCAGAAAAAGGTCATTCGTCAGGCGTCCCAGCCAGCCGTTTTCAGCACCGGCGATGATGGTTCCTGAGGCGTTGGCGAAAATGCAGGATATCGGGGCTCCGGAAAGTCCTGATTTACGACCAAAGTGTTGAATCGAACCGTTGGCGATCCGGCTAATGCTGCCGTCTTTCGCGCCGACCCAGATGGAGCCGTCGGACTGCGCCGTCACCGCCAAAATCTCATCGTCCGGCAATCCTTCCTCGGTGGTCAGACTCGTTGCGACACCGTCTTTAAATCGCATTAAACCCAAGCCCAGAGTGCCGATCCATAGCGCTCCCTGGTGGTCGGCAGCCAGGGAACTGATCAAGTCGATGGAATCCCGCCCATCGAGGATTTTGTACCGATCAAAATGCTCATTCTGCCCGGAAAAGAGGCCTTGGTCCGTGTAGCCCGCCCAAATCCGGTCATCGGGCGAGGCGGCGACGCAGTTGGCCATTTCCGATGGTAAGCCAGCCCCAGGGTCCAGGGTCTGAACCCGCTGTGGCTCAAGCAGGAGCAGGCCGCTGCTGAAAGTGCCCAGCCAGAGGTCGCCCGCGGAGTCTTCCAAAATAGATTGAACATCACTGCCCAGGCTGGCTTCGCGCAGTGAGAGCGGTCGGAACCTCCCGTCGGCGAAGGAAAACAATCCCTGACCGCTGGTACCGATCCACAATTGTCCGTCGCGGCCTTCGCAAGAACTCCAAATGCGCAGCGAAGTTGTGTCGCCGCTGCGAAAGTAATTGAACCGTTTGCCGTCGTTGAGGTTGACCAGGTAGGTATCGCCGAAGGCCCAAAGGTTGCCATGTTGGTCGTTGAAAATTCCGATCATTTCCGGGTTGCGCCCCGCACTATCGGTTTGCAATTCCAGCGGCGACAACACGCCGTTGGTGAACTGGCACATGCCGCTGCGGGTGGTGATCCAGACCGCCGAGGGCCCCGAGACCCGGATGCTCGAGATGGTCGCGCTGGGCAATCCTTGCGCCGTGGTTACTTGCAATATATTGGTGCCGCGCAGCCAGTCCATTCCATTGGTGGTCCCGATCCACAAGTCGCCGGTGGCATCGCCGGCGATACAGGTGATCGCCGGGCAGTCAAATCCGTCCCGGGCTTTCAGTCGGGTGAAGGTCCCGGCCGCCAGACACCATAAGCCATCCTGGCGGGTGCCAATCCACAATTGACCGGACGTGTCTTCGAACAAGGCGGTGATATCCACGGGCGGCTTGCCATCGTCGGAAGCAAATTTCGCCGATTGGAAGGACTGGCCGTCAAACCGGACCAAACCCTTGGCGGTGCCAACCCAGAGATAACCATCGCGGGTCTGTAGCAGACAGGTCACCGAATTGTTAGGCAGGCCGTTTTCCACTGTCCAACTGGTCACGATATAGTCGCCCAACCGGGAATCCGCCCGCACAAGCGTCGCCGACAACAGCACCAGGACTGCCGCCAGGCTCCAGGTGAGCATCGGGCGTTGGCGCCGGCGACGGTTGAGGCAAGGTTGCACGTTCAGAGCAGTTTCAGGAATCCGGGGCGGTTGCGCCTCCGTGAGACCTGGCCGCCTGCGCTTCTTCTTCGCCCCCCGGGTCATGCCAAATCCGTTGCCGGCTTTGAGCGCGGTCGGAGGCGGAACGCCGGAGGATTTGCTATGTCTGCCATCAAAACAACCCGCCCCCACCAAGTAAATCTTTTTTCGGACGGAATGATTGCGCACAATATGGAGGTTTACGAGCAAGACGATTCCATTCAGCTTACACCAGAAGAGCTGGATTCAGATGTAGCCACTTTTGGCTACACGCCAGCGCCATGAAAAAGACTGGCCGGCGATTCATGCGCCCGTTAATTTCAGACCGTCCCGAAGCGCGCCACCCGCAAGGTTTCGCGATGGAAATTTACCCGGACAATAATTGATCTTTTGTTCCATGAAATCATGAAATATCTCAACGTCAAAGGCCTGGTTGTCGTCGTGCTCTTCTGGGGGCTGATCCGTGGGAATGCCAGCGGCCAATCCCGCTGGCCGGCGGCGCAGGCCAACGCATGGTACGCCCAACACCGCTGGCTGGTGGGATGCAACTATACTCCGAGCACCGCCATCAACCAACTCGAGATGTGGCAGGCAGACACATTTGATCCGGTGACGATTGACCGCGAGCTGGGCTGGGCCCAAGGGATTGGCTTCACCAGCGTGCGTGTGTTTCTGCATAACCTGCTGTGGCAGCAGGACGCGGATGGTTTTCTCCACCGGATGGATCAGTTTCTCGCCATTGCCCAGGCGCATCACATTGGCGTGGTGTTTGTGATCTTTGACTCCTGTTGGGACCCGGATCCAAGCCTCGGCCCCCAGCGGGCACCCCGGCCCTTCGTGCACAATTCCGGCTGGGTACAATCGCCCGGGCGTGCCTACACCGCCCATCCGTCGCGGCTGGATGAATTGAAGCCCTATGTGCAGGGTGTGGTGGGACGCTTCCGCAACGACCCGCGGATTGACTTCTGGGACGTCTACAACGAACCGGATAACCGGAATGATCCCGCCTACATTCGATTGGAACCGGCGCAAAAAGAGGCGACCGCACGGCGGTTGTTGGTTAAAACCTTTGCCTGGGCCCGGGAAATGAAACCCTCGCAACCCCTGTCCTCAGCGCCATGGCTCGGCCCGTGGGATAATTCGTCAGAGTTGCGCCCGATGGAGAAGCTCCAGTTTGAGGAGTCGGACATTATCACTTTTCATTGCTACGACAAAATCGACAAGCTGAAGGAGTGTGTGAACAATTTGCGCCGTTATGATCGTCCGATCGTCTGCACCGAATACATGGCACGCCCCGTCGGCAGCACGTTTGATCCCAATCTGGGTTACATGAAAGAACAGCACGTGGGGGCCTTCAACTGGGGGTTTGTTTCCGGCAAAACGCAGACCATTTTTCCCTGGGACTCATGGACCAAAACCTACACCAACGAGCCGCCGGTTTGGTTTCACGACATTTTCCGTCCGGACGGAACACCTTACAGAGCTGATGAAGTGAGGTACATCAAATCCCTGACCGGGTTGCTTTGACCGGATGACGCGGCACGGGCCGAAATTCTAGTCGTCCTGGTTTAAGGTTTTGAGAGACCAGATAAATTTAGGGCTCTCAGCGATTTACCCTCCCCATGAACCGGAGCACCTCCTCTCCCCGTCCCTCTCCTCCATTTCCAATGGAGGAGAGGGTGGCCGAAGGCCGGGAGAGGAGGCGCTTCGACGTTCAAGGGTTCAATGCGCGAATTTATTTCGGGGAATTCTCTCCAACCAGCTTGCCAACAGGTTCGCCAGCCCGCGAGGTCGCTGTGCTCTTTGATTGATTCAAAACCTTGCCATTGCCCGTTCCAGTCGTGCCAGCGACTTGGCCTGGCCCAGTACGTCGATCAAGTGGTACAGGCTTGGCCCGGCCGTTTTGCCGGTGAGCGCCAGCCGCGTGGGATGCACCAGGACACCTGTTTTTACCCCTAGATCCTTCGCGGTGGCTTTCAGCGCGGCCTCGATGCTGGCGGCGTCGAATTGGGATAGGGCGCCGAGTGCGTCCCGGAGTTTCTCGAGCCGGGCTTTGTTTTCGGGAACGAAATCCTTGGCTGCCGCCCCGGCATCGTAGGCAAAATCATCCTGAAAATAGAATCCTGCGTAAGCCGGCAGCTCGCTGAACAAACGGAATTTTCCTCGGCAGGTGTCCAGCGCGGCTTTGACATAGCCCAAGGGAAAACGGTTGGTGTCCAGGCCGGCCCGGCCAAAACTGCCCACCGCCAGCTCGTAAAACCGGTCGTCAGGCAATTCCCGGGCATATTCACCCTGCAGCCAAAGCAGTTTTTCGTAATCAAACCGCGCGTTGTGCCGCAGGATCTGGGGGAGGTCAAAGCGGTCGCAAACTTCGGTCCGGGAGAGCTTTTCCCGGTTGTCCTTGGGTGACCAACCCAGCAGGCAGAGGTAATTGATGACCGCTTCCGGCAAAAAGCCCTCGTCCAGGTAACTGGTCAGGGCGGCGCCCTTGTCGCGCTTGCTCATCTTGGATCCGTCGCCGTTCAGGATCAACGGGATGTGCGCGTAATGCGGGGGATGCACGCCAAAGGCCTGGAACAACGCGATGTGTTTGGCCGTGTTGCTCAAATGATCCTCGCCCCGGATGACATGGGTGATGTTCATTTCCAGGTCGTCAATCACGTTGACGAGGTGAAACACCGGCTGGCCATCGGAACGCTGGATGACGAAATCGGGATCCAATTCCTCGCGATCGGTCAGCGGCCGCAGCACGTCGCCCACCACCAGGTCGCGGATCAGGATCGGTTCGCGGGTCATTTTAAACTTGATGGCGCCCTCGTACTCATAGGCCAGGCCGCGGGACAACAAGGCTTCCACGCGTCGCTGGTAGTTTTCGCGTCGCTGGCTTTGAAAATAGGGTCCACAATCCCCCTTGCCGGGGCCAGTGACCTCTCCGGTGAGCGGGCCCTCATCCCAATCCAGACCCAACCACCGCAAGCCGTTCAGGATGACGTCCACGGCCTCGCGTGAATTCCGGGCGGCATCGGTGTCCTCGATCCGCAAAATGAACTGGCCACCGGTATGGCGCGCATAAAGCCAGTTGAACAGGGCGGTGCGGGCGCCGCCAATATGCAGGTAGCCGGTGGGGGAAGGGGCAAATCGAACGCGAACTTTCATGCTCACAGCGTAACCGGAGTGCCCGGGGGAATTCACGCCAAAAAAAAGGCGCCCCGAAAAAACGGGGCGCCCGGTTCGAAAGCGGGGATTACTTGGTGCCGAGGATGGCGTCTTTGGCGGCTTTGGCCACGCGAAACTTCACGACCCGTTTGGCTTTGATCTGGATTTGTTCGCCGGTCTTCGGGTTGCGGCCGATGCGCGCGGCGCGGTTGCGCAACACCAGTTTGCCGATGCCGGGCAGGGTGAAAGTGTCCTTGGCGTGCTTGTACGCCAGTTGGGCAATGTGATCGAGGATTTCCACCGCCTGTTTCTTGGAAAGACTGTTCTTTTCCGCGATGACGGCGGCGATTTGTGCTTTGGAGAGTGCTTTGGCCATATGATGATCCTTTTGGTTGATGATTGATGTTTGTTTGTTTAGTCCGAAAAATCAACAGACTGAACACGAATTAAAATCCAACGGCGCGGTCGCGCAAGCGAAAAAAGTAAAAAAATATCAGTATTTCACGGTTTGTTCGTGCGGGGCTTGACTTCGTAAAATGATTTCCGAAGATGGGTGGGTGTCGTTGTTCACCATTCAGAACGATTTTCGTTATGCCGTTGTCCGAAAGATTTTCGAGGGCGGCATGGGCATCGTTTACGAGGCCGAACAACATGGCGCCCGTGACTTCGTCAAACGGGTTGCCATCAAAATCATCCGCCCCAACTTTGCCAGCCAGAAGATGTTCATTGAGAATTTCATTGGCGAGGCCAAGCTGGTCGCGGACTTGATTCATACCAACATTGTTCAGACGTATCATCTGGGCGAAGCCAACGGGGTCTGTTTCATCGCCATGGAGTTGATCCGGGGGGTCAATCTTGAGCAGTTCTCCGCGCAACTTGCCGAAAAGCGCAAGGAACTTCCCAAGGAACTGGCGGTCTTCATTACCAGCCGGATCGCGCGCGGACTCGCCTACGCCCATAGCAAGACCGATAAAAACGGCAAACCGCTGGGGATTGTCCATCGGGATGTGAGCTTTAAGAACATCATGATCGCGTTTGAAGGCGACGTGAAATTGACCGATTTTGGCATCGCCAAGGCCCGCGGCTTCCTGACCGACCAGGAGGGTGAGGTGGTTGCCGGCAAGCCTGATTATATGAGCCCGGAGCAGGCCGATTTCCAGGTCACGGACCGGCGATCGGATATTTTTTCCGCCGGCGTCGTGCTGGCGCACCTGTTACTGGGGCGCAATTTGTTCAAGGGGTCCACCGCCGAGGAATCCCGCTCCCGCATCCTGAACCAGCCCATCCCTGATTTTCGCGCGCTTGATCCGCGCATTGACACCAAACTGAACGACATCTTGCACCATTGCCTGGCGCACGATGCCAATCGGCGTTATGATAGTGCGGATAAAATGATGTACGAGCTCGAGTATTACATGTATCGCGACGGGTACGGCCCCACGAATGAAACCCTGGGGAAATTCATCCGTGAATTGTTCGGACAGGATGCCTCGCGTACCACGGCGGCGGATGAACATGCGAAAACCTTGGTCATCCAGCACCCGACCCGTCCGCGCCCCTGAATTTCCATGCCACGCCCCGCCTCAACCGAAGTTAAAATCGGACTGATTCAGACCACGGTGTCGCCCGACCCGGCCCGGAATCTGAAGAAGACGCTGGCGCTCATCGAGCGTGCCGCGAAGCAGGGCGCCAAAATTATTTCCACCCAGGAGTTGTTCCGATCGGAGTATTTTTGCCAGAGCGAAGACCATCAGAATTTCAAGCTGGCCGAAAGCATCCCCGGTCCCAGCACTGATGCGTTCTGCCGGCTGGCCAAAAAGCACGGGATTGTCATTGTGGCCTCGCTCTTTGAGCGGCGTGCGTCCGGGGTTTATCATAACACGGCCGCGATTATCGACGCCGATGGTTCCCTTCTGGGGATCTATCGCAAGATGCATATTCCCGATGATCCGCTGTTCTACGAGAAGTTTTATTTCACCCCCGGCGATCTCGGGTTCAAGGCCTGGTCTACGCGGTATGCGAGGATCGGCGTGCTGATTTGCTGGGATCAATGGTATCCCGAGGCGGCGCGGTTGACGGCCATGCAGGGTGCGGAAATCCTGTTTTACCCCACGGCCATCGGCTGGCATCCGGGCGAAAAGAAAAAGTACGGCATCAAACAGCACGGCGCCTGGGAAACGATCCAGCGCGCGCACGCGGTGGCCAACGGTTGTTTTGTGGCGGTGGCCAACCGCACCGGCCACGAAATCCTCGAAGGGGTGGGCGGAGCCGGCATCGAATTTTGGGGCCAGAGCTTCGTTGCCGGCACGTCCGGCGAGATCATTGCCAAGGCCGGGTCGGACAAGGAGGAAATCCTGGTGGCCTCACTGGACCTGGCCCAGGTGGACGTCACGCGCACCCACTGGCCGTTTTTCCGCGACCGCCGGATCGACGCCTATGGCGATCTGACCAAGCGCCTGTCCGATTAAGCGCAAATGAATGCCGCCTTGCTGAAGCGATATACCCCGCTGGCGGTTTGGGTTGTCTCGGCGCTGACCCTCGTCCTCATCCCGCTTAAAATCATTGGTTTGGGATTTTTGCCCATGGACGACGCCTTGCGTCATGCGGCCAAGGCGGTCTCCGGCAAGAGCTGGCAGGAGATTCTCGTGATGCGGAGTGATTTTGGCATCGATCCCAGCCCCGGCTGGCAAAAAATTCTCGAGTGGGTCGGGCAGGCTGGTTGGGTTGGCCATTGGTCCAACGGACCGGCGGAAGCGTTGGTGATCTTCTCGGTCGTGAGCCTGATGCTGCTCGTCACGCTGTGTGGTCTCCCCTGGCTACGACGTCCCGAGGCCTGGCTGGGCGCCTTGCTCGCGGCCGCGGTCTTTGCCCCGGCTTGTACCACACGCTTCATGCGGGGCCGTCCCTACCTGCTCACCGATTTCGTGGTGATGACCACGTTGCTGCTGTGGTCCCGGCACAACAAAGATTCGCCCCGCCGGTGGGCCCTGGTGGTCACGCCGTTATTGGTTGCGGCCTCCGCCTGGATTCATGGGTCGTGGTACATGCTGATCCTGCCGGGTGCGGCCATTTTATTTGCCGGTTATTGGCGTTGCGCCCTGGCGTATGCCGGGTGCTGGCTCCTTGGCAGCTTCCTCGGCTGCTCTCTGAGTGGCCATCCGTGGGAATTCCTCCTCCAATCCGTCCGCCACATGTTCGAGGTTTTTGGAAATTTCGCCGTGAACCGGGAGCTCGAATCGGAGTTCTATCCCTCCGATGGAGAGACTGCCGCCGTGCTGCTGGTCATCGTGATGATTTTCTGGCGCGCGTTCGCCCAACGCCAGCCGGGCGTTCAGTTCCCAAAACTCGTGAACCCAATTTTTGTCATGATGATTTTGGGCTGGGTGCTCGGGCTTAAGATGCGCCGATTCTGGTGGGATTACGGTATCCCCGCCTTTGTGCTCTGGTTCGCCGGCGAACTTCAGGCACAGCTGGAGCAGGGGATGGAATTTGATTCCGCCAAACGACTGTTCATCACCCTATGCCTGGCCGCCGGGGTTTACCTGGGATTTACCAGTGATCGGGACGGGCGTTGGACCGGGAATCTGACCACCGAATTTCTTTCCCCGGACAATCCCGCGCAGGCAGGCTGGCTGCCGGACCCCGGCGGCATTATTTATAATTCGGACATGGATGTATTTTTCGAGACGTTTTACAAAAATCCCGGAGCCCCATGGCGCTATGTCCTTGGCTTCGAGCCCGGCTTGATGCGGCCGGAAGATTTGGCCGTGCTGCGAAAGGCCCAGTGGAACTTTGGTGATTCCCGCGCCTACGAACCCTGGGTGGCCAAAATGCGGCCGGCGGATCGCCTGATTATTCATGCCACCGGCGGTTCCCGCCCGAATCTGCCGGAGCTCGAGTGGAATTACGCCGCCACGGAGATCTGGATTGGACGACTGCCGCGCGCCGGCAATCCGTCTTCCGGCCAGCCCGCGCATTGATCTGCCATGACTCCCGGGCCGCCTCCCCTCGTTTGGATCACCGGCGCGAACGGATTGATCGGAAAATATCTGGTGCAAGCCGCACCGCAATGGGCGCCGGGTTGGCGCGTGCGCACCCTCACGCGCACCGAGATTGATCTCCTCGATTTTACCACCGTCGCCGGCCTTTTCAAAAAGGAATCCCCGCAACTGGTCATCCATTGTGCGGCCATCACGGTGGTGGCGGAGGTCCAAAAAAATCCCGACCTCGCGCGCCGGGTGAACTGCGACGTCACCCGCCATTTGTCCGGCCTCGCCGCGGAATCCCGCCTGATCTTCTTTTCCACCGACCTTGTTTTCGACGGCCGCCGGGGAAATTATGCCGAGACCGACACGGTTAATCCCCTGACCTGGTATGGCGAAACGAAGGCGATGGCGGAGAAAATTGTGCTCGAAAACCCGCGCCACCTCGTGGTCCGCACTTCTCTTAATGGGGGCATCTCGGCTGCCGGTAACCGCGCGTTTAACGAACAGCTGCGAAACAGCCTGCGGGCCACAGGGCAGGGGATGACCCTCTTCACGGACGAATTCCGCTGCCCGATTCCCGCGGTTGAAACGGCCCGGGCGGTCTGGGAAATGGCGCTGAAGAATTGTGCGGGTCTCTATCACCTGGCCGGCGCGGAAAGACTTTCCCGCTGGCAGATGGCCCAGGCGCTCCTCTCGCGTTGGGGCGTAGCCGGTGACCAAATCCGGCCCGGCTCGGCAAAGGATTTCGCGGGCCCGCCGCGCGCGCTGGATACCTCCCTCAATATTGGCAGGGTCCAGTCAATCCTCTCCCGCCCCCTGCCCGGACTGACGGCCTGGCTCGCCGCGAATCCCGAGGCTCAGTTTTGAGCGTTAACGGGCGAATGATTTAAAAGGACCTTATCATGCCGATCACGTCCTCGAACCGCCGGTTAAGCTATCGCGGACGTCTGGCACCTTCGCCCACGGGGTATCTGCACTTGGGCCACGCCCGGACCTTTTGGACCGCCCAGGTACGTGCGCGGCAGGCGGGCGGGCAATTGATTTTGCGCAACGACGACCTCGACCGCGCGCGCTGCCGCGCGGAATATGTCGCCGCCATGAGCGAGGATTTGCGCTGGTTTGGCTTGGAATGGAATGAGGGACCGGATCGGGGCGGCCCCTTTGCCTCCTACAATCAAAGTGAGCGGATGGATGTTTATCGCGCTGCGCTGGAACAGCTGCGGATCGGTGGTTTCCTGTATCCCTGCTTGTGCTCCCGCAAGGATATCGCGTCGGCGGTGGCCGCGCCCCACGCCGACGAGGACGAACTGATTTACCCCGGCACCTGTCGTGCCCGCCGCGAGGTGGATATTCCCGGTAAACCGTTCAGTTGGCGCTTCCGTGTGCCAGGCGGCAAGGTTATCAAATTTCACGACCAAAATCTGGGGGCGCAGGCGTTCGAGGCCGGGCGGGATTTTGGCGATTTTATCGTGTGGCGTCCCGACGATGTTCCGGCCTATCAACTTGCGTGCGTGGTGGACGATGCCCGGATGAAGATGTCGGAAGTGGTGCGCGGCGCCGATTTACTGGCCAGCACAGCGCGGCAGTTGCTGCTCTATGAGGCGTTGGGTTTTACGCCGCCGGAATTTTATCACTGCGCCCTGATGCTCGATGAGGCGGGACGCCGTCTGGCCAAGCGTCATGATAGCTTGAGTTTGAGGGCGTTGCGTGCTCGGGGAGCCACGCCGGAATCGTTGCGAAGTGGTTGGTAGGAACTGGTAAATCCGGAGCCGCTGCGGCCTAAAAGCAGGTCGAAAAAAAGGGCGGAGAGGGTACTAAAAAACTTTCAGAAATTCCTTGTGAATTTTTTCACGATCAGGCAATCTTCATTTTCCTAAACGTACTATTGATTTGCATTATAAATCCATAGGTGTCGCTAGGTAAATATTCTAAGTGAAACGAATCGGTCACATTATTATTGTCTGGTTGGTTTTGGCTGCGGCGGGTGCGTTTGCCGTGCATGGGGAAACCCTGGCAACCAATGCGTCTGACGCCACGCTGGGCACCCGTACCAACGCGGTGACGGCCGCTACTGCCCCGGAAGCGGCCGCGGATGAGGCGGTCCCCCCGGCGGCTCCCGAGGTGTTTAATATTTTGGGTCTGCCGGTGACCAATTCCATGATTTGCACCTGGGTCGTTGCGGCGTTTATTCTGATCGTAGTTCGCGTCGGCACCTGGCATAACATCAAGGAGATCCCGTCCGGCCTGCAAAATTTGATTGAAGCCACCGTTGAGGGATGGGAGGGGTTGATCGGCGACATTCTGGATGAGCGTGTCACCCGCTGGGTCTTTCCTTTTGCCACCACTTTCTTCATTTTCATTGTGATTTCCAATCTCACTGATCTGATTCCGGGCGTGGGCAGCATCGGTTTCGTGAGTAGTAACGGCGATTTCAAGCCGCTGTTCCGGCCGCCCACGACCGACGCGAATCTGACGGTGGCGATGGCGGGCATTTTCCTGGTGATGAGTCTTTATTGGGCGATTCGTTTCAACGGAGTTTGGGGGTTGGTCAAACATATCTTCGGCGTGAAGATGGAAACCACGAAGTTGCTTTACCCGATTTTCTTCCTGCTGTTTCTGTTCATTGGGGCCATGGAACTGCTTTCCGTTCTGTTCGCGCGGCCGGTGGCTCTGGCGATGCGGCTTTACGGCAACGTGTTTGCCGGGGAAAGCATCCTGGACATGATTTTTCACGGC
>Ga0302319_10011135_pt1 | contig 17083 bp, 14 predicted proteins | sample Bog_T0_2_FD_203319 | JGI IMG/M metagenome (GOLD analysis project Ga0302319, IMG submission 203319) | Peat permafrost microbial communities from Stordalen Mire near Abisko, Sweden - Bog_T0_2 | ecosystem: Environmental > Terrestrial > Soil > Wetlands > Peat | place: Sweden: Abisko, Stordalen Mire...
CAGGTTTTGCAATTGCTTGGCGCCGGGCTGGGGACCCGCATGATTGCCGACAAACTGGGACTAAGCGTCAAGACCATTGAAGCGCACCGGGAACACATCAAGCATAAGTTGGGTCTATCAAGCGCACCGCAGTTGGTCAATTTCGCCGCCACCTGGCTCAAGGGGCAAACCTACCGGCATATCCCTGATGGAACCGTCAGTCCGACTCCTTGAAACTGATTCTGTTTTGGCTTTTCAAGAGAATTCTCACCCGTGCCAAAAACCTTTTCCGGCTAAAAGCGGTCAATATCCGCGTCCACGCCTGCGCTGGAGTAATCATCGACCCTGACGGTCACCCACGCGCCGGTCAGTCTGACGCCATGGTCGCCGCTGCTTTTGGCGCGCTCAATATCCCCTGGCTATCAATCCTCTGATTCCGGGTAAAAATAGTTCGCAAACCAAGCCGCGTGCCGCAGCAAAATGTAGGCGACCAGCAGGGGCCACGCAACCATGAGGAATATGACAAACGCATTGAGCGCGCTCCCAAATATTCCGGTAAACAGTGTCGGGAGGGAGATGAGGCCGTGGTAAAGAAAAACCAATCCAAGCAGCCGGACCGCCAGTTTGAATATATCTCTCGGTTTCATATTATTTAATTGCGTGATGCCGCTGATTTTGTTCAAAAAAAGCCAGAAGGTCGCCGGGCCATGGCGGACAACCATCGCCTTGAAATGCCTTGGCATTTAAAAACAATCCCGCCACACAACGACCGGTCGCCAAACTATTTGTCAGGCATGATCTCAAGCGACAAGGCATAATCGGCAAAACCGACCGAACGCCAAAAGGCAACGCCGGCGTGGCTGGCCACCAGCACCTCCACCGTCAGTCTTCTATTTTTCGGCCAAACCTCGGACCGTAAAATCTCAACGGCGCGCCGGCCGATCCCCCGACGCCGGCGATGCCGGACCACGAATAGATGCCGCAAGTAAATCTCTTCCGGCTGATCGCGGTAAAGACCATAGGCAACCACTTCTCCCGCTTCCTCAAAAATCGCCGCCCGCTATTCACCGGAAAGCCAGCCCCGCATCCGCCGCTCAAGCTCCGCCACTGTCATCTTATTCCGGTGTCCCTCGTCCTGAATCAATTGATGATTCATTTCGGCGAGTAACCGGCAATCATCCACCGAGGCAAGTCGAAAGGTCATTGGAACCAGTCTTGGTCTGGACAGCAGGGCTGATGGTCAGGGCCAAAAGAATGCCAGCGCTCCCGGGAAAGCACGGGCGGCACCATGTGAACAAGCGCCCGGTCGCGAGTTGTGCGGCTCACGCTCAAGACAACTTGGGATGAGAAAACCCCGAGCATGAAGAAATTCTTACCGCGCAAGCACAAACCTGTCGAGCCACAAAAACCGCCGGGCGTGATCTCCACTGAATCCAGCACCCGGCAATCCTGCTCGTTTAAAGCCAAATTCCCGTCGCTGGCTTTGAACGGCTTCCAAGCGTTGTTGGACCAATTAATATTTCCGAACGAAATCTCCGGGCGCATTGTCTTAAAGGATACAATGAAACAAGTTAAAGTGGTTGTTCCGTGGCAAGAGGGCTTGCATTTGCGCCCGGCGGCCAAGCTGGTCAACACCGCAAAATCATTTCACTCCAATATCCTGTTGAAATGTGGTGAAAAAGTGGCTGATCTCCGTAGCATCGTGAGCATTATTTCATTATGCGCCACCATGGGGATGGCACTTGATGTGGTGGCGTGGGGCGAAGACGAGCGCGATGCCACCCAAGCCATTGCCCAGGTTTTTTCGGCTCACGGCGCTGATGCCGGCGAAACTGTGATTTCCAAATAATCTGATTTTAGGCCACTTCAAGAAAAAGCGCAGTCAAAGGAGGTGTTGGGGCTAAATGGGTTTGATGACACCACGACTGCCGTTAAAGCTTCTTTTCGATGGCGGGGCGAGACTCGGTCAATGATCGACAGCAGGAGTCTCGGCCCACCGGTTTAACGCGGCTTCACTGTAAGTGGCTGCAGTATTTGTTGAATCGCGCCAGGCGCCGCGCCAGCAGATTCATGAGTTGACCGTCGCTGCGGCTTTCGGCGAGCTGACCATTCCTTTCAATTCCTTGCAGATATTAATGAAGGTCAGGTGGTTCAGCGGGAATTCCAGAAACACATGGGTCAGCGACAGGAAAAACAGCCAGCGCAAACCAAGACGATAATTGTAGGCGTACAGTCCGGCGGAGACCAACCAGATCAAAACAATCGCAACAAACCGGGTCCGGGAGATATTGTGCCATTGAATGATCGACGTCTTGGAAAACCAGTTCAGGTAATGATACGTATAGGCGAAGGCAATCAATCCCATGATGGCGCGCGCGGTGGGGGAATGAAACAGCACGAAATTTACGTAGAGGACATACTCCAGCAGATTGGCCTGAACATTCAGGTTGTGCTGGCTGAAGGGCGTCATCAATGAATAGTTCAGCTGGGCAAACGCCAGGTAACTCTGATGCACGTAATTTCCCACCGGTCCGGCCGGCATCGACGATCCCAGGATAAAAAAGCTCGCTGCACACAGGCAAAACACGACCAGCGACCCGATGCCCGAAACACTTTTACTTTTAAGCGCCCCCGCCAGGATGAACAATCCCGTGAACACAAACACATGGAAGATGGTCGGCAACAGCACCGAGAAAATGGAATGAAAAAAATCATTTTGAACAACTAGAAAGCTCGTCGCGAGCAACAGCAGAAAGCCGATGATGCGCGGGCGGGCCTGCTGAAAGAGGCAAAACACCAGGGCACTGCCAAACGCAATGTAAGTGACCACCACCCGCAGCCAGCCCGGGATGCCCGACACAACCTCCATGTCAATGATGGCAATGAGGCCGGCAAATACCACGAGCGGGATATAGTCGTATTTTCCCCGGGTGAAGTATTTCCGGTCATGCAACCAGGAAATTTCCGTGAGGTAATGCAACGGGCCAAGGAAAGCGTAGGCAAACAGAAACAATTCAAACGGCCGCACCATCGCCACCGCCGCCGTGACCAACATCAGGCAGATGTTCAAATAATTGACCTGATCGGTGGAAAGCCTGGGCAGAAAATCGGGTTTATTCACGGCACGGTAACTGGTTTAAGCACTACAAAAAGCATGCCGCCCAGCCATCCCTCAAGTCAACCGGGAAAAACCTTGGCTATTTTACGGCTTGGCGGGACCAGCCGGCGCCACTAAATTTGCGCCATGATTAACCACGGTATACTTAATCCCCAGCTGCTCGCCCTCCTGGCGCGCATCCGCCATACCAATGCCCTCGTCATTGCTGACCGCGGTTTTCCCTGCTGGCCGATGATTGAAACCGTCGACGTCTCGGTGGTGGATGATCTGCCGTCGGTTTGCCAGCTCATTGCGGCCGTGCGCGCCAATCATAATTTTACCCAGGCGTACCAAGCCCGGGAATTTATCAAAAACAATTCCCCCGCCATCCGCGAGAAATTCGCCGCGGCCTTGAAGGGCATTCCCACCGCTTACGAACCCCACGTCGGATTCAAGAAACGCGTCCCGGCGGCGATCGGTCTCATCCGCACCGGCGATACCGTCCAATACGCCAACACTATTTTAATCTCGGGTTGAAAGCCGCCGCCAGGAACACTTGGAGCCGGGCTAAAAATTCCGAGGGGTGCTGTATTCGAGCAAAGAGCTGGATGGCGAGGCGCGACGAGGAAAAATACCCTTCATGGGTCTGCGACCGAGAAGCAACGAAGCGAGCCGGCTTTTTGCTCGAAAACCCTTTGGGCGGCAGGTCTTTTGGCTGGGTTAGGCGTTGGCTCGATTGCCATTCAGACGGGTCGGGACTGTGGAAAAAGCGGTTCCTCGCCGCCTTGAGCGCGTCCAAAATCTCTTACCGCAGCAACCCTCGCAATTTTCAGACAGGCTCTTACACTGCATTGCCAAGCGGCCCCGGTTCTGCCAACCTTGCTCCATGAGAATATTCCTGACGACGCTTTTGCTTTGGTCACTCTTTCTGACCGCCGGCCTCGCCCAGCAGGACGCCGACAACCGGTACCTTGCCATCTACGGACAACTCCAGCAGGCTGATTCGCTCGTGACCAGCGGTCAACTGGCCGAGGCCCTGGCGGATTACCAGACGGCGCAAAGCCAGCTCCAGACTTTTCAGCAAATCTATCCAACCTGGGAACCGGACATCGTCGGCTATCGCCTTGGCGATTTGGCGACCAAGATCGCCGCGCTCAAGGCTCAAGTCCCGGCCGCCGTAGCTGCCCCCGTTGACACCAATGCGCCAACCGCGAATCCGCCCGCCGCCGCCCCCGAAGAGAATTCCACCGTGCTGTTGTTGCAGCAGCAATTGCAGTCCCTGAAAGATGACAATTCCAAGCTGCAGGCCAAATTGCAGGAGGCCCTCTCCGCCCAGCCGCAAACAGTGGACGCCAGCGCCCTGACAAAAGCCAACGACCAGATCCGCGACCTCACGAAGGAAAACGATCTCCTCCGCGTCAGCCTGGAGGGCAAAGGAACTTCAAACTCAGAAAACGATGTCGCCCAATTACAGTCCCAACTGGATGAATCGCAAAAAACCGGCGCCGAGCAGAAGGCCACCGTTGAAAAATTGACGGAACAAAACCAGTCGCTCCAAGCCGCGTTGGATGATGCGAGCCGGACCAATGCCGATTTCTTCACCCGTTTGCATGATGAAAACCTGCGGTTGCAGGCGAAATTGGATGCCCAGCAAGCCGGCCAGAATCAGGCGCAGCCCGCTGCTACCACTCCGTCGGCTGATCAGCTCGCCGCCAACACCGCCGAGGTGGTGAGGCTGAAATCCGCGGTCGATTACGCGAATCAAGAGAACGCCGCCTTGCTGGACCAGCTCAAGCATATGGCTGCCAATCTGGTCAGCACCGACCAGCGTTATCAGGCAACGGTCAACGATATGACGGCCCAACGCGATGACCTGGCGAAGAAACTCCAGGCCGCAACGACAGCCACGCCACCGCCGACGGTCGCCAGCCTCCCCGCCGCCAGCCCCGTTGAGCAGGTCGTTCAAACGAACATCCCTCCTCCAGCGGCGACGCAACCCGCAGCAGCCGTTGAGGCGTCTAGTACCCCTGCTCCGGCAACCAATCCGCCCGCCGAACCGGTTGTCCCAGCGGAAACTCCTGCGGTAGCTGTGGCACAACCCGCAACGATCGCGCAAGCTCCGAGCACCCCGGCCCCGGCCGCAGCCCAGCCGCAGACCACCCTGGAGGCATCGAGTACTTCTGCCCCGGCAGCATTGGCGCCCGCAGTGACTGAGCAAACCGCTCCACCCCCAGCGGCGCCGACAGTGACTCCATCCGCTCCTGCGGTCGCAGCCGTGCCAGCCGCGGCTGAAACACCCGCCCCGGTGGCCCAGACTCCTCCGGTTTCGGAACAGCCAACGAATCAACCTTTGCCCGCTGGCTCGGCAGATCTGGTGAATTCCGCGCAACAACATTTTTCCAATCACCAATTCGACCTCGCGGAAGCTGATTACCAAAAGCTCCTTCAAATGGCTCCCGGAAATGCAATGATCCTGGCCAACCTGGCCGCCATCGAACTGGAGGAAAACAAACTCGACGACGCGCAAAAACATATCACCGACGCCCTGGCCCGGAGTCCGGACGACAGCTACAACCTGGCCATGCGGGGCAAAATTGAGTTTGCCCAGACCCGCTTTGACGATGCATTGCAGGATTTGAATCATGCCGCGCAGTTGGATCCGAACAATCCCGAGACGCAGAATTATCTCGGCCTCACCCTGAATCACCTGGGCCGGAATGATGCGGCGGAAGAAGCCTTGATCAAGGCGATCCAGCTTGATCCCCATTACGCGCCCGCGCAAAACAACCTCGCCGTGATTTATATGGCCGAAGATCCACCGTTGCCCCAGCTCGCACGCTGGCATTATCAAAAGGCGCTCGACGCCGGCCAGCCGCGCAGCCCCGAATTGGAAAAGTTGCTGGCTGAAAAAGGCGCCGCCGTCGCCCCTGCCCAGTGACGGCTCCATGCGTCAGGCCTTTCACGAAATTCTCATCGCCACCCGCGGCCGCGGCCTGATCGATTTTACGCGTGACGTGCGCCAGTTTCTCGCCGCCGGGAAGTTCCGCGACGGCTTGCTGACCCTGCACCTGCAACACACTTCCGCCTCGCTGTTGATCCAGGAAAATGCCGACCCGGATGTGCGCCGCGACCTGGACGCTTTTTTTGCCCGGCTTGTGCGCGACGGCGATCCTCTCTTCATCCACAACGCCGAGGGGGACGACGATATGCCCGCGCATATCCGCACCGCTCTGACGACCGTGAATTTTTCCATCCCCGTCCGCCACGGCGAAATGACCCTGGGCACCTGGCAGGGAATTTATTTATGGGAACACCGCACCCATCCCCATTCCCGCCGCGTAACGATCCACTTCATCGGCGAATAAGAAGTGACACCATGACAGTCACATAAAACCTGTGGCCAATAGGGATGTCGTGCTTACCAAGGCAGGCAACTCAATTGTGGTGGGGAGAGAGTCTCTCGAGCCCTGACTTTAAAACCGTAACCGAATGGGCTCAACAGAGTTTCGCCCCACCAGCACTGTGACACTGCGCTTCATTGGCGAATAAGAAGTGGTACTAAATGGTTTTAAAACTTGTGCCAAGCCTTATCGACTTGCCTTGGCCTTCCATGAGAAATTAGTCTTCCGGCGTAACAATTAACTGATTACCAAACATAAACATGAAACTTTCGCTCTTTAACGGTTCGCTCCCAAAAATCGGCATCCGCCCCACCATTGATGGACGACTCGGCGGCGTCCGGGAGTCGCTGGAAAAACAGACGATGGGCATGGGCAAGGCGGCAGCCAAGCTGATCTCAGGTCGCCTGCATTATCCGAACGGCAAGCCCGTGGAATGCGTCGTTGCCGACACCTGCATCGGCGGCGTGGCCGAGGCGGCGGCGTGTACCGATAAATTCGCCCGCGAAGGCGTCGGTGCTTCCCTCACCGTCACCCCCTGCTGGTGCTACGGCAGCGAGACCATGGACATGAATCCCCTGCTCCCGAAGGCTGTGTGGGGGTTCAACGGCACCGAACGACCGGGCGCGGTTTATCTCGCCGCGGTTCTGGCCGGCCACACCCAGAAAGGGCTGCCCGCCTTCGGCATTTACGGCCGTGAAGTCCAGGATGGCGGCGATCAGTCCATTCCCGCTGACGTTCAGGAGAAAATCCTTCGCTTCGCCCGCGGCGCCCTCGCCGTCGCCTTGATGCGCGGTAAATCCTACCTCGGCATGGGCGGCGTCTCCATGGGCATCGCCGGCTCCATCGTCGACCAGCCATTCTTTGAGGATTATTTGGGCATGCGCGTGGAAACCATCGACATGACGGAATTTCTCCGCCGCATGGACAAGGAGATTTTTGACCCGGCTGAATACAAAGCCGCTCTTAAATGGGTGAAGAAGAATTGTCTGGAAGGCAAGGATTGCAATTCGCCCAAGACCAAACGCCCGCGCGCCAAACTGGATAGCGAATGGGAAAAATCCATCAAAATGTCCCTCATCGCCCGTGACCTGATGGTCGGGAATCCGCGCCTGGCGGACCTCGGTTTTGGCGAGGAAGCCCACGGACATAACGCCATTGCCGCCGGTTTTCAGGGCCAGCGCCAGTGGACCGATTACCAGCCCAACGGCGATTTTCTCGAAGCCATCCTCAGCACTTCCTTTGATTGGAACGGCATCCGCGCCCCCTACATCGTGGCCACGGAAAACGATTGCCTCAACGGTGCCTCCATGTTGTTCGGTCATTTGCTGAGCAACACCGCCCAGATCTTCGCCGATGTCCGGACCTACTGGAGCCCGGAGGCGGTCAAACGCGTGAGCGGCCATCAACTCTCCGGCGAAGCGGCCGGCGGCATTTTGCACCTCATTAACTCCGGCCCGGCCACCCTTGACGGCACCGGCGAGCAGGAAATCGACGGTCGCCCCGCCATGAAACCCTTCTGGGACATCACCGCGGCGGAAGCCCAAAAGTGCCTGGCCGCCACCAGCTGGCATCCCTCCATCACCGAATACTTCCCCGGCGGCGGGTGGTCCACCCGTTATTTAACGCGCGGCGGCATGCCGGTGACCATGTGCCGACTCAATCTCGTCAAAGGCCTTGGACCCGCCCTCCAGATCGCCGAAGGTCATACTGTCGACCTGCCGGCGAAAATTCATGACGCCCTCGATCAGCGCACCAATCCCACCTGGCCCACGACCTGGTTTGCCCCGATCATTACCGGTCACGGCGCCTTCCGCGATGTTTACACCGTCATGAATAATTGGGGCGCCAACCATGGCTCCATTAGCTACGGCCATATCGGCGCGGATTTGATTTCCCTCGCCGCCATGCTCCGCATCCCTGTTTACATGCACAACGTAACCAACGACCGCATCTTCCGTCCCAGCGCTTGGGCCGCATTTGGCACCCAATGCCTCGAAAGCGCCGACTATCGCGCTTGCGCAAATTTTGGCGCGCTTTACGCTTGAGGGGTTGCGAGGCTTGATCAAATTCATCTGGCGCACGGCAATCATCGTCATCATCGTGGCGGCGTTGATCGCCGTCGATGCCTGGTTTTTTCCGCAAAATTTCCTTTGCGTGGACAGCGGCGAGGTCAACGCCGATGTTCTGATTGTGCTGGGTGGCGGCGCCCATGAACGGGCGTCCCAAGCGGCGGATCTTTACAGCCGGCATAATGCCCCCGCCATCATTCTTTCGGGTGAAGGCGACGACCTGATCAACTGGCGCATCCTGCGCGAAGACGGCGTGCCGGCTCAGGTCATTAAGATTGAGAACAAATCCGAAACCACCCGGGAAAATGCCCTGTACACCATCAAACTCCTGCGGTCGGAACATGTTCACCGCGCAATCCTGGTGACCACCTGGTACCATTCACGGCGCGCCTTGAAAACCTTTGAACATTACGCCCCGGACATCACCTTTTATTCGCGTCCGTCGTATTTCGGTCTGGCCCGGGCCGACTGGAAGCGCACCGGCACCACCCGCCGCATGCGGCTTGAATTCTTGAAATTGCCTGGATATTGGATTTGTTACGGGGTAAATCCTTTTTGATTCAGGATTGAGCCTTGGATAGGGGTAGGAACGAGGGATTGACCTCGCCCCTCCCTCCGAACCGGACTGGCGGTTCTCCCGCATCCGGCTCTCCAGTCAGTGGTTTCGTAGTTGTACGATTGCACGCGTCCATTCATGTTCTGCTGCCAAGGACAGCAGTCCATTTTGGGCAAACCATTTGTTCGGCCAGCGGGGATGCGCTTGTCCTAATCCCTGCCGGGTATAGCCGCGTCGCTTTTCGAGCATACTGCGCAGTCGTCGCCGGACGTAGCCGTCCACTACCGGGAACACATTGGCCTTGCTGTGCTGGTAATACCCATACCAGCCGCGCAAGGTCCGGTTTATGTCCGTCACGATTTCCTGCCAGCTCCGCCCATCCAGACGCGGTGTCTTCGCCCGTATCCGGTCCTTCAACTGCTTCAGGCTCTTTTCTCGCGGCCATTTCATGCCCCGCTCGAAGTGATACCCAAGGAAGTCAAAACCCCCCGGTTGGCTGGCGTTGACGATGCGCGTCTTTTCAGGATGCAAGACCAGTCCCGCCCCCCGCACCCACTCCCGCACCTCACCCAAGGCGGCTTGCGCCTCGGCTTCGCTGCGACAGAGGATGACGAAGTCGTCCGCGTAGCGCACCATTTCCCGACCCCGTCGCGCCATTTGATGGTCCAACGGGTCCAGATACAGGTTGGCCAGCAGGGGACTGATGACCCCGCCCTGCGGCGTGCCTCGCTCAGTGGCTTGCCACCCTTGGTTTTCTTCCATCACTCCGGCCCGGAGGAAGCTTTCCACCAAGGCTAGCACCGGCCCGTCCGCCCCCCGCGCCTCGACTAGCCCCAGCAGGCGTTCGTGCGGGATCGTGTCGAAGTAACTTTTCAGGTCGGCATCCACCACCCAGTCGTGGCCCGCTTGGAGCAGGTGGTCCACTCGCCGCAACGCGTCCTTGGCCCCGCGCCCGGGTCGGAAGCCGTAGCTATGCTCGGCAAATTCCGTCTCGAAGATCGGTTCCAGCACGTGCCGCAGCGCCCCTTGCACAATGCGATCTCGCACCGCCGGTATGCCCAGCGGCCGCTTTTCGCTGCTGCCGGGTTTGGGTATCCAAACCCGCCGCACCGGTTGCGGACGATATGTACCCTCACGCATCTGCGTGCCCAACCAAACCAGTTCGGCGTCGGCGGGCCGCGCAAAGTGCGCCACGGTTTGGGCGTCCGCCCCCGCGCTCCCGCCATTGCGCCACACCTTGTTAAAGGCACTTTGCAGATTGGCGGGCGCATAGGTCTTGTCCCACAGGCGGAACCAGACCCGGTCTTTCCTGCCTCTTCAGGCTTCGTCTTTCCCTAGCAAACTCGCCCACTCACGCCGACCAAATCGAGTTCACGGCGGCCCACCACTCGGTGGACCTTTGTTTCGGACTGGCCATTCTCGTCCCGTTGCTCTCCACCCCGTGTTTCCACGACGCAGTTACGGTTCGATACCGCACGGCTCTTTACCGCACAGAAACGGACTTCCACCGTTCTGTTATCCCGCCTTCTCAGGCGCACTAGTGACAGCGCGCCGCGCTGCGGCGTCCACCCCCAACAGGACCAAACGGACATGGCAACAGCATGCCTATTCGTCGCCGCAGGCCGCATTCGGTGTCCGGAACAACGCATTTTCCCCGCGAAAGTTGTTTGTGAACGACCTAATCCGTTTTGATTCATTTAAAACTTGCTTTACCAAAGGAAGCTTGGCACGTTGATAAACCTTGATCGCGGGGTGGAGCAGCCCGGTAGCTCGTCAGGCTCATAACCTGAAGGTCCTAGGTTCAAATCCTAGCCCCGCAACCAATTTCTGGCCCTGAAACTCACATTTCAGGGCCTTTTTGATGGATGATACTCAATTTTCGACGTCTGGTGCGCGGAATTTTGTTACAGGGTGGACACCATTGAAAACCGTGGACCAAAATATACATTGACGATGAAAAGTCACGACGTCCAGTGCCGCCCGCATAAAGCAAATCGCCGTCGAATCCACCTGCATCGCTGTAATTGAATTTACCGAGGTTGTGGAAAAATTACCTGGGGGTGCTTTGGGTACCGCCATTAATGGATGCTTGCACAGGGAGTTTTTAATTCAGCGCAAAGACATAACGGCAACCGTCGAGGAATTCATTGTGGGTCGAAAACACAAAAGTGAATCCAAAAACGGAAAATGGTCTAAAATGTGTGGCGATTACGCTTACAAGCTCACCATTGACTGGGCCCAGCATTCCGGTCCATCCTTTTTTGGGCATTCCACACCGGCGAAAGCCCTAACTCTATCTGCCGCGCTCTTAAGAGGTTCGACTACTGAATCAGCAAATCCGCGTCCGGGTCATGTCTAATTAAAAACTGTGCGGCTGACGACCGTCGATGTGTATGAAAACAGGGCGAATTCGGATTGCCTTTGTATCATTTCCCGCGTTACCCGCCACTCGTTCATGGGCCGCCTCATTATTGCCGCAAGCTGGCACGCAAAATGCGTGGGGGTACCCGCTAAGTTAAGCGGTCGACTGATTCAACACACGCTAACTTAGAGACTCAAATATGAAAAATGCAAGCTCTCCGAATCCGGAAGATTCGAACGGATTACCCACTCCACCAAACACAAACTTTTCCCCGTGGCAACGACTAGCCGGGAAACGTATTTCCTTCCTGACCCTCCCATTGCTTATAATGGCGACGGTGACGGAGTTCGTCATTTTGGCGACCGGCTGGAAATACCAGCAGGTCGTCTGCGTGCCCAAGGGCATGGCGGTTCTCTTTTTTGGCATCGGCCCGATTGGCGCCACCATCCTCGCAGTTGAGTTGCTCAAGCTGCCCCTTGCCATCTGGACCGCCTCGCGCCGTGGTCTGCAAAAGGCCTTGATGATAATGATCGGGTTACCGCTGATTTGCTTGCTGACGTTCCAACTGGTCAAAGACATGGCGGTCTATGAAATGAACGTGGCCCTGGCCCCGGCGAGCCAGTTTCTGGAACAGGCGATGACGCAGGAAGAAAAAATCACCCAACTCCAAGGTGAGTTGGACGCGATTGACGGGAAGAAGGGCGCCCGCAATGGCAATCGGGCCGACCTGGACGCGCAGAAGGCCAGGGCCGAGGCCGATTTTCAGGAGGCGCTCAAGCGCAATCAAGCCGCGCATGACGACGCCGTTAACCTGACGGATTACCAGAAATCACAATTGGCCGAGGTGACAGACCGCGAGACCACAATGATCAGGCAGTTTGATGCGGACGCGGCGGAACTGACCAAGAATATCGCCGATCTGAACGCCCACCGCGATGTCGAGTTGGGCCGTGCCACCGCATGGAATGCCGAAGAGGCCCGGATTGACAACGCCTACAAGGCGAAGATGGCCGATTACACGAACAAGAAAAACGCTTACGAAGCCGCCAAGACGGCATACAACAACGCCAACTTCATCCAGCGCGCGTTGATGAGCAAACCCGTTGATCCCGGAGTTCCGCCCGTGCGCGAAGACAACACGATTCTCGAGCCAACGGCGGTAACGGTCATTGAAAATCAAATCAAGGACAAGGAAGCCGAGCTGCTGGCTGTCAATAACCAGCGCCGCAGCCGGGTCGCCCAAGTGGAAAATGATGCGGACGCGCTGCGCGCGGAATTTGACCACCGCTCCACCACAAAGCGCGAAGAAGCTGATCGTAAACATGATGAATTGCTGGCTGCCTATGCCGCGCAGACCGCCCAATTCGCTGCGGAGGAAAAGGAGATTGATCAGAATTTCGACACGACCGCCTCATCGGCGGACGGGATTCGCGCCCAATTGGCTGACTGCCAGAAACAGGCGGAGGTGTTGTACGAAGAACGCGAGGCCGCGATCAAGAACACCCAGGTGTTCCGTATCGCCACCACGGTGGAAATCATTCGCGGCTTGCTGATGGGCCAGCACCCCGTCTCCATCAAAGCCACCGCCAAAGAACGCGGCGATTTATACACGGACCAGATCAGCATGGTGCGCATCTGGGTTTATCCGGTGCTGGCTTTCATCGTCGCGTTCCTGCCCACGCTGTTGGTGGAAATCGGTTTCTCCACCATTTTTCATCCAGAGAAAGAACGTCCGAAATATCGCCTGGGTTTCTTTGGCCGCCGGCTGCATGAACTTTACATTCGTGCCGGCCGCCAAAAGATGGCGCGCGCGATACGCCTCGCCAACCACACGGCGTATGAAATCAATGTTCGCGACCGGGCATTGGCCGAAAAAGAAGGGCAGTTGCAGCGGCAGGAAGCGGCCCACATGGAACAATTGGTTCAGCAGGCCAACGACTACGTCGCGAAGGCAAAAGCTTCCCGGGATGAATGGGTGGCCAAGCTGGCCAGCATGGCGGATTCCCTCAACAGCATGGTGCAGGAGAAAGATGCCCTGCGTGATCTTCAGAAGTCGGAGGTCGACCGCCAGATCCAGATGCGCCAGAATGCCTGGCAGGATCGAATCACCCAGATGCGTCAAGAGTTGGACACCCAGCGCACGGCCGCCGAGACGGAGCGCACTGCCTTGATGCAGGAACATCACAAGAAATTGATGGAAGTCACCGAGGACGCCAAGAACCAGGTTATCAAGGCCCGCCGCCAGGTTGCGGATGCGGAGGTGGCCGCAGTGGAATCCACCGCCAAGCTGACGCACGATTTGAAGGAAGCAGCGCATGCCCGCGATGTGGCGGAGGCGGAGTTGCAAAAGCAATCCGAATTCTTCTCCGTCAAATCGTCGCAAGCGAAGGAAGACGCCGCCCGTGAGGTCGAGAAGGCTGTCCGCCTGGAAAAACACCGTTTCGAACGCCAGCAACTTGAGTTCAACAAGACGTTGCGCCAGCGCGAAGAAGACTTTGACCACCAATTAAAGCAGCGGGAACAGGAGTTGACCATCGGATTTGAAGCGCGTCAGGCGGCGGAGCAGGACCGGATGGAACAGGAAAGCCGCCTCCGCCAGGCTGAACTTGATCGCCAGCTCGCGGCCCGCGTCCAAGAGCTCGACGCCCGCTGGAAACAAGACATCGCGCAGCGTGAAGAGGCTGCCCAGAATCGGCTCAAACAACGCGAACAGCAGTTGCAGTCGCTCGCCGAGGCGCGCCTAAGCGAAGTGCAAAGACAGTCCGAGCAGGAATCACATCGTCAGGAGCTGGAATTGCAACGGCAGCTTGAAAAGCAGTCGCGCGAAGCCGACACGCGATTGAAGCAGGATTTGCAGCAAAAGGAGCTCGCTTTCGCGACCAAACTCAAACAACGCGAACAAGAACTCATCGCCAAAGCCGACGCCCGGGAGACCGAACTAAGAACTCAGTTGGCCTCGGATTTGAGGACGCGTCGTGAAGAATGGGAAAGAGAGGCTGAAGCACACATCCGGGCCAGCGAAACCCGCTTGCATCAGGAGGCGCAGCAGAAGGATGAAGCGGCCCAAGCCAAGGCCAGGCAGCGCGAACAGGATTTGGTCGCCCAGTTGAACTCACAATCAGAAGCGCGACACCTCGCCTTACTGGCGAAATGGGAAGCGGAGTCTGAAAAGAAAACACGGGCCGCCACCGAACCGCTTAAGGAAATGCTGGTCCGCGCCGAGAAAGAACGCGACGAAGCCCGGCAGGTTGCCTCTGAAGGCAGGCGCCAGTTACAGAACATGGAGAAAAAACTGGCGGAAGCATCATCTTTCCTCAACGGCTGGGGAAACGACAAAATCCTGGCTGGCGCGGGTTGAAAAATTGCGAAATTGAACTTGGGAAACCACGGATTAATTTACGTGGTTTCCTCTTTTTCGCACATGAATGCCTGGGGTCCCCCTCTGAACGACGAAGATTATAGCGTTTGAAGAAATAAGGGAATTGTCGTCGGATTGCTTTTGACTGCGCCGTGACCCAAGCGCGAGATGATCAATCAAGATAAAAATTGGAACAGCAGACTTTTTATCTATTGGCCTCGTGCCCAAATGGGCGACCCCTTTATAAAGCTATCCGCCTAAAGACCGGCGCCTGGAGGATTTTTTGGAAAGGGCGCAACGGCTTCGTTACTCCTCGGCTGAAGTCCATGTAGCGTGCTGCTTATTTTTGATATTCATCGGCCTCAATTGGCCTTGAATTTTTAATCCGAGCTGGCCATTCGTCTACTTTGGCGATGGAATAAGGCCGCAGTTTGACAGGATAGGGGTAGGAACGAGGGATTGACCTCGCCCCTCCCTCCGAACCGGACTGGCGGTTCTCCCGCATCCGGCTCTCCAGTCAGTGGTTTCGTAGTTGTACGATTGCACGCGTCCATTCATGTTCTGCTGCCAAGGACAGCAGTCCATTTTGGGCAAACCATTTGTTCGGCCAGCGGGGATGCGCTTGTCCTAATCCCTGCCGGGTATAGCCGCGTCGCTTTTCGAGCATACTGCGCAGTCGTCGCCGGACGTAGCCGTCCACTACCGGGAACACATTGGCCTTGCTGTGCTGGTAATACCCATACCAGCCGCGCAAGGTCCGGTTTATGTCCGTCACGATTTCCTGCCAGCTCCGCCCATCCAGACGCGGTGTCTTCGCCCGTATCCGGTCCTTCAACTGCTTCAGGCTCTTTTCTCGCGGCCATTTCATGCCCCGCTCGAAGTGATACCCAAGGAAGTCAAAACCCCCCGGTTGGCTGGCGTTGACGATGCGCGTCTTTTCAGGATGCAAGACCAGTCCCGCCCCCCGCACCCACTCCCGCACCTCACCCAAGGCGGCTTGCGCCTCGGCTTCGCTGCGACAGAGGATGACGAAGTCGTCCGCGTAGCGCACCATTTCCCGACCCCGTCGCGCCATTTGATGGTCCAACGGGTCCAGATACAGGTTGGCCAGCAGGGGACTGATGACCCCGCCCTGCGGCGTGCCTCGCTCAGTGGCTTGCCACCCTTGGTTTTCTTCCATCACTCCGGCCCGGAGGAAGCTTTCCACCAAGGCTAGCACCGGCCCGTCCGCCCCCCGCGCCTCGACTAGCCCCAGCAGGCGTTCGTGCGGGATCGTGTCGAAGTAACTTTTCAGGTCGGCATCCACCACCCAGTCGTGGCCCGCTTGGAGCAGGTGGTCCACTCGCCGCAACGCGTCCTTGGCCCCGCGCCCGGGTCGGAAGCCGTAGCTATGCTCGGCAAATTCCGTCTCGAAGATCGGTTCCAGCACGTGCCGCAGCGCCCCTTGCACAATGCGATCTCGCACCGCCGGTATGCCCAGCGGCCGCTTTTCGCTGCTGCCGGGTTTGGGTATCCAAACCCGCCGCACCGGTTGCGGACGATATGTACCCTCACGCATCTGCGTGCCCAACCAAACCAGTTCGGCGTCGGCGGGCCGCGCAAAGTGCGCCACGGTTTGGGCGTCCGCCCCCGCGCTCCCGCCATTGCGCCACACCTTGTTAAAGGCACTTTGCAGATTGGCGGGCGCATAGGTCTTGTCCCACAGGCGGAACCAGACCCGGTCTGCCGACTCACCCCCGGTGAGCCGCGTCAACATGCGTTCGGTCCAGACACAACGTTCCACCCACCACCACGGGTCGCGGGTGTCTCCGGCTTGCTGAGGCGTTGCCGCCACTGGCGTCGGTTGCGCTTCGTCGTTCCGGTTCATCACGCATCCACTTTCCTGCGTCCCTTCGCGCCACGGTCGTTACCCGCTTCTCCGCTTCTACGGACGCTCTGACTCCCGACGGGCGGTCCCTTCGGGCCGCTCGGCCATGAACGCCGCTTGTCCCCGCCGGGTCTCCCTGATTATCGCGGTAGAACTTCGTGCCATGCCGACTCCAACCATCTGCGTGTTGGCCAGGACAGTCCCGGCTGCGACAGGTCTTTCCTGCCTCTTCAGGCTTCGTCTTTCCCTAGCAGACTCGCCCACTCACGCCGACCAAATCGAGTTCACGGCGGCCCACCACTCGGTGGACCTTTGTTTCGGACTGGCCATTCTCGTACCGTTGATCTCCACCCCGTGTTTCCACGACGCAGTTACGGTTCGATACCGCACGGCT
>Ga0302319_10011137_pt1 | contig 17083 bp, 9 predicted proteins | sample Bog_T0_2_FD_203319 | JGI IMG/M metagenome (GOLD analysis project Ga0302319, IMG submission 203319) | Peat permafrost microbial communities from Stordalen Mire near Abisko, Sweden - Bog_T0_2 | ecosystem: Environmental > Terrestrial > Soil > Wetlands > Peat | place: Sweden: Abisko, Stordalen Mire...
AGGTGGAACAGAACCTCCTCGTGTCGGGCGGCGGCGAAGGCGGCGACCGCGGGGCCGCCCGGGTCGCGCAGGTCGGCGGGCCACAGCCGCCAGTCCGGCTGCGGCGGGGTCGCCGCCATCTGCTCCGCGTGCAGCGCCTCGAACACCGCATGCTCGCGCAGCAGCGGACCGCCATCGGCGCGGAAGGTGGCAAAATCCACGCCGAGCCGCCCGTCGGCATCGGGACCAGCCAGCAGCAGGTCGAACAGCGTGCGCAACAGCCGCAACTTGGCGCGGCCGGAGGCCGGCCAATCGATCAGCGGCGCGATTTCCAGCCGGGTGAACTCGGCGCCCAGATCGGCCTCCGCGATCGCGGCCGCCACACGCTCGGCGCCGAACACCAGCACCGGCGCGGCGTGCAGCGGGTTGAGGAACAACCGGCTGGACGGCGAATAGGGGCCGAATCGTGTTAGATCCGCACTGTACAGCGCATGCACCGGGCTGAGCGCCAGGGCGTCAGCGCCACGCGCCGCCGCCGCTTCGGCCAGCACCGCGACGCCGGCCGCGTCGCCGATGCCGCCATCGCCAGGATGCCGCAACCCGTACACCTGCGCGGCCAGGCCCCAAAGGCGCGCATCCGGCACCGCGTCGTCGATCGTGCGGCATCGGCTGGGCGCCACGGCGAGCACGATTTCGCGCTCGCCCACCTCAAGCCGGTGGTAGCCGCTCTCCAGCACCGGAGGGATGCGCAGCCGGCCGCGGGCCGGGATCAGCGTCAGGTCGCGCGTCTCGCCGGATTCCAGCTTCAGCAGCGCGGTTCGCGACTCTGTCGCCCCGACATCCAGCCGGGTCGGCCGGCCGGCGGTGGCGGTGACCAGCGGCGGCAGCGAGGCGAGCGACGTGCGGCGTCCCAGCAGGCGGCGGCTGGCGGCCAGGTCGCTTCTGGTGTCGGCCGGCACGCCGAGCGCGGCCAGCAGCGCACGCAGCACGTCCGAGCCCACGACGCGCTCGCGATTGGCGTAGTCGCGCCACTCCACCGCAATGCCGGCCCGGCGCGCCAACTCGCGCAATGCATCGTCAGACGTCGCGCCCGACATGGCTTCGCTGTCTCTCTCCCAGGCGGTGGAAGAGGTCTCCGGCCAATCTCCAGGCGCTTGATTGTGAAGCGGCATGGCTTTCACTCCCCAGCGCGGCACAGTTCAGCGCATTATCATTCAACGGGGAAAACCCCGGCGAGGCCGTTCCAACGGGACGCAGCCTGGCGCGGCATCCCATAAGTCCCATCAAGCGGTATCCAGGAAGCACACCGTGCTGTGGGCGGGCAGACTGCCGGACTGGGCAAGCCGCCCGGCACCCTGCGTCTCGAACAGCAGGCGGCCCGTCGGCACCGGGATCACCACGGGATCGGACCCGAAATTCGTCGCCAGCGCCAGGGTAGCGCCATCCCCGAGGCGCCAGCCGGCGGCCACCGCCCGGTCCCCGCAGGCGCGCGCTTCGATCGCCCGCGCGCCGTCCAGCCGAGGCGCGATCTCCGCCAGGCGCAGCGCGATCAGCCGCTGGTACAGCGCGAAGCGCGCCGCCCCGTGCTCCGGATCGGCCACCGGGACCGAGTCCTGGAAGGTCTTCGGCGCGTTCGGGTCCGGGATTGTCTCGCGCCGGTGCGGGTCCTGGAATTCGGGAAAGCTCTTGAATTCCTCGCGCCGCCCCTTGCGCACCGCCTCGGCGAGTTCCGCGCCATGATCGGTGAAGAACAGGAACGGCGTGCGGCTGGCGACTTCCTCGCCCATGAAGATCAGCGGGATCTGCGGGCACAGCATCACCAGCGCGATGGCCGCCTCCAGCGCGTCCGGGTCCGCGAGCACGGTCAGCCGCTCCCCGAATGCACGGTTACCGGTCTGGTCGTGGTTCTGCAGGAACAGCACGTGCGCGGTGGGGGGCAGGTCGCGGCTCGGGGTGCCGCGCTTGCCGCCGAGATAGGCCGACGGCTCCCCCTGGTAGGCCCAGCCCTCCGCCAACACACGCGCCAGTTTGTCCGCAGGCCGGTCCGCATAGTCCTCATAATAGCCGCCATGCTCGCCGGTGAGCAGCACGTGCAGCGCATTGTGACCGTCATCGTTCCACTGTGCGTCGCAGTCCTTCGCGAGGTGGCTGGCGTCGTTGTGGTGTTCCAGGACCAGGTGCACGTGGCGGCCCGGCTCAGCCGTGGCGCGCACGGCGGCGGCCATCTCGTCCACCCAGTCCTGGTTCTCGATGGCGTGCACCGCGTCAAAGCGGAGCCCGTCGAAGCGGTACTCCATCAACCAGTACAGCACGTTCTCGGTGAAATACGCGCGCACCTCGGGCCGGCGGAGGTCGATCGCCGGACCCCATGGCGTGTGGCGGTCCTCGCGGAAGAACTGCGGTGCGTAGAGCGACAGGTAGTTCCCGTCAGGACCGAAATGGTTGTAGACGACATCGAGGAAGATCATCAAACCGTGATCGTGCGCGGCATCCACCAACGCCTTGAGGTCATCGGGCGTGCCGTAGGCGGAATCCGGCGCGTAGGGCAGCACGCCGTCGTAACCCCAGTTGTGCCGCCCGGGAAAATCGCTGACCGGCATCAGTTCGACCGCGGTGACGCCGAGTTCCTTCAGCCGCGGCAGGTGCTTCATCACGCCGCGAAAGCCGCCCAGCGCGCCGGCATGAAACTCGTACAGCACCGTCTCGCGCCACGGCCGGCCCTGCCACCCGGGATTACGCCACTGATAGGCAGTCGCATCGACGACCATGCTTGGCCCGTGCACATCGTCGGGCTGTGCCCGCGACGCAGGGTCGGGCACCAGGGTGCCGTCCGACAGGCGATAGCGGTAGCGGAGCCCCGCGCCCTGCCCTGTCCCGGCCGGCAACGTCGCCGCGAACCAGCCATCCGCCGAGCGCTGCATCGGCACCAGCGCCCCCCCCTCGATCGCGACCGACACCGTCTCCTGTGCCGGCGCCCAGAAGCGGAACTGCACCTCCCCCGCCGCCCCGAGGCTCGCACCGAAGGGCAGATTGCGAATGAAACCCTCGCTCACGCCGGCTTTTCCTCCTGCTCCGCCAGGACCAGCACGGCACTGTGCGCCGCCACCGGCACCTGATCGTTCTGGAACGTCCGAGGCGCCGCCCCGGGCCGAGCGCTGTCGATCAAAATGATGCTTTGCAACAGCGGTGGCGGCAGGGTGAAGACCCGATCCGCCTCGCCCGGGTTCAGCAGCAGGGTGAGAATTGTCACAACTCCGTCATCATCTCGCGCGGCGCGGCGCAGGATCAACGTCCGGTTGCCCTGGTCGTTCCACGAGTCGGAGGAAATGACGCCGCCGTGCTCGTCGAACCAGGCGATGTCCAGCACACCTGACAGCGGCTCCGTCTTGCCGTGCAGGAAATACGGGGTGCGCAGCACGGCATGCTCCCGCCGCAGCGCGATCAGCCGGGCAACGTAGCCGGTCAGCGCCCGGCCAGGCTCCGACTCCGCCAGGCTCCAGTCGATCCAGGAAATTTCGTTGTCCTGGCAATAGGCGTTGTTGTTACCGCGTTGCGTGCGGCCGAACTCATCGCCGGCCAGCAGCATCGGCGTGCCGCCGGCGAACAACGCGGTGGCGAGCAGTGCGCGCTGCACCCGGCCGCGCACCTCGGTGATCGCCTTGTCGTCGGTCGGCCCCTCGACGCCCCAGTTCGCCGAGCAGTTCTCGTTGCTGCCGTCGTGGTTGTCTTCCGCATTCGCCTCGTTGTGCTTCTCGGCGTAGCTGACCGTATCGGCGAGCGTGAACCCGTCATGGCACGCAACATAGTTGATCGAGGCCCAGGGCCGCCGGCCGCGATGGGCGAACAGGTCGGCCGAGCCCGCCAGCCGCGCCGCGATCTCCGGCCGCTGTCCGCGATCGCCGCGCCAGAACCGCCGTGTGCCGTCGCGAAAGCGGTCGTTCCACTCGGCGAAGCCCGGCGGCAGGCCGCCCAGCCGGTAGCCGCCGGGGCCGATATCCCAGGGCTCGGCGATCAGCTTCACCCGCGACAGCACCGGGTCCTGGCGCACCGAGTCGAAGAACCCGGCCCCCGGGTCGAACCCGTGCGGCTCGCGTCCCAGCGTCACCCCGAGGTCGAAGCGGAACCCGTCCACGTGGTACGACGTGACCCAGTGGCGCAGGCTGTCCATCACCATCTGCAGCACCCGCGGGTGCACCAGGTTCAGCGTGTTGCCGGTGCCGGCGTCGTTGATGTAGCGGCGCGGATCGTCCGGCTTGAGCCGGTAGTAGCTGGCGTTGTCGAGGCCGCGAAAGCTGATCGTCGGCCCGCGCTCGTCGGTCTCGCCGGTGTGGTTGTAGACAACGTCGAGGATCACCTCGATTCCGGCGGCGTGCAACCGGCGGATCGCGACCCGCATGTCGCTGGGCGATCCGGCTCCCAGATACTCGGGCTCCGGCGCGAAAAAACCGATCGTGTTATAGCCCCAGTAGTTGCGCAGGCCGTTCTGCTGCAGCGTGCGGTCATGCAGAAAGGCGTGCACCGGCAGCAGCTCGACCGCGGTGATGCCCAGCCGCTTCATGTGGTCGATCACGCCCGAGTGGGTGAGCCCGGCGAAGGTGCCGCGTTCTGCCTCCGGCACGTCGTCCCGCAGCTTCGTCAGGCCGCGCACATGCGCTTCGTAGATCACCGTCTCCGACCAGGGCACGTCGGGCGGATGGTCGTCGCCCCAGGCGAAGGTTTCGTCGGTTACCACGCCCTTCGGCACAAAGGCCGCGCTGTCGCGGCGGTCGAACGACAGGTCGTAGCGGGACGAGTTCAGCCGGTAGCCGTACAGCGCATCCGACCAGTGCGCGCTGCCGGCGAACGCCCGCGCGTACGGATCGAGCAGCAGCTTGTTCGGATTGAACCGCTGGCCGCGCTCGGGCTCATACGGGCCATAGGCACGGTAGCCGTACAGCAGCCCGGCGGCGGCGTGCGGCAGGTAGCCGTGCCAGATCTCGTCGGTGTATTCCGGCAACGTGTAGCGCGCGGTTTCATGACGGCCGGTGCCCTCGAACAGGCACAGATCCATCCGCTCCGCGTGCGAGGAGAACACCGCGAAGTTGATCCCCAGGCCGTCCCAGGAGGCACCTAACGGATAGGGCTTCCCGGGAAGGAGTTTCTCGGGAAGGTGCTGCATATCGGGTCAGCCTTCCCAGCGGAGCCAGATCGTGGCGAGCGGCGGCAAGGTCAGCTCCAGCGATTGCGCCTCGCCGTGGCGCTGCACCGGCACGGTCTTCAGTCCGCCGGCGTTGCCGAGGTTGGAGCCGCCATAGACTTCCGCGTCGCTGTTCAGCAGCTCGTGCCACAGACCCGGGCGCGGCACGCCGATGCCGTAGCCGGTGCGCGGCACCGGCGTGAAGTTGCACACCGCGAGCATCGGCGCCGTGCCGTCCTCGCCGAAGCGGAGATAGGCGAACACCGCGTTGTCCCGGTCGTCGCCGATCACCCAGCGGAAGCCGGTGTAGATCGTGTCGCGCTGGTGCAGCGCCGGTTCCTCGGCATAGACCCGGTTGAGGTCGCGCACGAAGCGCTGCACGCCACGATGCGGCGGCGACTTCAGCAGGCCCCACTCGATCTCGCCGTCATGGTTCCATTCCGACCATTGCGCGATCTCGCCGCCCATGAAGATCAGCTTCTTGCCGGGATGCGACCACATGAAACCGAGATAGGCGCGCAGGTTGGCGAAACGCTGCCAGTCGTCACCCGGCATTTTGCGGATCAGCGAGCCTTTGCCGTACACCACCTCGTCGTGCGACAGCGGCAGCACGAATTTCTCCGAGAATGCGTACAGCAGCCCGAAAGTCATGTCGTTGTGGTGCCAGCGGCGATAGATCGGGTCCGCCTCGATGTAGCGCAGGGTGTCGTGCATCCACCCCATGTTCCATTTGTACTGGAACCCGAGGCCGCCATCCTTCACCGGCTGCGACACGCCCGGCCACGCGGTGGACTCTTCCGCGATGGTCATCGCGCCGGCGCAGCGCTCCTGCACCACGGCGTTGAAGTGGCGCAGGAAATCGACCGCCTCCAGATTTTCGCGGCCGCCATAGATGTTGGGAATCCACTGGCCCTCGGCGCGGCTGTAGTCGCGGTAGAGCATCGAGGCCACCGCATCCACGCGCAGTCCATCGACGTGGTAGGTCTCCAGCCAGTGCAGCCCGGACGCGATCAGGAAGTTCTGCACTTCGCGCCGGCCGAAATTGTAGATGTATGTGTTCCAGTCCTGGTGGAATCCCTCGCGCGGATCGCCATGCTCGTACAGCGGCGTGCCGTCGAACCGCGCCAGGCCCCATTCGTCGGTCGGGAAATGCCCCGGCACCCAATCGACCACCACGCCGATATTGGCACGGTGGCAGGCATCGACGAACCGGGCGAAACCCTCGACCGGGCCGAAGCGGCCGGACGGGGCGAACAGGCCGAGCGGCTGGTAGCCCCACGATCCGCCGAACGGATGCTCCGCCACCGGCATCATCTCGATGTGGGTGAAGCCCATCTCCACCACATACGGGACAAGGCGCTCGATCAGGTCGTCCCAGCTTGCGGTGCGCCACCACTCGCCGCCGGGGCGGAACCAGGAGGCGGCGTGGACCTCGTAGAAGGTCAGCGGCGCGTCCGGCTGGTGCCGCCGCGCGCGGTCCGCCATCCAGGCCTGGTCGTGCCACTCGTACGGCGTCTTGTCGGCGACGACCGAAGCGGTGGCGGGCGGGCCTTCCGTCGCGCAGGCGACCGGGTCGGCCTTCAGCGGCAGGCGGTTGCCGCCCGGGCCGATGATGGCGAATTTGTAGCGTGTACCCGGGCCGAGGCGCGGCACGAACAACTCCCAGATGCCGGCGGGATAGCGCAGCCGCATCGGCAGCCGGCGCGCGTCCCAGGCGACGAAATCGCCCACCACGGAGACGGCGCGGGCATTCGGCGCCCAGACGGCGAAGCGCACGCCGACCACCCCGTCCACGGTGACGACGTTGGCACCGAGCGCGTTGGCCAGCTCGAAATGCCGCCCCTCGTTGAACAGGAACAGGTCCATGTCGCCGAGCTGCGGGCCGTAGGAATACGGGTCCTCGGTCTCCTGCACCGCGGCGGGCCACTGGATATGCAGCAGGTACGGCGCCTCTGAGTCGAGCTTGCCGGCGAACAGTCCCTCCGGCTGGCCCTGGCTCAGGGTGGCGAGCAGCGCGCCGCCGTCGCGCGCCACCACCTCCACACCGGTGGCGCCGGGCAGATAGACGCGCAGGATACGACCCTGGGGGGTGTCGTGTGGACCCAGCACGCCGAACGGGTCGGCCAGCGAGCCCGCCGCCAGCGCCTGCGCGATGTCGGACGCCAGCGGGGGGACCCCAAGGGGCGCATCAAGGGGCACCACGGGGGGCAACTCAGGGGGCGCTACAGCCGGTGCCTTAACCGGCGGCCGGGACGAAGGCGTTTCCATCAGGTCGTTCATGCCTTGTGCTCCGCCGGACAGAGACGCGCGGCCACCCGCGCGAGGCCGTGCAGGGGCACGTCGATCCAGCCGGGTCGGTTCGCCGCTTCATAGGTCACTTCGTACGCCGCCTTCTCAAGAAGGAACAGATCCAGCAGCCCGGCATCGGCTTCCGCCGGCTCGCCGAGCGCTGCATGATAGCCCGAAAGGAACGCCTCGGTCGCGGTCGAAACGAAGCTCGCCAGGAAGGAGTCCCGCCTGGCGTCGGGCACGTGGGCGTGGCTGGCGATGCTTTTGCGCTGCGTCACCGCCGCCGCGTAGTCGAACGAACGGATCATACCGGCAACGTCGCGCAGCCGGTGGTTCTTCGCCCGCCTGACCGATGCCGGCTTGGCCGGCTCGCCCTCGAAGTCGATGATGGACACGTCGCCCTTGGCAACCAGAAGCTGGCCGAGATGCAGGTCGCCATGGATGCGCGTCAGGCTGGTGCCGGCAGCCGACGCTGCCAGTTGTTGGATGCGCCCGGCCAGGCAGGCTCGCGCCGGACCGACAAGGCTTAGGTCGTCATGCGCTTTCTGGTCCCATTCCTTGTGGCCGTCCAGGGCATCGAACGCCGCCGCAAGCTGCGCCTCCGCTTGCGACGCCCAACGCTCTGCGACTTCCGGCCCCGCGCGCTCCGGCGCGAAGGCCGGATCGTCCGACGGGCGCGCCAGGATGGCGTGCATCTGCCCCAGCCGCTCACCAAGCAGGCGAGCGAACTGGGCGTATTCCTGGTGCCGCTCGGCATCCGCCACCGCTGCCGCGTCGCCGCTGGCGAGGTCGGACAGGCCGCGCACCAGCAGGTCGAGCGTCCAGCTCCAGGCGTCGCCCTGGTTGCGCACGAAACCTTGTGCGATGGCCAGCGCGTGCCGCGTGCCGTCGGCGCCGATCCGCACCATCTCGCCGAGCAAGGGCGGCGTGTTGGCAAAGCCCTGCTCGGTCAGGTAGCGGCCCATCTCGCCTTCCGGGTGCGGGCCGTCCGTGACCCTGCGGAAGATCTTCAGGATCGCGATGCTGCCGATGATCATGGAGCTGTTCGACTGCTCCGCCGTCAGCCAGGTCATCTCCGTGTCGTGCGGGATGCTGATGCTGTCGATCAGCGCGGTCGGTTCGAAGCGGAGCTGCCCGTCCGGGGTGGGAACCTCCGCGCGTGAGGCAAACCCGGCCATCACCGCGCGAGCGAACTCCGGCAGCGCAAAGCCGTCGGTCAGCAGGCCGACGCGACCGCCGCGACGCACCCGGGCGAGCGCGAGCTGCGCCGGCAGCGGCCCGCTCGCCTGCCGATCCTCCCAGAAGGTGGCCAGCGGCAGCAGCCAGCGGGTAGTGCCGGAGGGCGTGTCGGCCTCGATCTCCGCCAGCACCACCTCGTTTTCCGTCACCGGCAGGGACGCCAGCAGGGCGATCCGCACGCCGCGCAGCGTCTGGTCCTTGGCGCCGAACCAGCGGCGCTTGGCGAGGTAGGGCGGCAGGACCTCGCTCTCCACCAGGCCGCGCCATGCGGTCAGCGCCTCGACCAATCCCCTGCGCATCACGATCGTCTGATAATCGGGCATGGGCTCCGGTGCGGGCCGGTACCAGGATGGCCAGCCCGCCTCCTCCGACAACAAGAACCAATAGAAACCAAACGGCGGCAGCGTCAGCACGTAGCTGAGCTGGCCGATCGGCGGGAACACCGATCCGCCATCCAGCTCGATCGGCACACGGCCAACGAACTCGGCGAGGTCGAGTTCCACCGCCTGCGGCGTGCGCGCCAGATTCGCCACGCACAGGATGGTGGTGCCCTCGTGCTCCCGCAGATAGGCGAGAATCTTTCGGTTCTTCGGATACAGCAGCCGGAACGTGCCGCGACCGAACGCCTGGTATTGGCGGCGCACCGCCAGCGTGCGGCGCATCCAGTTCAGCAGCGAGTACGGCTCGCGCTGCTGCGATTCGACGTTCACCGTCTCGAACCCGTACAGCGGGTCCATCACGGCGGGCAGCACGCAGCGCGCGTAGTCCACCCGGGAGAAGCCGCCGTTGCGGTCGGGCGACCATTGCATCGGCGTGCGGACCCCGTCGCGATCGCCGAGGTGGATGTTGTCGCCCATGCCGATCTCGTCGCCGTAATAGATCACCGGCGTGCCGCGCATCGAGAACAGCAGGTAGTTCAGCAGCTCGATCCGCCGGCGGTCGTTTTCCAGCAGCGGCGCCAGCCGGCGGCGGATGCCGAGATTGATCCGCGCGCGCCGGTCGGCGGCGTAGGTCTCCCACAGGAAGTCGCGTTCGCTGGAGGTGACCATCTCCAGTGTCAGTTCGTCATGGTTGCGCAGGAAGATCGCCCACTGGCAGGTGGGCGGGATCTCCGGCGTCTGGCGCAGGATGTCGGTGATCGGAAACCGGTCCTCGCGCGCGATGCCCATGTACATGCGCGGCATCAGCGGGAAGTTGAACGCCATGTGGCATTCGTCCCCGTCGCCGAAATAGTCCTTGGTGTCCTCGGGCCATTGGTTGGCTTCCGCCAGCAGCATGCGGTCGGTGAAATGCGCGTCCATCTCGGCGCGGATGCGCTTCAGCGCGGTGTGCGTCTCCGGCAGGTTCTCGTTGTTGGTGCCCTCGCGCTCGATCAGGTACGGCACCGCGTCCAGCCGCAGCCCGTCCACCCCCATTTCCAGCCAGTAGCGCAGGACGCCCAGCACCTCCTTCATCACCCGCGGATTGTCGAAGTTCAGGTCCGGCTGATGTGAGTAGAAGCGGTGCCAGTAATACGCATTCGCGACCGGGTCCCAGGTCCAGTTCGACCGTTCGGAGTCGATGAAGATGATGCGAGTCCCGGCGTATTTCTGGTCGGTGTCCGACCAGACGTAGAAGTCGCGCCAAACCGAACCCGGCTTGGCGGTGCGGGCGCGCTGGAACCAGGGGTGCTGGTCGGAGGTGTGGTTGACCACCAGCTCCGTGATCACCCGCATGCCGCGCGCGTGCGCCGCGGCGATGAACCGCTTCACGTCGTGCAGCGTGCCGTAATCCTGATGGACGCCGCGGTAGTCGCTGATGTCGTAGCCGTCGTCCAGCCGCGGCGACGGGTAGAACGGCAGCAGCCAGATCGTGTTCACGCCGAGATCGGCAATGTAGTCCAGCCTGGAGATCAACCCCGGAAAATCGCCGATTCCGTCGTTGTTGGAATCGAAGAACGACTTCACGTGGAGCTGGTAGATGATCGCGTCCTTGTACCAAAGCGGGTCCGCGGAGACGGTGGTCGGTTCCGCCTCGGACGGGGTGGCGGTCAGGATATTCATCGCGCCCCCGCCGGTACGGTGAGCTGCCAGATCGCGAACGGCAGGTCGGCCGGATCAAGCCGGACGCGCTGGATCTTGCCGGTCCAGGTGAAGCGCGTGCCGCGCATCAGGTCGGCGACGTCGACCGTGCCGCCATCCGGCAGCCCGAATTCCCAGAGCGGCACTTCGATGTTCGCCTCCTGCACGGCATGCGGGTCGAAGCTGACGGCGACCAGGATGATCTCATGCCGCGCCGGCGTGGCCTTGCCGAACAGCATCACCTGGTCGTTGAACGCGCTGTAGAACGTAACGCCGAGATGGGTCTGCAACGCCGGGTGCGAGCGGCGGATGCGGTTCAGCGCGGCGATCTCGGCGACGATGTTGCCGGGGACAGTCCGGTCGCGCACGCGGATCTGGTATTTTTCCGAGTCGAGATACTCCTCGCGCCCGGGCAGCGGCGCCGCCTCGCAGATCTCGAAGCCGGAATAGATCCCCCACAGGCCGGACAGTGTCGCGGCCAGCGCGGCGCGAATCAGGAAGCCGCCGCGGCCTGAATTCTGCAGGAACACCGGGTTGATGTCGGGCGTGTTGACGAAGAAGTTGGGCCGGAAGAACTCGCGCACCGGGGCCTGGTTCAGCTCGACCAGGTACTCGGTCATTTCCTGCTTGGTGTCGCGCCAGGTGAAGTAGGTGTACGATTGGGTGAACCCCGCCTTGGCCAGCCGGTACATCACCTTGGGCCGGGTGAACGCCTCGGCCAGGAAGAGCGCGTCCGGATAGTGCGCGCGGATATCGGCGATCATCCACTGCCAGAACGGGATCGGCTTGGTGTGCGGATTGTCGACTCGGAAAATCCGCACGCCCTGTTTCGCCCAGAACGCGACCACGTCGCGCAGCGCGAGCCACAGCGACGGGAACGATGCCGGCGCGTAGAAGTCGGGGTTGACGATGTCCTCATATTTCTTCGGCGGGTTTTCGGCGTAGCGCAGCGATCCGTCCGGCCGCCAGGAGAACCAGTCCTTGTGCTGCTTCAGCCAGGGATGGTCGGGCGAGCATTGCACCGCGAAGTCGATCGCGATCTCCAACCCGTTCGCCTTCGCCGCCTCGATCAGGCGCAGAAAGCTATCGAGCGTGCCGAGTTCGGGGTGGATGGCATCGTGCCCGCCTTCCACGCCGCCGATCGCATACGGGCTGCCCGGCTCGCCCGGCTGCGCGTGCAGGCTGTTGTTGCGCCCCTTGCGGTTGGTGGTGCCGATCGGATGGATCGGCGGGAAATACAGCACGTCGAAGCCCATCGCGCGGATCGCCGGCAGCCGCAGCGCCACGTCGTCGAACGTGCCATGCCGCGCCGGATCGTCGGTCGCGGAGCGCGGGAACATCTCGTACCAGCTTGCGAACACCGCCTGCGGGCGATCGATGTCGAGCCGCACCGGATGGTGCCGCGCGGCGAACGGATGGTTGTCGGCCGCGCGCATCGCCTGGCGCACATCATCCGACAGCAGCAGCGCGATGCGGGCCGGCTCATCGAGCGCGGCGTAACGGTCGAGCAGCGCCCGCAGCGTGGCGCGCACCTCGCCGGCGGTGCGGCCGGCGGCGGCCTCGATTTTCTGCCGGCCCTCCTCCAGCTCCAGCGTCACCACCAGCCCGGCTTCGTGCTTGGCCGTCAGGTCGTGGTGGAAGGTGGCCCAGATGTCCCACCAGGCTTCGATGGTGAAGACGTGAGCGCCGATCCGGGTCGGCGCGAACCGTGCCTCCCACTTGTCGTTGCCGGCCAGCCGCATCGGCACGCGGTGCCAGCCGGACTCGTCGGCGGCGCGCCACAGCACCTCCGCCGCCAGCACGTCGTGGCCGTCCGGGATGATGTCGGCGGTCACGAACAGGGTCTCGCCGACCACGCGCTTCACTGCGTAGTCGCCGCCGGGTACCTGCGGCGACAGCGCCTCGATGGCGATGCGGGCGGCGGTCATCGCCGCCAGGTCCGGAATCGGCGGCGGCGCGGCGAGCGTCACGTCGGCGGTGCGCGTGTAGGCCAGCACGCGGACCTCGCCGGGGGTGAGCGGCGCGGCCGGGTCGGGCGGGCCGTCCACCGGCTCCGGCGCGCCGAACGCGGCCCCGGCCTGCGGCGGCAGGATCGGCGGCGCGGCCGGACCGGCCGGGGTCGCGGCCGCGGGCGGTTCGGCCGTCACCAGGACCGGGTTGATCAGTATGACCGCGGCGCGGGTTGCGTTGCGCACGTCCGGCGCGTCGGCCCGCAGCAGCGCGGTGACCGTCGCGCCCGGTTCGGTCAGCAGCCGCATCTCGCCATCGATCCCGAGCGCCGCCACGCGGTCCACCAGCGCGCAGGCCGCGCGGATGTCGTCGGCAAGGCCCGCCGGCGCCGCTTCCCGCGCGCGGTGCAGATCGTCGGGTGTGGCGGTCGCGGCATCGAACGGCCGGCGGGCGGCGTATTCGAACCCCATCGGGACGAACAGGCCGCTCGCGGTCGCCGCCGCGACCCGGATCGCGTTTGCGTAGGCGGCGCGCGGATCGGCGCCCTGCGGCAGCCGCCACGCCAGGCGCTCGGCGAATGAGGGCTCGGGCGCGGCGAGGCTCGGAGCGATGCGGCGGAGCCACTCGGCTTCCTCGACCAGCCAGGGCGCACGCTCGTCCCACCACGCGAGTGAACTGCCGACAAAGTCGAAGCCGCAACCGGCCAGGCGGCCGATGGCGGCGCGATCCATCCCGGGGGTCCAGGCGATGAAGCTGGTGCCGGGGACGGCCGCCCGCACGGCGGCGATCAGCCGGCGCCAGACCGCAGGCGGGACGCCGTCCGGCTCCAGGCAGCGGAACCCGGCCAGGCCGGCCTGCGCGAGCCGGGTCAGCCGTTCGAGCCACCAGGCGGACAGCCCGTCGGCCACTTCGGGGCGATCGAAGCGGGCGTAGACGAGCCCGGCCCGACCCGGCCGGCGCGGGTCGGGCGAGTCGGCGACGCCGAACCAGTCGCCGTAACGGCGCAGCGAGGCGTTGGCGGCAACCCGGTCCAGCGCGACATCCAGCAGGAGCGCGAGCCCCTGGCTGGCGGCGGCCAGGGCGGCGTGGGCCAGCGCGGCATCGGCGCTGTCGCGCGAGCCGAGCGCCGGGTGCAGCGCCTCATGCTCGGCGGTGGCGAAGATGTCGCCGCCCTCGCCCGGGACAAACGGCGGTGCCAGGCACACGGCGTCGAACCCCAGGTCACGGCAGCGCGCGAAGTGGCCCGGCCAGTCCGTCAGCGGCCCGGCCACCAGCGGATGCAAATGATAGATCTTCGGCGCCATTCAGTTGGTGGCTCCTGCCGGGCGGTCATGATGGGGGTGTGGTTGAGGGCGCCTCGCGCAGTGTGGCGCATCGGCGACGCGAACGAACCCCCCGCCCGGGGAGGCTGTGTTCACTTGGCCGGGAGGTCCCGGCCGGGATGGGTGCTGATACGCCATGATGTGCTGGTGCCAGGATGCCAAACTGTCAGTCTCTCATGGCGTTGCATGGCGTCAACGCATGCCGGCTTGACGATTACGGGTCGGGTGGGTCCGGGCTGGCGCAGGCCGGCCTGATCGCTGCCAGCTCCGCCGCCATCGCCTTGCCGACGCGGGCCAGCGCATCGTCCCAGGAGAACAGGCCGAATCGATCGAACTCCGGCAGCACCTCGCCGCGCGGGGTGACGAAGGTCGAGCGGCAGACCAGCGTCCGCGGGTCAGGCAGGGTGTCCGGCCGCCACAGGAACAGCGCCAGGTCCTTGCCGGGCCGGTAGCGGCGCTGGCCGAGGTCGCGCAGCGAGTCGGGCGGCGGGGCCAGGCCGGTTTCCTCTTCCAGTTCGCGCAGGGCGGCGGCGCGCAGGTCCTCGCCGGGCTCCGCGGTCCCCTTCGGGATGTCCCAGCGCGGCGAGCGCGTGGCGTGGCCCAGGAGCAGCCGCACCCCGTCCGTCACGATCACGCCGCAACTGACGATGCGTTTCACGGTGCCCCCGGTGTTGAAATCGGTTTTGGTGCCAACGCTCGAAACGGGACGGTGCGCGGCCTGGCAACGGGAAAACGCACGGCGCGGCATCTCTCGCCGGAGGCCGGGACACACTATGTTACCCGCTGCGCAGCCGGTTCGCCGTAATTTAGCCGGGACCATGCCGGATCTTGATCCGGCGGCCGGAGCAAGGATTTCGAACCATGCGTCGCTTTTCATCGCCTGCCGGTCTGATCGGCCTCACCGCCGGTGCGCTGGCGCTGTCGGCCTGCGCGGTGCCGCCGCCGGCCGGCCCCTCCGTCATGGCCTTGCCCGGCCAGGGCAAGAGCTTCGAGGCGTTCCAGCAGGACGATGCCGCCTGCCGCTATTACGCCTCCGCGGTAACCGGGGGCGCCAGCCCGACGCAGGCGGCCAACAATGCGGCGGTCGGCAGCGCGGTGGTCGGCACGGCGCTCGGCGCCGCGGCGGGCGCGGCGATCGGCGCCGCTGGGGGCGCGGCGGGCGCCGGGGCCGCCATTGGCGCCGCCACCGGCCTGGTGGCGGGCAGCGCTGTCGGCGCGAACAACGCCTACGCTTCCGCCGGCTACGTGCAGCAGCGCTACGACGTCGGCTACACGCAGTGCATGTATTCGAGGGGCGACAGCGTCCAGTCGCCGCCCGGCGGCTACCCCTACCCCGCCTACGCCTATGGCGCCCCGTATTACCCGTATCCGTATGGCTACCCCTATGGCCCGGCCTATTACGGCCCGACCGTCGCGATCGGGGTCGGCGGCGGCTGGGGCTGGGGCGGCGGCTATCGCGGCTGGGGCGGCGGCGGTTGGGGTGGTGGCTGGCACGGCTATCGCTGAGCGCGCAACGCCCCGCCCTCGACCCTGCGGGCTCAGCGCATGTCCATCATGCCGTGCATGTCCATGTGGCCATGATCCATGGTGTGGGCGCCGCCCTGCCGTACGGACACGGTCGCCACAATCGGACCGGCTTTTTCAAAGCTGAGCGTGACCGGGAAACTTTGCCCGGCGGTCAGCGCCTGCTTCAGCCCTTCCAGCATGATGTGGTAGCCGCCTGGCGAAAGCTTCAGCGTCTTCCCCGATTCCACCGGCAGCGACGCCACCGGGCGCATCTTGCGAATCCCGTTGTCGTTGATGCTCTCGTGCAATGCGGCCGAAGCGGCCACCGGCGAGGCCGCGCCGGTCAGCCGGTCGGGTGCGCCGGAATCGGTGACCGTCAGGTAGACGACGCCGGTGCCGCCGGCGGCCGCGCCGCGCGACCACGCATTCTCCACCTGGATCGCCGGCTGCTGCGCAAACGCCCCCACGGGGATCAGCGCGAGCGTAACGGCGATGATGAAACGGCGCATGGCAAGCCCTGTCACGACGTGAGTTTCCTGACGGCTTCGGCGATTTCCTCGCCGGATTGGTCGGCATTCACCGGGGCGATGAACCGCCCGTCCGGCCCCATCAAGTACAGGATCGAGCTGTGGTCGATCGAATAGTCGTTCGGTCCTGGCCCGGTGCGGTGCTCGGCGTGGTAGACGCGATAGGCGCGCGCGACGGCGGCGATCTGGTCCGGCGTGCCGGTCAGGCCGATCAGCCGCGGCGAGAACGATGCCGTGAATTGCTTGACCACCGCCGGGGTGTCGCGCTGCGGATCGACGGTGATGAACACCGGCTGCACCTGGTCGGCCTTGCCGTCGAGCTTGTCCATGGCGTCCGCCACCGCGGTCAGCGTGGTCGGACAGACGTCCGGACAGAAGGTGTAGCCGAAATAGACCAGCAGATACTTGCCGTGCAGGTCGCGGTCGGTGACCGTGCGGCCGTCGCCATCCTGCAGCGTGAACGGGCCGCCGATCGTCAGCCCGCCGCGGCCGCCGACACCGCCGCCGAGCCAGAGGAACCCGCCGGCGCCGAGCAGCACCACGGCAAGCAACAACCCGGCCACGGCGATCAGCACGTTCCTGGAAGCCGCCACTGTCATAATTCCTGCTATGGTAACGGGTCCGGCGCGCGGCTCGCAGTGCGGACGTTAGCAGACCTGTTCGCCCGCGTGTCAACGAGGTGCCGCGCTTTGCGGAACGTTCGCGGCTGCTTCGGCTTGTTCCCATGCGATATGAAACCTGCCGGGCTCGCGCGATAAGCGGGGCCGCCGTGTCATTGCATGCCCGCATGCCCTGCCTCGGCCACCGCAACCGGATGCGTGCAGATGCGCTGGACCTCGCTCACCAGCCGGTCGCGGTCGGACCAGCCGTCCGGATCGCCCTCCCGCCAGCGCGCACGCAGCCAGCCGTTCGGGTCCACCAGAAACTGCGCGCCCGCCAGCGCATCCGGCGGCACGCCCGACAGGATGGCGTAGCTGCTCCAGCCTGCAGCGGTCGTTGCGATGCAGCCGCCGGCCGCCGCTTGCGCGCCGGGAT
>Ga0302319_10011138_pt1 | contig 17082 bp, 12 predicted proteins | sample Bog_T0_2_FD_203319 | JGI IMG/M metagenome (GOLD analysis project Ga0302319, IMG submission 203319) | Peat permafrost microbial communities from Stordalen Mire near Abisko, Sweden - Bog_T0_2 | ecosystem: Environmental > Terrestrial > Soil > Wetlands > Peat | place: Sweden: Abisko, Stordalen Mire...
TACCTGCCGCAGAATTCCCCGCCCGTGGTCAAGAGCATCAGCGTGATCAGCCAGGCAAACCTCACCACCACTCCGTCGGCCAAGTCTTCTTCCACATCGTCCTCCGCGGCGTATAGCGTCACCGTCAACGGCGACACAACCGATTCCAGTGCTTCCTCGGCCGGCACGCCCACCCAGACCCTCACGCGGGCCGCTTCGCAACAAATTACCGTCAGTTGGCAGGCCGACGATCCCGATGGCGACCGCCTGGTCTACAACCTCTATTTCCGCGCCGAAGATGAAACTCAGTGGATGCTGCTCCGTGCCGGCACGCACGACACCTCGCTTACCTTCGACGCCGATGTTCTAGCCGACGGAAAATATTATTTCCGCGTCACTGCCTCCGACCGCGAAGCCAATCCGCCGGCCAGCGCGCGGGAGGCGCAGTTGACCTCGAGTCCCGTGATCATCGACAACACGCCGCCCGCGGTTACCGTGGGAACCGTGCGTTATGCCGGTGGCGCGGCGCATGTGGAATGGGAAGCCGCCGATGCCAGTTCGGCGCTGCGGCGCTGCGAGTATTCGCTCGACGCCGGCAATTGGGTGCCCGTCGAGGCTGCCGACGGCGTGATCGATTCACCCCGCGAAACCTTCACCTTGGATCTCCCCGGCCTGGCAGCCGGCGAGCATCTGCTGGTGATCCGCGTGGCCGATAGCGCCAATAACACCGCTACTCGAAAGGTGATTCTGAAATGACGCAAGCCGCCGACCGCCTGGCGCGAATCCTCGCCGCCACGCCCCTCCGCCTCGCCGACGTGTCCGACGCGGAGGCCTCCCAGCCGTGCGCTCCGGGACACTGGTCGAAGAAGGAAATCCTCGGCCATCTGATCGATTCCGCGGCCAACAACCACCAGCGCTTCGTGCGCGCGCAACTGGCGCCCAGCCTGCAGATACCCGGCTACGAACAGGAGCGCTGGGTAGCGGCGCAGGGCTACGCTACGGAGAGTTGGCCCGACCTGGTGAATCTCTGGCTGCTGTATAACCGTCACCTGGCGCATATTATGCGCAACGTGCCGGAGGCCGCCCTGGCGTGTCCCTGTGCTATCGGCGCCGATGCCCCCGTGCCGTTGTCCGCGGTCATCAGCGGGTACGTGGATCACATGGAACATCATCTGAGCCAGATCCTGGCGTAACGTGCTTTTGAATCCGCGGATCTTTGTCTGGCTTCTCCGCCGCAGCGTGTTTGCGGCCTTCGATGACGGCTGTCTGGGCATCGCCAAGGGCGCGGCTTATTCGGCGCTGCTTTCGTTCTTTCCGGTGCTCACTTCCGCCGCCACCATTCTGGTGCAGACGCGGGCCGAATTCGTTTCCAAGACCCTGGAAAACGCGCTCTCCGAAATCGTTCCACCCGGCACGGAAAGCCTGGTGGTGCAGCAGTTCCGCGTCACCGGCGCGCGCCCTATCTCGCTGCTGGTCATCGCCGGCCTGATATCCATCTGGGCCGCCTCGGGGGTGATCAAGAGTCTCATGGAGGGGTTTCAGGTGGCCTATCGCATCCCGCGCAGCCGTCCCTTCCTGCAAGGGCAGGGCGTGGCCATCGGGATTGTGCTGCTGTGCGCCTTCCCGCTGGTGTGCGCCAGTGTGCTGATTATTTTCGGCACGCAGATCGAGAGCACCGTGCTGCACTGGATGAAATTGGATCCGGTGCTGATCACACTGTCCGGGGTGACGCGGCTGATCAGCCGCGGAGCGCGCTACCTGCTGGCCTTTGTCACCACCGTACTGGTCACCTGCACGCTCTACTTCTTCGGCCCCTACCGCCGGCAGCGGTGGCGTTACGTGTGGCCGGGCGCCGTGCTGGCCACTCTGTTCTGGTTGCTGGCCACGGGCGGATTCGCCTGGTATGTCCGCCATATGGGCAACTATAACGTCATGTACGGGTCCATCGGCGCCGGCATCGCCCTGCTGGTGTGGATGTACCTGATGGCGGTGATTGCCTTGATTGGCTGCGAGTTTAACGCCGAATACGAGCGCGCGGCAGTGAGCTCCGCCGCGCATCCGTTGCGGCGGAGCTAGAGAACCAGATTTTTTGCTCCGAATACCCCCGCCGCGGGGATAGAATGAGATGTTGGCATCTTTTATCCTGGAGGCATCGTGAAAGAGGCTCCGTCTCGTCGTAATTTTCTGGTGGCTGGGCTAGCCTTGCCCGCCGCCGCGTCGGCATCCCGTACTTCGGGTTCCGCGCAGCCGCAGTCGCCATTCCAACCGCCGGCCCGGTCGTCTTCCGGTGCGGCGGTGGAGTACCGGACTCTCGGAAAGACCGGTCTGAAGGTCGCCACCGTGGGCTACGGCTGCATGATCACCTCCGACCCTACCGTAATCGGCAGGGCCGTGGATATGGGGATCAACTACTTCGATACTTCCCGCAACTACCAGAATGGGCAGAATGAACGCATGGTCGGAGCGGCTTTAGGATCCAAGCGGAAGGACATATTCCTGGCGAGCAAGTCCAGTGACAACCCCAGCACGGGGCCGGGCATCCTGGCGGAGATCGAGACCAGCCTCAAGGAACTGAGCACCGACCACCTCGACGTCTGGCATTTGCACGGCTTGGGTAATCCGGCGCAGATAACCGATGAACTGGTGGAGGCTCAGCGCAGGGCTAAGGAACAGGGTAAGATTCGGTTCATTGGCGTGAGCACGCACAACCTGCCGGCGATTGTCGACCGGGTGATCGAAAGCAAAATCGAAGTGGTGCAGGCGCAGTACAATTTCGCTTCGGCGGCGAGCTACGGGCCCGCCATCGAGAAACTGCACCAGGCAGGCGTGGGCGTGATCGCCATGAAGGTGATGGCCAAGTCCGGCGGACGCGGCGGACGCGCGCCGCGGCCGGCCAATTTTCCTTCCGCGGCGCTCAAGTGGGCCATCAACAATCCGGCCATCGCCACCACCGTTCCCAGCATGACGGACATCGACCAGCTCCAGGAGAACTTCCGGGCAATGTCCGAACGCTTCACCGAGGCGGATTCCAGGATTCTGGTGGCCCGCCTGGAGGAAATCGGCCCTTACTTCTGCCGCATGTGCGGCCACTGCGAAGGTCAGTGCCCCCAGGGCTTGCCGGTGGCGGATATGGTGCGGTTCGTCATGTACGCCGATGGCTACGGTCAGTTCCCGCTGGGCCGGGAGAACTTCCTGCGCATGAAAGCCGAGCACCAGAGCGTCCGCTGCGGCGACTGCGCGACGTGCGCGGTTCACTGCCCCAACGGAGTGCATGTGGCGGCGCGTTTAAGCCGGGCGCAGGAACTGTTCGCCTGCTGAGAGGCAGTGGCGGGCCGGACGGCATGGTTGAGGAGCACCTGGAACGGTGGTTTTCAGCCAGAACCGAACTGCCCCATGTGGAGTAAGTCCCTTGCTTTCCGGTGTTTGTAATTGGCCCGTGGTTTGCTTTTCATAAAGCCGGAAGTTGGAGGTTCTTATGAAATGGACAGTGCAGACAAAGGTGTTCCGGTCGGCGATGCCGGCGCTCGCTCTGGGCGCGGCCCTGATGTTGTTAGGTCCTACGGCCGCATTTGCGCAGCGTGGCGGCGGGGGACATGGAGGGCACTCTAGCGGCGGATTTTCCGGCCGTTCGTTCTCCGGCGGCGGTCAACGCAGCTATTCTGCTCCGTCCTACTCGGGCCGGAGCTATTCCGGCGGCGCTCGCAGCTATGCCGCCCCAAATGTGGGCCGGAGTTATTCCGGCGGTGCGCGAAGCTACGTGGCGCCTAACCTGGGCCGCAGCTATGCCGGTGGCGGATACTACGGAGGCGGTTACCGCGCAGGCCAGTTCTACTCTGGCCACGGCTATTACTACGGCGGGCGGTTCTTTGCTCGTCCTTATTTCGGCGTCGGGATCGGCATCCCGTATGGCTATGGCTACAATATGGGCGCTGGGTGCGGCTACTATGACGGCTATGGGAACTGGCTGCCGGCTCCCTGCTATGTGAGCCCGTACCCGGGCTACTGACAAAATCGGTGGGGACAAACCGACCAAACGCGCGAGCGGCCAGGCTGCTCGCGCGTTTTCGTTATGCGGTCGTGTTTGAGCTAACCCAGGAATCCCAGGTTCGGGGTTGTGAAGTTACCGATATACGGCACCACCGTGGGGAGATTCTGCGCGGTCACTCCAAACCACGTCGCCAGAGTGGCGGCGTACTGCTCCACCGAGGTCGTCGGAATCATGGTGCCACGCCCGTTGGCATCGTTGTCGCCCCCCAGCACCAGGGACGGGAATTGCCCGAAGAACTGGCCCCCTCGCAGAGATCCCCCCATATTCGCCCCGGTTCCGATTACGAAGTGATGATTCCCCCAGGCGTGATCCGTTCCCGCATTGCCGTTGGGCTGTAGCGTGCGGCCAAACTCGGAAGCCGTAAAGGTTACGACATCCTTGTCGGCGCTCAATTCCTGAGACAAACAGGTATAAAACGCACTGACCGACTGACTGAGGTCCATGAGCAGCGGATCCTGGCTTCCGATCTGCGCGCCGTGAGTGTCAAACCCGCCTAACTGGCAGAAGAACACCTGCCGGTTGATGTTGAGTGCCGACTGAATGCTGACGATCTTGGCAACGGTCTTGAGTTGTTGCCCGAGCAGGGAGACAGGGAACACGGTGTTGATTTTGGCCGTGCCCAGGGCGGCGTTCAGAGCTTGCGAGAATCCCACTCCCCGGTTGGTGAGCGTATTGGCGGCCTGAACCAGCTTCAGACCGTTGTCGAAGGCGAGCATGTTCTGGAAGGCGGTGAGCCGGCTGGATGTAGTGGCGCCGATCAGTAGCGAAGCGCCGCCCACCGGGACGGTGGACGCGTACGTATTCTGGCCGGTGCAGAAGAGCCCGCAGCCCGAGGTGGAAGTGATGGGTGAGAACGCCGCGCCGGCATTCTCGGCGGCGAGAGTGTCTTCCGCCATGCCGCCCCACCCGGTAAACGCCGAGCCGTTGGGAACCGTGGTCTGCCACTGGTTGACCTGGTCGGCATGGGAATACAACTGGGCCGGTATGTTCGCCAGGTTATTCTGCAGGTAAGTGGGGCGGTCGATCAGTTTCACCAGCGTACCGACGTTGGCGACAACGGCGGCATTGCCGGCGTTATAGAGAGCCGCCATTTCCGGCATATTGGGATGCAGGCCGTAGGTATCGCCGCCGTTCTGAATGGTTTGCAGAGAGGCTTGGGGAAGCGCCAGGCTTTGGCGCCCCTGGGCATAGAGACTGTAGCCCTCCTGGACGGACGGAACGGAGATAGGGATGACCATATTGTTGCCGTCATTGCCGCCGGCGAGGAAGATGCAAACCAACGCTTTATAGTTCGAGTTCACCGAAGCCAGCGCATTCATTTCGCCGAATCTTGCCAGAGACCCGAGTGCGCCAAGCGCGCCGACGGAGCGCAGCGTCGACTTCATAAATTCACGTCTGGATCGAATTAACATTCTCGTTTTCTCCTGTGCCTTTCCCTTTAGTGCCAAACGTTGTAATAGTTGGATACCAGGATCAGGTATACGGCTGTCTCCACCTGATAGAGCGCTCCATTTTGATTCCCGGTCAAAGCATTGACGATGATCGTCTTGAGCCCCTGCGGCATAACACCCTCGGTCAAGGTCAGATCGAGCGCGTTGACCAAGGTGGTGGGGTTGGCCGCCAAAGCCAAGAACGGCGTCAGGTCGATGGTAGTTCCGGGCCCGTAGCTTTGCACCGGATTGGAATACTGATCGAAGAGAGTCGCCACAAAATTCTCGCGGAGGACGGCGGCGTTGGGATTGTCGATTTGAAATTCGGGACCGAGTAGCCCACCAGTGCCGCCGACCACGTATCCGGGGGAATAATAGTTGAAGACGCTGGGGGCGCTGTAAACGTCCTGCCCCATACTGGCCATGGTGGAGGAATAATAATTCGCCGGTGTCATCTGTCCGCCGAAGGCGCGGACCACGGCGGCAATCAGGAGCGCGGGTTCCTGCAGGTGGCCGTCGGTGGGTTGATCGTTGCCGCCGGCATCGTTGGCGCGCGCCTCGGGGTCGAGCAGGATAGCCGAGATCACGGTGGGCATGTCACCTTTGCTGGCGGTAAAAGCGGTAGATATACGCAGCACGTATGCCGGTGACGGATTGCTCTTGACCAGGTGCTGGATGAGCTGCTTGGAAATAAACGGGGCGGTGTTAGGGTGGTTGGCGAGGTAACTGAGCACGCCGGTCAGATCGTTGGCGGTGGAGAGTCCCGCGGGAGCGGAATAACCCATGACGGTTTTGGCGCTGATATCGTGCTCCGGGGGGTACGGCGCCATCGGCGCGTTGGGGTTGATATAGGCATTCCAGACGACCACCCCGCCGGGAGTGGCAGGCCCGTAAGCCCATCCGGTGAAGATCCGGGCCATGGCCGTCACATCGGACTGACCGTAGGTGGGAATCGGCAGGTTATTGGCATCCACCGGCCAAGTCCCGTCCGCGTTCAATACCTTCGTTCCGATGCTCATCAACTGCATGACTTCGCGCGCATAGTTTTCGTTGGCAGCGGTGCCGGCCGCCGCATTGGCTTGCGCGTTATTGGCCATGTTGAGGTAGTAACCCATGGCAGGGCTGAGCGTGACGTCAGTAAGAATCTGCTGGTAGTTGGTGAAGGCATCCGCCAACAGCATCTGCTGAAAGGGAATCATGGTGGTGTCCCAGATCTCGGTAGTTAGAGAGGTGACAAAGATCTGGCTGAGGGCGAAGGCCACCTTTTGGCGCAGTTGATCGGCATTGGTGACGGCATTGGCCAGAAAGACGGCGGGCATTCCGCCCTGGCTGGCGCCGGCAAGCGAGCTATAGCTGGAAACCGGCGCCATGGCGAACTGCTCATTGAGCCACGCCTGAAAACCGATAGTCTGCACGTGTGCGGCGTCGGCTGGAGTGGGCCCGAACGCGGCCTGCTGGAGGAATCGCCGGGCGGCGGACGGCGATACTACCGCATTCGCCACGCCAACCTGAACAGGAAACGGCTGTGAGGAGACGGTCCCGTTAGTCACTACCAGGTTGACCGTTGCCGACTGGCCGTAAAAGCCATTGATATTGATGGCGCCGGCGGAATAAACGGCGGTGACCGCGGTCCCGCCCAGGGTCACGGTCGATTGGGGGGTAAATCCACTGCCGGCGACGGTAGCGCTGAAGATTCCCAGAGGGAGCTGATTGTTCGCGCCGACGCCGGTGACCGTGGGCGTGGGCGGAGTCAACGTCACGGCCGCGGTAGCATTGCCGTTGGGCCCGGTGACCGACACGGAATCGGCGCCGCCGGCGGGCCAGACCAAGGGCGCGGTATACAAGCCGGCGGATGTAATGCTCCCATACGTGGCCATCCAATTACTTCCGCCAACCGAGGTGAACTGCTGCGTCGCGCCGGGAGTCAGCGTCGCCGTGGCGGGCGCAATGATCTGCGGATTCGGGTTGATGAGCGTCACCGTGGCGGAAGCGGCTCCGCCCGGCCCGGTGGCCGTTACCGTCACGCTCTTGGAAGAGGGCATGGCGGCGGGAGCCGTATAGAGACCCGCGGACGTGATGGAACCAGCGGTGGCATTGAAAGCCGTGGCATTCATTGACGTGAACTGCTGGGTAGCTCCGAGGTTGACGGAGACAGAGACCGGCGCGATGGCCTGCGGTGGTGGCGGGCCGCTGTTTACGGGAACCGTGATGGAGTTGCTGCAAGCCGAACCCGGATTCTTCACGCAGAAGGTGCTGCTGGCCGCGGATCCCTGGTAAATGGTCGCCGTGACGGCGCCGGAAGAGACGGAGTTGGCGGCGTATTGAATCATGCTCTGGCTGCCGAAACTGTCGTATACCAGCGCACCGGTTACGAAACCCGAACCGAGTATCGTGACGGTCACCGTGCCGGCCGGGATGGGATTCGGCGTTACGGACGCCAGGACCGGCGCGGCCGATGTACCGTTGCCCCCGGAACTTGCCGTAACCGGAACAGTGATCGAGTTGCTGCAGGCCGTGCCGGGGTTCTTGACACAGAATGTGCTGCTGGCAGCGGCCCCCTGGTAGATGCCCACCGTGATCGTTCCGGAAGTGGAGGATGTGGGCGCATACTGAATCATGCTTTGGGCGCCATAGCTGTCGTACACCAGCACGCCGGCCTGAAAACCGGAACCCGAAATAGTCACCGTATCCGTCCCCACGCCCAGGGGATTGGGAGTCACCGAGGCGATTACCGGTACGTTGGAGGAAGCGCTACTGCCGGACGACCCGCTACCGCCGCTCGACGAACCAGTCCCAATCGCGGCAAAGGTCTTCGCCGACGCCGAGCCATCCGAAGCTATGGCATTGATTCTTACCTGGCCACCATAGGGCGCCACGGCAGGGGCTGTATACAGGCCCGTTGTGCTAATGGTCCCGTCGGCCGGGTCTCCTCCCAGATTGCCGCCCGCGTACCAGGTGATGGTGACCCCGGGCGCCAGACCGCTGGACTGGGCAGTGAACTGCAAGCTGGCGCCGGGGCTGATGGTGGGGGCTCCGGGGCTGATCGTTATGCTCTGCGCCTGCAGACTTGCCACGCATAGCAGCGGTCCGAGTAGAGACAGGGTACCGCGACGAGTTTTACGCATTCTGTTTGCATCCTCCTGAAAGAACCTTTAACTATCTGGTTTTGCTGCACAAACACTGGTCGTAACCGGGCAACGAGAGTTGGGACCAATCCAGTGATCCTCGTGCTGCGAGCTTTCGCCGCGTACCCGCGGCAGCGGCACACGCCCATGTAATGAGAGAGGGAGCGCCTATATTGGAAAAACGGGGGAATTATATTGCGCGAGGGGTACTGGTGGTGGAATAACTACGCAGTTGTTTGGGGGCGCACGCAAGAGCGCACAAATGCCACTTAGATTTCGCAATGGCGGGCATCTGCCTAATTCGTGGGGCGGCCAATCTTGGCTGCAGCCGGCTTTCAGCCGGCGCTTGTCGGGTGCGAGGACTCGCCGTGGCGCGAAAGCGCCGCCTAAAAGGCTGCTGCGGGCAAGATTGCCCGCCCCACATGGATCGGCGCAGCTCTTACAGCGTTTCGGACGGGCTGCCGGCGGCGGCCCCTACAAGGACATTGCTGCCATTCGTGTCGCGGGAAGAACCCGACGCCATCGGCTTGAAGATCCGCGACAGGTTCTCCTGCGCCATCAACAGCAGTTCGATGCCCTTCGCGGCCGACTGGCGCTCTTCCTGCAAAGTCAGATCGAAGTGCGAACGCTCCGCCTCCAGCTCCGCGATGCGGCTCGCCAGGCGGCGCGAACGCTCCAGTTCGCCACTGATCTGCGCTTCCAGGGCGGACCGGCTCTGCGATTCCACGTCGAAATGGCCCCGGGTCTGATCCAATTCGGCCGTCAGCCGAGCCACTTGTCCGTTCAGTTCTTTGATCTGCCGGTCGTCGGCGTCGATCTGCGCTTCATAGGTGGCGGCTTGACGGCTGGCCGTTTCGGCCACGGATTTGGTTTCTTCCTTGGCCTTCAAGTCCTGCTCGTTAAACTGCCCACGCAAAGCGGCCAGCTCCTGCTGGGCGGCGGAGAGTTGACGGCTGCTCTCCTCCAAGGCTTGGTCCCGTTGCTCCAACTGCTTGCGCGAGTTGTCGACATTGGCGGTAGCGGAAACCAGGGAGAACTCCGTCGAGCGCAGCTTGCTTCGTATCAGATCCAGTTCCGCGCCCGAGATGGGGCGGAGCTTGCGATACAGCATGTAGATGCCTACGGAGGTCCCAATCAGGGCTCCGCTGATGGACGACAGGAGAATTACGACTATTTCCATGGCTGTTCCGTTTCCAAACTATATTAAGAGTTTCCAACCGGAGACGACACTCCCTAAAGGTTAGCGTCCGAGGTAGTAACCGAAGGGGGTAAACCGAGTCATCGGGGACGAAACGCTGAGGGTTTTCCCCGGTGAGCGGCGCAGTATGTGCAGGAGGGTTCTGCAATGCACCGATTCCGTTCCACCGCACCGTTTCGCGCGGCGCTTGTGCTGTTGGCTTTTGCCACTGCGGCGTGCGGTCAAAACGTCACCTGGGTTTCCATGCAGGAAAGCCAGGAACATTGTTTTTCCATGGACGTGCCCAAAGGGTGGAAAGTGAATGGCGGTATCGTCCACATCGCTTTATTCGAAGCCCGTATGTGGGTAGATATGACGTCGCCGGACGGCAAAATCAATATCCGGATCGGCGATCCCTACGTTCCGCAATCGTACAATATACCCAACGCCCTCTTCGACCGCTACGGCGCCACGGAAGGAAAAATGGCGGTCAATAAAGTGATGATCCTGCGCTACGAAGGCGGGCAGGCATTCGCCAACCTATACGGCCAGGGCCGTTTCGGGCAGAGTTGCCAGAACGTGGCCGTAACCGATATGAAGGTGCTGCCGGCGATCCACACCGTGCCCATACCCGGCGCGCACTCCGACGCCGGACAAGCGGTCTTCCGGTGCCTGGAAAACGGACAGGAGATGGGTGGCTACGTGGTGGCGGAGACGATTTTCGAACCGCTGGCGAAGATGCCGAACCTGCCTGCCATGGCGGACTGGTATCTCACCGGCCTGGGCAGCTTCCTGGCCCCCAAGGCTCAGGCGGACGAAGTTTATAAGATGTTCTGGCACTCGGCGGCCTCTTTCCGGATCAATCCGGAGTGGTTGGCCGTGGCCACGAAAATAGCCAACCGGGGCGCGCAACAGAACTTCGCCGCCGGGCAGAAGCAAATCCAGGCCAGCAATGAGCAATTCCGTCAATGGTCGGCGCAGAGTGCCAGGCAGAGCGAAGATTTTAATCGCGCCTTGATGGGCCAGACGTTGCAGGTGGACCCCAACACCGGACAGGCGCGCGAAATCGCTTCAGGCCCGTGGAACACCTATTGGAGTAATGGCAAAGGCCAGACAGTCTCTTCGGCCCTGTCGCCGGGACCTGGGTATCAACCGATGACACCGGCCAAGTGAGATTTATTGATTGAATCCCGGCGGCAGCTTGCCGGTCTTGATCAGAATCTTGATATCGCGGAGCTCGTTTTCCAGATTCAACCGCGCCTCCGACGGATTCTGCCCGGGCGCCGCCGCCGGTACAATTGCCAGTCCGCGCTCCACGGTCTCCAGCGCTTTGGGCGCGTCGCCAGTATTGGCGTAGGCCATGGCAAGATAGGCGACCGCCGTGGGTTCCTTGCCGTTGGACAATTCGTCGGCGCGCAGGGCATAGCGCAACGCACGCGGATAATCGCGCAGGGCGGGTATCGGCGTCACCATCAACGCGATGGAAGCCTCCCGCAGATATTGAGCCGTGGCGCCCGGTTGGTCGGCGAGATTCTCCAGGTCGTCGAGGCCATCCTTGGCGTATTTGGCGCCGTCGGACGTCCGGCCTTGCTCCAAGAGCAGCCGCGAAGCGAAGGCCTCGCACACGGCGCGAATCATGCGGCTGGAAGTCTTCTTCGGATCGACGGCCACCATTCCGCTATAGATTTCGATCACCTTCAGGTAGTCGGCCAGGCCTTCGGACCTCTTTCGCATCTTCATGTAGATTTGCGCGCGCGTGAGGTACAGGTTGCCCCGGCGCGCCTCATTAGAGGCATTCCTGGGGTCGACCACCGCCTGCGCATCCAGAATTTGACGCGCCCGCTCCAGGGCGGCCAGCGCTTCCGGATAATGGCCCATTCTTTGCTCGGCGAACCCCACGGCCGATTCCAGGGTCGCCTCATCCACCAGGCCTTCCGGCGAGGACTGCATCGCCTGCGGCAGTTGGTGGAACGCATCCAGTCCCTGGCGGATGGTGGCCAGCCCTCGGGGCGGATCGTTGGCCGACTGCATGCCACCCTGGGTCATATAGACACGGGCAATTCCGTGCCAGGCATCGCTTTCCGCCGGGGAAATGGCGAGGGCTGCTCGAAAGCGTTCGATGGCCTTCGAGCCCGCGGTCGTCACCTGATCTTTGGTGGATACGTCCTGGAAGCCTCCACCGGGGCTGGCTGCGACGTCCATCAGAGTCTCCCAGGCGCGCCCGGCATCCAGCAAACGTGCGGCATCCTGAGGCTTCGCTGCCGATAGTTGATCGTAAATCGCCACTGATCGCTGGAGCGTTTCGATTCCATCGCGCGGTTTGCTCTGCAGATTGAGCGCCGGCCCCAGCAAAAGATAGCCGCGCGCCAGATCCCGGCGGACTTGTTCATTCCCGTGGTCCTCCTGCTCCACAGGCTGGAGAAGTGCCAGCGCCTTGCGGTCGCTTTCCAGAGCTTGGCCGGAACTGCCCAGGCTATCGCCGTAGCCGGACGGTGCCTGGAGGATGGCGCCGAGCCGCAGGTAGCCTTCTGCCAACTCCAGGCGCAGCGCGCGATCCTGGCTTTTCGCGGCGGACAAGCGGTCGAGATAGGCGAGCGACTGGGTGGCCATATCCGCCCGCACGGGCAGCGATCCGGGCAGCGGCTGCACCGCGTCGAAAAGCGGATAGAGCAGGTAGTTGGCGAGCTTGCGGGCGTCCGAGAAGCGCTGCTCGGCGAGCGCCCGTTCGCGGCCGGCAACCTTGGCCTGCCAAAGCGTTCCCGCCAGGCCGGCAATCAGGGAAGCGAGCACCATGGCCGCGCCGGCAACGCTGACGCGATGACGCCGCACGAACTTGCGCGCCACATAGAGCCGGCTGCCTTCCACGGCGGTCACCGGCAGGCCTTCCAGATGCCGCTGTATGTCTTCGGAAAGCTGCTCCACCGAACCGTAGCGCTCTTCGGGTTTCTTGGCCATCGCCTTCATTACGATGCCGTCCAAATCGCCGCGCAGCCGCGGTTTCAGATTCTCGGCGGCGACGACGCTGGGCCGCTGGATTTCGGCGGTAACTACGGTGGCGATCCACTGCGCAGGGGTTCTGGCCGCTACGGGATAGGGTCCTTTACCGGTCAACAGCTCGTAGAGCACCACTCCCAACGAATAGATATCGCTGGAGAGGGTAGATGACAAGCCTTGAGCCTGTTCGGGACTGGCATACTCCGGGGTCATCAGCACTCCTGCGCTCACGGTCAACGTCTGTTCCGGCGCGCTGCCAGGCGCCTCCAGCACCTTGGCGATTCCAAAGTCCAACAGCTTCGGCTCACCTTCGGGGGTGACGAGGATGTTGCCCGGTTTCAGGTCGCGATGGATCACCAGGTGCTGATGGGCGAAATGAACCGCCGCGCAAATCTTGCGAAACAGCTCCAGGCGCCGCGGGATGGAGAGGTTCTGCGACGCGCAGTATTGATCGAGCCGCACGCCTTCCACGTATTCCATCACCAGGTAAGGCTGCCCGTCGCTCGACACGCCGCCATCTAGCAGTCGCGCGATGTTGGGGTGCTCCAGGGCGGCCAGAATCTGCCGCTCCTGGCGGAACCGCTCGGACATCAGCGCGGCGGCGGCCGGAGTGCCGTTGATCAGTTTGATGGCGGCGCGCTGCTCGAAATCACCCGACCGCCGGGCCAGGTAAACCGCGCCCATTCCGCCTTCCGCGATTTTGTGAACAATTTCGAAAGCGCCGAAGCGGGAACCCTCGGGCGATTTGTCGCCGCGCAAGGTAGCGACCCGGTCCTGCGCCTCGTAGCCGGCCAGAATCTCCCGAACCTGGTGCTCCAGGGCGGCATCGCCGGCACATCGCTCGCCCACGAAGGCAGCGCGCGTGCTCGCGGGAACGTCCAGCGCCTGATGAAAGATTTCCTCCACCTGCGGCCAGAAGCCGCTTACGGGCTCGGAGTTCCCAGGTTCAGACATGGTGCGCTTCTTCGCCGGGGCGCAGCCGGCGGTATAGCCATCCGCGCGCGAACTTGAGATCCCGCTCGGCGGTGGCCAGCGAGATGTGGAGAATTTCAGCGGATTCCTGGGTGGTACATCCCAGCAAATGGCACAGTTCTACCATTTGCGCTTTGCGCTTATCGATCTTTTCCAGTTCGTCCAGGGCGGCATCCAGATCCATGTACTCGGGGCCGTTCAGGTCGACCCAGGGTAACTGGTCGCTCAAGGGGACGCGCTCCTGCTGGCCGCCGCGCTTGTCGCGCAGGTTGCGGCGCGCATGGTCGGTGAGCAGCATGCGCATCACTTTGGCGGCGAAGGTGTAGAAATGGCGCCGGTCTTCCCAGTTGGCCTCGCGCTGGTTGCACAGCTTCAAATACAGTTCGTGGACCAGGCCGGTGGCTTGTAAGGTATGACCGGGGTTTTCCCGGCGAAGGTAGCTGTAGGCGATGCGTTTCAGGTCCGGGTAGACCAATGGGATGAGTTGCTGGAGCGCCTCGGGGCGGCCCTCCTTCCACTCCTGCAGCAGTTGCGTGATGTCTCCACGCTCAGCCATCGAGAATAATTGTCACACGAAGGGGAAGGCTTGTGCCGGTCAGGCCACCATGCCGTTCGTGCCGGCAGGGTGAACAGAGACGATCCGGGTCTGGCAATTCACACCGGATTGACGCAACGTTTGCGCCATCAATTCCGCTACCTGGCCCAGGTTGCGCCTCGCCACGGCGGCTACCGACGGACCGGAACCGCTCAGGAACACGCCCAGCAAATCGGGGTGGCGCAGGGCCAGCAGTTGGTCCAGGCAGGGTACGATGGCGCAGCGGCTGGGCTGGTGCAGGCAGTCGCGAAACGCCTCCGCCAGCACGGCGTAGTTCCGCCCGCGCAGCGCTTCCAGCAGCACTGCCACGCGCTGCACATTGCCAATGGCGCTCGCCAGCGGCACCGTGGCCGGCAGCACCGCGCGCGACCGCCGGGTCTCCAGTTGCGCCTCCGGAGTTGCCACTACAATCCGCAGTGCCTTCGGCCAGACCGCGGGGAGCGCGATCACTGACCCGTCCGCGCTCTGGCAACACGCCACCAGGCCGCCGAGCACCGCTGCCGCTACATTCTCCGGATGGCCCTCCAGTTCGCAACCGGCGGCCAGCAGGGTTGCCGTGGGCTGCGGCCCAAAGACCGCCTCGAAGATGCGGAAACCGGCGGCCATGGCGGCGGAGCTGCTACCCAATCCGGAACGCAAAGGGATGTCGGTTTCCACCTCGATATGGAGGGACGGAAACTCGCGGTCGCCAGCCAGCCGCCGGAAGCCCCGCTCGATCAGGTTTTCGCCCTGCAGTTGGAGATTCACGAAGCGAAATTCCAGTTGGTTGGCGCCCTTGGCACGGCGCACGCGTACTCGCAGGTAAAGACTCACCGCCAGCGCCAGCGAATCCAGTCCCGGCCCCAGGTTGGCAATAGACGCGGGCACGGAAATGGCGGCGGGCAGTCGACCGACCGTGCGCTTAACCATCTGGCCGCCCCAGCCCGCGCAGGATGGCATCGGTGTCTTTGAGGGCATGACCGGTGAGGAAGGCTACCACCCTGGCTTGCGGCCCGATGGTCCCTTCCGCCGCCAGGTTGCGAATACCCGCCAGCGTGGTGGCGGAAGCCGGCTCGCTGCCGATGCCGTCGCGGCCGAGCACTTGTTTCGCGGCCATAATCTCGTCATCGTCCACGTCGATCACCAGGCCATTGGTGAAGTCGATGGCTTTCAGGGCCTTCTTCCAGCTCTTCGGCTCGCCGATGCGTATGGCGGTGGCCATGGTTTGCGGATCGGGCACCACTTGCAGTTCCTTGCCGCCCGCGTGAACGGTGCGCACCAGGGCGTTCGATCCGCGAGCCTGCACGATGACCATCCGCGGCACGCGCGGAAGCAGGCCGAAATCGGCCAGTTCCTGGATAGCTTTGCCGAATGCCGCGCTATTGCCCAGATTGCCGCCGGGCAGGACGATGAAATCCGGCGCATTCCAATCCATCTGGTCGAGCAGGTTGAAGATGGCGGTCTTCTGGCCTTCGATGCGGAAGGGATTGATGGAGTTCAAGAAGTAAAGTCCGGGGTCCTCTTCGCCGATCAATTGGCGTAGGGCGTCGTCGAAATTTCCTTCCACGTATTGGATTTCCGCGCCGAAATCGAGGGCCTGTGCCAGTTTCGGCATGGAGGCCCCACCGCGCGGCAGGTATACCCGCGCGCGGAGGTTGGCGCGGGCGGCATAAGCCGCCATAGAGGCTGCTGTATTGCCGGTAGAGGCGCACGCCACCGTGGTGGCCCCTTGCCGGCGCGCCTCGGTGACTGCCATGGTCATCCCCAGATCTTTGAACGACCCGGTGGGGTTCCAGCCGAGATGTTTGAACCAGAGGTGCTCCACGCCGGCGTAGAGGGCTGTCTTTTGCCCCGGAAGCAGGGGCACGTTGCCTTCGAACAAGGTGACCACGGCCTCTTCGGCGACGGGTGGCAGGAATTCGCGAAAACGCCAGACGCCGCTGGCGTCCAACGGGTTATTGGACGCGCGGCGTTGGCGCCACAGGGCTTGCAGTTGTTCGGGCGGCAGGGGTCCGGGGTCGATGACCGCCTGCAGCAGTTCGCCGCAAGTGGGGCAAAGGTAGCCGCGATACTCGCGGGGCACGGTTGTCCCGCAGTCCACTTCGCTACACCGCAGATGGGTGGTGCTCTCGGTCTGGGAAGAGTTCATGAACTTAGCGATGGTAGCCAGTGGTTGCGCTGGTTGTCAACGCGGGAATCCGCCGGCTTATTGCTGGCAGGCGTTCGTTTGACCATAGAGCAGGGTGTTGAGCTGGTCAACGGTCAATGGGGGCAACCCATCGCTTAACGTGGGAGCAAGAGCGTTCCATACGGCTGCTGCGAGCGCGGGCAGACCAGTCGCGTTCCCGATATTGCTGAGAGCGTTGTTCGGGGCGAAAACAAAGAGCACAAGGTCGAACACCGTGTTCACCGCGGAAGCGGTGCTCGGTGCGGCTGGCGAAGAGTTCGTGGCCAGGACTTGAGTCAGGCTGGTAGGAATCTGTGTGCTTCCCCCGAACGCCTGGCTGAGTAAATTGACGGACGCAAAAACCGCCGATGTTATGCCGACTCCGAGCACGACCAAACCGCCGACGGTAGCACCCACGGTGGCGGCACCCTCAAGAATTGCTCCACCAACGAAGACTGCCCCGACGCCTCCGAGAAACGTGCCGATATTCGTCACGGTTGACCAATCCAACCCGTAAGGGTCCACGCGGTTCAACGGATTATTGCCGGCATAAGCATATTGCGATTGCGCGTCGGAGCCCAAGGGGTCCGGGCTGAGAAAGCGGCCAATTGTAGGG
>Ga0302319_10011139_pt1 | contig 17082 bp, 17 predicted proteins | sample Bog_T0_2_FD_203319 | JGI IMG/M metagenome (GOLD analysis project Ga0302319, IMG submission 203319) | Peat permafrost microbial communities from Stordalen Mire near Abisko, Sweden - Bog_T0_2 | ecosystem: Environmental > Terrestrial > Soil > Wetlands > Peat | place: Sweden: Abisko, Stordalen Mire...
ACATTGAGGACGTGCCTGAGCAAGCCCCCGAGCCCGGCGCCGACGAAAACGAGGAGATAGGGGTGAAAGATATCCATGAGGCCCTATAGACCAGCCGCGCGGGGGGCGAAAGCCACGCCGCGGCTTCCTATATGAGCGAAGTCAAGGACAGGCCCCCCGCGCAAGCGTGAGGGTCGCGCCCCGGAAACGCAACGAGGAGCCCAACATGCAAGGCCATTATCACGCCGTCGTCTGGATCGACCATCATCAGGCGCGCGTTTTTCATTTCAACGCCGACGACGCCGACAAGGTCGTCATCCATCCCGACCAACCGATCCGCGACTATCACCGCAAGGAGAAAGGCACCGGCCGCCACGATTCGGAGGATCAGACCTTTCTCGAGGAGGTGACCAAGGCGATCGCCGACGCCGGCGCCATTCTCATCGTCGGCCCCGCAAACGAGAAGCATGAACTCGTCAAGCACATCGCGCACAAGCATCCCGGGCTCACGGTGAAGGTCGAGGGCGTCGAATCCGCCGACCATCCCACCGACGGCGAACTCGTCGCGCACGCTCGCCGGTTTTTGAAATCCGCCGACCGGATGCGCCCGCAGATGTGAGTATAACCCGTCATTGCGAGCGACAGCGAAGCGATCCAGACTGGGGTGTGATGCTAAGGCTTAGCCCGGATGGCTTCGCTTTGCTCGCCATGACGGGAAACCAAACCCATGACCTACGAACTCTATTACTGGCCCGGCCTACAAGGTCGAGGCGAATTCGTCAGGCTCGCGTTGGAGGAAGCAGACGCGGCTTATGTCGATGTGGCGCGCGAGAAGGGCAAGGGCGTGCCCGCGCTGATGAAGCTACTGCGCGCGACCGACGACACGCATCCGCCGTTCGCGCCGCCGATCCTCAAGGACGGCGAAATCGTGATCTCCCACGTCGCCAATATCCTGATGTATCTGGCGCCCAAGCTCGGCCTGGCGCCGCGCGCCGAGGCGTCACGCTGGTACGCCCATGGATTGCAACTCACCATCACCGATCTCGTCGCCGAGGCCCACGACACCCACCATCCGATCTCGACGGCGCTCTATTACGAGGATCAAAAAGAGGCGGCCAAAGCGCGCTCCACCGCCTTTCTCCATGAGCGCATGCCCAAATACCTCGGCTATTTCGAACGTATTCTGAGCCACAATCCGGCCGGCCCCGCGCATGTGGTCGGGAACGCGCTCAGCCACGTCGACCTGTCGCTGTTCCAGGTCCACGAAGGCTTGCGCTATGCGTTTCCGCGCGCGACCGCGAAACTCAGCAAAAGCTATCCGCATCTAACGGCGCTGGTCGACGCCGTCCGCGCGCGGCCACGTATCACGGCCTATCTCAAATCCCCGCGCCGGCTGGCGTTCAACGAGACGGGGATATTCCGCCGCTATCCCGAACTCGATCAGGACGCTGTCTGATTGCCCTGTCATTCCCGCGAACGCGGGAATCCAGGAGGCTAGGCGCGTCCGCCCGAGTAGCGCGGCTGTTCCCGCACCTGCTCTCCAAGCCAAGCCTGGATTCCCGCATTCGCGGGAATGACAGTCGCGATTAACCACGATCCCGGCTTCCTGTGGATGACCTGTTGATAAGAACGTGAAAAGAACATATCATGAACAAATAGAAACAACGGGAGATCGTCATGAATGAGCGGTTGATCGGCGTGTTGCGGGATGTCTGGGAATTGGCGTCGCTCGGCGCCTTCGTCGCGATGATCGGCCTGGCGGCGCGAGCTTTCGGGGCCTGACGTTTTGTCCGCTTGGCGGGAGCGCGCGGCTCCTCTATCTCTGGCGCCGGAAATTCGTCCAACCGGAGCCTCGCGTGCCGCCTCGTGTATCCTTCATCGTCGTCGCCGCGGGGCGAGGCGCGCGGCTCGGCGGCGCGATCCCGAAGCAATACCTGCCCTGCGCGGGCCGACCTTTGCTCTGCCACACGATCGAAGCGCTGACGGCCGCCGAAGGGCTCGCGGCGGTGACGGTGGTCATCCACCCCGACGATCACGATCTCTATGATTCCGCGGTCGCGCGGCTATCCAGCGCCGCCGGCGCCCTACTCACGCCGCCGGCGTTCGGCGGCGCCACGCGGCAACAGAGCGTCCGCAACGGTCTGGAGGCGCAGGTCGCGGCAAAGCCGGACATCGTGCTGATCCACGACGGCGCCCGCCCGTTTGCGACCCCCGGCTTGATCCGGCGCGCAATCGAAGCCGCCGCGCTGCATGGCGCCGCCGTACCCGCGACGCCGGTGACCGACACCATCAAGCAGATCGATCCGCAAGGCCGCATCGTCGCTTCGCCCGAGCGCGCGGCGCTACGCGCGGTGCAGACGCCGCAAGCCTTCCGCTTCGACCTCATTCTAAATGCCCATCGCGAGGCGTCGCGCGCCGATCTCACCGACGACGCCGCCGTCGCGGAAGCCGCCGGCCATCCGACCTTTGTTTTCGACGGCGATATCGCCAACATGAAAGTGACGACCATGCAGGATTTGCGCGAGGCCGAGGCGCGGATGACCGCCGCCGCCACCGAGGTTCGGGTCGGCCAAGGCTACGATGTCCACGCCTTCGCGCCGGGCGACGCTGTCTGGCTGGGCGGCGTGCGCATTCCGCACGACCGCAAGCTCGAGGGCCATTCCGACGCCGACGTCGTGCTGCATGCGCTCGCCGACGCGATCTACGGCGCGCTCGGCGACGGCGACATCGGTTCGCATTTCCCGCCTTCGGACGCGAAGTGGCGCGGCGCCGATTCCTCGATCTTCCTCGCCCACGCCGCGAACCGCGTGCGCGAGCGCGGCGGCGTTTTGGCGCATCTCGATACGACGTTGATCTGCGAAGCGCCCAAGGTCGGCCCGCATCGCGAGGCTATGCGCGCGCGGATCGCCGAAATCGCCGGGCTGACGCTCGACCGCGTCGGCGTCAAGGCCACGACGTCGGAGGGACTGGGATTCACAGGTCGGCGCGAAGGCGTCGCGTGCATGGCGCTCGCGACGATCCGGCTGCCGCCAACCTGAGATTATTGCGCGGGCGCCGCCGAGGCGTCGGCGAGCGGCGCGACCGCGCCCGGCAGACGCAGCGGCGGCGCGGCCGGAGCGGTCGCCGCACCCGACAGGCGCGGCTGTTGCGTCGCGACGACGAAATCATGCTTGCCGCCGCGAGCGCTCAGATACACCGCCGCCGCCTCGCGATCGTCGTCGCTCGCCGCGCCGTAATCCTTGGCGTGCAGATCGTGAATCCAATTGTCTTTCGGACCCTTGGCGCTGAAATGGGCGATCGTCAGCCACATCAGGCCGCGCGCGCTCTGCCGCGGCACGCCTTCGCCGAGGAACAGGAGATGCCCGAGCAGCGCCTGCGCGCCGTGGTGACCCTTGTCCGCCGCCAGCGAGAGCCAGCGGGCCGCGCGCATATTGTCCTTGGCGAGGCCGCCGGCGCCGTCGACATACATGCGCGCCAGACGGTACTGCGCTTCCGGATCGCCGAAATTGGTCGCGGCGACCTGGAACATCTCCAGCGCGCGCTCGGGATCGGGCCGGATGTCGCTGTTGGGAATGCCGTTGAGGCTATAGACGCCGACCGCCACGAAGGCGTTGGAGATAGCGCCGATGTCGCGGCTGTCGAGGTCGTCCTCGTTGTAGCTGTCGACCAACTGCTCGAAATACTTGTAGGCCATCACGTCGTCGCGCGGCACGACGTCGCCGCTCGCGTACATGCTGCCGAGCTTCCAGCGCGCGAGCGCCTCGCCCCCTTCGGCGGCGTAGGTCAGCGCCTGCACCGAGCCCTTGGCGTCGCCCGCCTGCAGATCGTTGACGCCGGCCCGCAAAGCTTCGCTGGGGCTGGTGAAGGTGCGCTGCGAAATCTTCGGCGGAGGATTGGAGCCCGTGGAGCCGTCGAGCGCGAAAGCGCCCGTCGATCCCGCGAGGCAGAGGACGGTCGCCCATAGGGCGACTCGGCCGCGACGCCCTCCGTTCGAGACCGGCCGCGCGGCGCCGATCCGATGTCCCACTTCAACACTCGCGCGCATTACCACTCCGACTCCGCCCGCCCGTTCAAAGCTTCCGTGACCTGGTCCGCTCAACTTGCGGGCCTGACTTTCGTCACTTCAGCGGGATGAAATTAGCTCGGGGTTTATGGCGCAATCGGGGCATCATCCGGTTCGAATTTCGCCCTTGACGACTTGGTCGGGCGTTGTTGCGCAAATGCAACGTTTTCAGTCGGGAAAGCCCAACGAGATTCATATCTTGTCAAGCCTTTCGCGCGCCGCCGCCATTTTCGTGATGCGCGAAAGCGACGCCTCGCGGCGCTCCACATTTTCGGCGACTATCTCTTCCGGCGCGCGCGCCATGAAGTCGGCGTTGGCGAATTTGGCGTCGACTTTGGCGATCTCGGCGCGCTCCTTGGCCATCTCCTTGTCGAGCCGCGCCTTCTCCGCCTCGAAGTCGACGACGCCCGCGAGCGGCAGAGCCGCCAGCGTCTCGCGCACCAGGATTGGCAACGAGCCCGCCGGCGCCGTCTCGACGGTTTCGATGGTGCTGATGCGCGCCAAGCGTTTGATCGTGTCGCCCCAATGCGCCGCGACCTCCAACACCCGGGGGCTCGCCTGCACGAGGGTCAGCGGAATCTGCGCGCCCGCCGCCACGCCCATTTCGGAGCGGACAGAGCGGATTTCATTGATGAGCTCGACCACCCAGCCGATCTGAGCCTCGGCGTCCTTGTCCGCGACGATGTCGGTCGCCGGCCAGGGCCCCAGCGCCAGGGCGCTCGCGCGCGGCGCCCCCGCCTCGCCCTTGATCGCCCAAAGCTCCTCGGTGACGAAGGGCATGAACGGATGCAGCAGCGCATAGACGATATCGAGGACATGCGCGATCGTCGCCTGCGTCTCCGCCTTCGCCGGCCCCTCGACGCCGCCCTGCAACACCGGCTTGGCGAGTTCGAGATGCCAGTCGCAGAACAGGTTCCAGACGAAGCGATAGGCGGAATTGGCGGCGTCGTTGAAACGGTAGCCCTCGATCGCCTCGCTCGTCTCCGCGACCGCCTTGGCGGCCTCGCCGAGTATCCACTTGTTGAGCGGCTCCTTCACCGCCTTCGGGTCGTAGCCGAGGACGCGGACGCAGCCGTTCATCTCGGCGAAGCGCGACGCGTTCCAGAGCTTGGTGACGAAGTTGCGATAGCCCTCGATGCGCGACAGCGAGAGTTTCACGTCGCGCCCCTGCGCCGCCATGGCGGCCAGGAAGAAGCGAAGCGCGTCGGTCCCCAGCGCCGGTATTCCCTTGGGATAGTCTCTCTTCGTGTCCGCCGCGACCCTCGCGGCCTCGGTCTTGTTGGCTATGGCTTCGATCCGCTTCGACAGCAGCGCTTCGAGCGAAATCCCATCGACGACGTCGAGCGGGTCCATCACATTGCCCTTCGACTTCGACATCTTGGCGCCCTTCTCGTCGCGGACGAGCGCGTGGATGTAGACGTCGCGGAACGGGATTTCCTTTTGGAAATGAAGCCCCATCATCATCATCCTCGCGACCCAGAAGAAGATGATGTCGAAGCCGGTGATCAGCACGCTGGTGGGATAGAAGCGCTTCAGCTCCGCCGTCTCGTCGGGCCAGCCGAGCGTCGAGAACGGCCACAAAGCCGAGGAGAACCAAGTGTCGAGCACGTCCTCGTCGCGACGCAGCCATGCCTCGCCCGCCGGCGCGCTGGCGCCCAGCCTCGCGCGCGCGGCCTCATATGCCGCGGCCTCGCTTTCCGCGACATAGAGGTCGGCGGGATCGGCGGGATAGCTCGGCCCGTACCACGCCGGGATCTGATGTCCCCACCAGAGCTGACGCGAAACGCACCAAGGTTGAATGTTTTCAAGCCATTCGAAGTAAGTCTTCTCCCAGTTCTTCGGGATGAAGCGCGTGTCGCCCTCGCGCACTGCTTTCAGCGCGGGCTGGGCCAGCGTCTTGGCGTCGACGTACCATTGATCGGTCAGCCAAGGCTCGATCGCGACCTGCGAGCGGTCGCCATGCGGCACCATATGGCCGTGCGGCTCGATCTTCCTCAGCCGGCCCTCCGCCGCCATCAGCGCGACGACGCGCTTGCGCGCCTCGAAGCGATCCTGGCCGTCGAGCGCGTCGAGGAGATAGGTCAGTTCGTGATCCGCCGCCTCGAGCCCCTCGAAGAAGGCGAGATTGCCTTTCAGCGTCACCTGAGCCTCGGCGTCCAACACATTGATCTGGCGAACGCCCTCGGCTTCATGCCGACGGCCGACCTCGAAATCGTTGAAGTCGTGCGCGGGTGTGATCTTAACCGCGCCCGTACCCTTCTCGGGATCGGAATACGCATCCGCGATGACGGGGATCAGCCGCGTGACCAGCGGCAACCGCAGCATCTTGCCATGCAGATGCAGGAAGCGTTCGTCGTCGGGATGCACCGCGACGGCTGTGTCGCCGAGCATCGTTTCGGGACGCGTCGTGGCGACCGTCAGCACTTCGCCGGTTTCCTCGCCGCGCGCGTCCACGACGGGATAATCGAAGTAATAGAGATGGCCGTTCGGGTTCTTCTTCAGCGCCTTGGCGACGACGCCCTCGTTCAGCGGCTCGCCATCGTCGCGCGACCATTTGATCGAACCTTTGCACTCGACCTGCACCACCTCCAGGTCGGAAATCGCGGTCTGGAACTTCGGGTCCCAGTTGACGAGGCGCTTCGCCTTGTAGATCAGCCCGTCGCGATGCAACTGGACGAACACCTTGGCGACCGCCTTCGACAGCCCCTCGTCGAGCGTGAAGCGCTCGCGGCTCCAGTCGCAGGACGCGCCGAGGCGCTTCAACTGCGCGACGATCGCCCCGCCCGACTCGGCCTTCCAGGCCCAGACCCGCTCGAGGAATTTTTCGCGGCCCATCGCACGCCGGTCGGGCTCCTGTCGCTCCATGAGCTGGCGCTCGACGACCATCTGCGTCGCGATGCCGGCGTGGTCGGTGCCGGGCTGCCAAAGCACATCCTTGCCCTTCATGCGCCAGTAACGGCAGAGAATGTCCTGCAACGTATTGTTGAGCGCATGGCCCATGTGCAGATTGCCGGTGACGTTCGGCGGCGGGATGACGATGCAGAACGGCTCGGCGCTCGCCCGATCCGCGCGGCCGCCCTTGAACGCGCCCTCCGCCTCCCAGAGCGCGGCGATGCGCGGCTCGACCGCGGCGGCTTCGAAGCTTTTTTCCATCATGGGTCGTCGCCTGAAACAGGCCCGGGGCGCGAGGCCGCTCGGGAATAGGAAGGTGGGCCGGCGCCCTTGGAAGGGGCCGGCGAAGGTCGCCTGCTTAATGCCAGCGCGCGGGTGAAAGTCAACGTGGCGAATCGGGGCCGCCCGTGACGAGCAGGACAGAGCTTCACCCCGCCAGCAAACCCGCCACGAATCCCTCTACCCCTTCCGCGACGCGCGTCCCCCGCGCGCGCTCGGCCTCGACGATCGAGACCACTTGCCGATAGGCGCGCTGCAAGTCGTCGTTGATCACGACGTAATCGTAGAGCCGCCAGCGCTCGATCTCGCGCTTGGCGTTGTCGAGCCGGTTGTCGATCGTGGCGGCGGAATCCTCGGCGCGGCGCTCCAGCCGGCCGCGCAACTCGGTCATCGAAGGCGGCAGGATGAAGACGCTGACGACATCCGCGCCGAGCGCCTCGCGCACTTGCCGCGCGCCCTGCCAGTCGATGTCGAACAGCATGTCCTTGCCGCGCGCCAGTACGTCCTCGACGGGCTTGCGTGGCGTGCCGTAGCCGTTGCCGTGCACCTCGGCCGACTCCAGAAGATCGCCGCCGCCCTTCATCAGGTCGTACTGATGCCGGTCGATGAAATGATAATGAATGCCGTCGGCCTCGGACGAGCGGCGCGCGCGCGTGGTGACGGAGATCGACAGCGTCAGGTCGAGCGTCTTGTCTTGCAGCAGCATCCGCGTCAGCGTCGTCTTTCCCGCGCCCGAGGGCGAGGAAAGGATCAGGATCATGCCGCGGCGACGCATGGGCATTGTCTCGCTCATTCGATGTTCTGCACCTGCTCGCGCAATTGCTCGATTTGCGCGCGCAGTTCAAGGCCCTGCTGCGTCAGCGACACGTCGTTCGCCTTGGCGCAAAGCGTGTTGGCCTCGCGGCCGAACTCCTGGGCGAGGAAGTCGAGCTTGCGCCCGACCGGGCCGCCCTCGTTCAGCAGCGCCCGCGCGGCGACGACGTGCGTCTTGAGGCGGTCCAGTTCCTCGCGGATGTCGGCCTTGCCGGCGAGCAAGATCGCCTCCTGATGCAGCCGGTTCTCGTCGAAGCCGCGCCCGGATTCCATCAGGGCGACGATGGATTGCGCGAGCCGGGCGCGCACCGCCTCGGGCTTCCGCGCCGGGTTCTCGTCGGCCGCCTGCGTCAGCGCGGAAATCGCGTCGAGGCGCTCGCTCAGCACCGCCTGCAACGCCGCGCCCTCGGCGCGACGCGCCTGACCCAACGCCTCGACGGCCTCGCTGAGCGTCGCCAGCGCGCCCGCGCAAGCCGCCGCGAGCGTCGCCTCGTCGTCCACGGCCTCGACGACCTCGACGACCTCGACGACGCCGCGAACAGCCAGCACGCCGTCGAGCGTCGGCGGCGCGAGGCCAAATTTTTCCGCCGCGGCCTTGGCCGCGAGAGCGACCTGAGCCAGCAACGCGTCGTTGACCTGCGCCTGCACGCCCGCGCCCTCGCGTTGCGCGCTGATGGTGGCGAAGCAGGTGCCGCGCGCGAGCGCCTTGGTCAGCAGCGCGCGCGCGTCGGCCTCGATGCGGTCGAAGGCGCCGGGCAGACGCAGCCGGAGATCGAGACCCTTGGCGTTGACGCATTTGAGTTCGACCGTCCAACGCCAAGCGCCCCGCGCGCCGACGGCGCGGGCGAATCCGGTCATGCTGGTGAGCGACATGGGCGAAGCATTCCTCGAAACGCGAATCTGCGGCCTTCATACACGAGTCGCGGCGCTTCGTTCAGTTGGAGGGCGTCTTTAGCGACAAACGGGGGTCCCGCCGTCATGGCGAGCGAAGCGAAGCCATCCAGCCTTTCCGACAGTATGCGCACGGCCGTCTCAGGCTTTTCGAGCAACAACGCCTCGTTTCAACGCTGGATCGCCACGCTTCGCTCGCGATGACGACCGCGAATTCGTCCGCGCTCCTACGCGTCGATTTTCAGTCCCGTCGCGCGCAGACGCGACTTTATTTCGCCGACATTCAACACCACGTCCTCGTCATAGCCCGCGCCGGTGGAAGCCGTGTAAATGTAGGTGGCGTCGTTGTTCATGATCTCGTCGATCATCAGGTAATTCGTATTCAACCAGGAATCCCGGCAGATGCAGGTCGTCGTCAGGCCATGTTCCGAGAATAGAAGGTTGTGAAAAGCCGACCCGAGAATGCCCGCGAAGTTGTCATGGGATCGCATCATCGCGATTTGGTGTTCGATTTTCAGCCTCTCGGGAGAAACAATGTCGTAGTCGTTGCGGCGAAAAATATTCTCGATTTCCATCTCGCCTAGGGATCGCCGAAAATTATATTGGTTTCGCGTGAGATAGACCCCCGCGGCGTCGGCCCGCACGATTTCATTCAATTTCGTGACATAGCTTTCCGCCGCCGCTCCGGCTTTCAGGAACGGCGTTCGAAAACATGCATGGATATACTTCTGGATCACGAGCGAACGATGCGGGACGATCAATTTGTCCACTTTCACCGGTGACGTCGCGAAAACGACCTGGTCGGCCAACCCGATCAATTCAAAAAATCGACTTATATATTCCGGAATGCGGCCGCCGCCCTGAAAGATGATCGGCCCCTTGAAATCGTTCTGGATCGCCCACCACAGCCTGTTGGTCGATTCCAGCAGGAAATGACCGTAAAGCCTGAAGATCACGCCGCCGTAGACCGCGTCTTTATAATGGCGAGCCGGGGCGTCGCGCTCGATTTCGGCCGCCTCGAAGGGTATCGTCACCCTCGTCCACGATCTGTCCAACAGAGACGCCGAACAGACCCGTCCGTCGCGATCGTAGGCGCCCGCCTTCCAGCCCGAATAGGTTTCGGCGCCCTCCCCTTCGAAGCGCGGAAATGTCGCGGGCGCGATCAAGGGAATGATCGCGCCGTCGATGATGTCCACGCCGGGGTCGCCCGCTCTGACGCGCGAGGCCTTCGACAAATCGACGATATCCGCAGGCGCGCCGAGGATGCGTATCATGAGCGACTCCCCGGCCCTCAGTCCAGCGTCTCCCTATAGGCATAAGTCGCGATGGCGGTCACCGTGATCGTAAACAAGGCGATCGGCCAGAGGTCCGGCGCGATCTCGGTCCAGCCGTTTCCTTTCAGCAACATGCCGCGCACGATCCGCATCGCGTGCGTGGCGGGCAGGACATCGCCGATCGCGCGCGCCCAGAGCGGCATGCCCTGGAACGGGAAGATGAAGCCGGTCAGCAGGAACGACGGCATCAGCGTGAAGATCGAAAGCTGCACCGCCTGCATCTGATTGGCCGCGATCGTCGAATAGGCGACGCCGAGCGCGAGGTTGCTGGAGATGAACAGGCCGAGCGACGCGAGCAGCAAGGGCAGCGATCCCCGGATCGGCAGGTGGAAGAACGTCACCGACGCGATCAGGATCAGCGAGACCTGGATGTAGCCGATGACGACATAGGGCAGGATCTTGGCGATCATCACCTCGATCGGCTTCACCGGCATCGCGAGCAGATTTTCCATCGTGCCGCGTTCGCGCTCCCGGGTGATCGCCAGCGTGGTGACGAACAGGGTCGAGAACATCAGCACCACGCAGATCAAGCCGGGCACGATGTTGAGAACCGTCAATTGCTCTGGATTGTAACGGGCGTGGACGACGAACTTGAACGCGGGCGTCTGCGGCTGGGCGCGAAGAATCGGCGGCAAATCGCGATTGAGCGCGCCCACCAGCGACGGCAACGCCGCGACCGCGTTGCCGATCGATGTGGGGTCGGTCGCGTCGGCGTCGATCAGCACGCCCGGCGATTCGCCGCGATCCACCGCGCGATCGAAGCCGGGCGGCGCCTCGATGACGAAGAGCAGGCTGCCGCTCGCCAGCCCGGCTTCCGCCTCGGCCTCGGAGTGGAGGTTGCGGATGTCGTAATAGCCGGAATTGTGCATCGTAGCTTCGATCGTGCGCATATATTTCGAGTTTTCGATCGACAACAGGCCGGCGGGCAGATGCTTGGGGTCGGTATTGATGGCGTAGCCGAACAAAAACAATTGCATGATCGGGATCATGACGATGATGCGCAAGGTCATCTTGTCGCGCATGACCTCGATCGTCTCCTTGCGCAGCAGCGCGCCGAGGCGCGCGAACGAAATGCCGCTCACGTTTGCTTCTCCTTCGCGCTCAAGAGGTGAATGAAGACGTCGTCGAGCCGCGGCGGAACCTCCGTCCATGCGAGGCCGCCGCCCTGGGACTCGATCGCGGATCGCAAGGCCGCGCGATCCATGCCGGCCACGTGCAGCGCCGGACCGATCACGGCGGCCGCCTCGACGCCCGGCGCATGGCGGAGCGTGCGGGCGGTCGCCTCCACGGCCTCGCCGACCCCCTCGAACGTGACGAGTCCGGAATTCGCGACCACCTCCGCCGCAGGCCCCTGAACGACGATATGTCCTTGCGCGAGATAGACGATGCGCGAGCAGCGCTCCGCCTCGTCCATGTAATGGGTGGAGACCAGCGTCGTCAGGCCATCGACGGCCATATCGTGGATGAGGTCCCAGAACTCGCGCCGCGCCTTGGCGTCGACGCCCGCGGTCGGCTCGTCGAGCAACAGCAGCTTCGGCTGATGCAAAACGCAGGCGGCGAGCGCGAGGCGTTGCTTCCAACCGCCCGACAATTGGCCCGCGAGTTGGTCTCGCCGCTCGGCGAGCCCCATCCGCTCCATCATCGCCGCGACAGCGACCTTGCGGTCCTTCATCGCGAACACGCGCGCGACGAAGTCGAGGTTCTCGAACACCGTGAGGTCTTCGTAGAGGCTGAAGCGTTGCGTCATGTAGCCGACGTCGCGGCGGATCTCGTGCGAGTCCTCGATGATGTCGTAGCCGATGCAGGTCCCCGAGCCGCCGTCGGGCACCAGTAAGCCGCACAACATGCGGATCGTGGTCGTCTTGCCGCTGCCGTTGGCGCCGAGAAAGCCGCAGATTTCGCCCTTGGCGACTCGCAAGGTGAGGCCCTCGACGACCTTGGCGGCGCCGAAGCTCTTGCGCAGATCCTTCACGTCGATGACGTATTCGGTCACGGCTGGGATCGCGGCTGGACGACGACGGGCTGGCCCGGATTTAGTTTCGCGGCCTCCGCGGGCGTCGGACGCGCCTCGGCGATGTAGACGAACTTGGCCGTCGTCGATTCCGAATAGATGAACGGCGGCGTGTATTCGGCTTGCGGCGCGATGTACGAGACCACGCCGGTGAGATCCGGCGGGCAATTGTCGCAGAGCAGCGCGACCGCACCGCCGACGTTGATCTTGGCGAGGCGGGGCTCGGGCACGAAGAACCGCACGAAGATATTCTCCGGCGGCAGCAGCGAGACGACGGGCGCGCCGGCGCCGAGCGTTTCGCCGGGTTCGGCGAGCACGTCCGCGATCACGCCCGCGGCCGGCGCGGCGACGGAGCGCTGCGAAAGCCGCCAGCGCGCTTGCGTCAGAGCCGCTTGCAAGGCGTCCACCGCGGCGGATTGGGCGGCGATCTCGCTGGGGCGGCCCATGGGTCCGTTCATCTGATCGAGCGCGGCTTGCATCGCGGCGATCTTCGCGGTGGCGGAGCGAAAGTCCGCCTGCTCCTCCTCGACCAGTTGCGCCGTCGAGGAACCGGACTTCAACAAGACCTGATTGCGGTCGAGGTCCGCCTTTGCCTTGTCCCGCGCGGCTTCCGCGTCGCGCAGATTGGCTTGGGCGAGCGCGATTTCGGTCGGCTTGCCTGGACTGTTGAGATTGGCGAGTTGATCCTTGGCCTGCCGCAGCAAGCGGGCCGCCTGGTCGACGGCGGCGCGATCGTCCGCGTCGTCCTGCTCGAACAACGGCGCGCCTTTAACGACTTGGTCGCCGCGCGCGACATGGATGGCGGTGACGAGCCCCTGCTGGGTCGGCCCGACCTTGACGAAATCCGCGTCGGCGTAGCCCTGCCACTGAGTCGTCGCCGGAGGCGCGGCGCGCAGAAAAAACCACCAGACGCCGATAGCCGCGGCCGCCAGCGCGAGGAGAACGAAAAGTCTTCGCATGAAGGGCGCCGCGTTGAGGAGACTAGAATATTCGACGCGGCAGCATTGCGACCGCGGGAGTGAGAACTCACTGACGCAGGTCAAACCCAGCCGCGACGACGGGACGCGGCGTCAGTCGGGCGCGCTCTCACCGCCCTGCCCGCCCTTCTTCGGCCGGATGCGCTTGCGCGTCTGCACCTCGACGCGCGGCCCCTCCACCAGACGCACGACGGCGCCCCAGAGCGTGCGCACGTCCTGCTCGGTCATCTGCATGCGGTGGAAGATGTTGCGCAGATTGCGCTTCATCGTCGGCATTTTCGTCATCGGCCGGAAAAACCCACGCTCCTCGAGTTGGCCCTCCAGAAACGCGAAGAACGCGATCATGTGGCCGCGCGGCGCGGGCGGCGAAACCGGCCGCGGCACCACCTGGGTCGGCGCGACGTCGCCGTGGGCGGCCTTGAACCATTCGTAGCCCACCAGCAGCACCGCTTGCGCGAGATTGAGCGAGGCGTAGGCGGGGTTGGAGGGAAAGGTCAGGATCGCGTCGGCGAGCGCGACCTCGTCGTTTTCCAGCCCCGTGCGCTCCGGACCGAACAACACGCCGCGTCGGTCTCCGACCACGACCGCGCCGCCCATGGCGCTGGAGGGCGTCAGCACCGGCTTGAACTGGCCACGCTCCCGCGCGGTCGCGGCATAGAGATAGTTGAGATCGGCGACCGCCTCCTCGAGCGTCGTGAACACTTTCGCCGCATCGAGAATATGCGCAGCGCCCGCCGCGGCCGAATAGGCGACCTCGTGATATTCATCGACCCGGGGCCAACCCGCCTTCGGATTGACCAGCCGCAGATCGTCGAGTCCGAAATTCGCCATCGCGCGCGCGCACATGCCGATATTCACGGCGAGTTGCGGCCGCACCAGAACGACGGCCGGACCGCCGCCCATCGATAGCTTGGTTTTATCCGTGCCCGCGCCGACCATGGCTGTCCTCGAAATCGCTGGGAGGTGCTGTCGGGGATTCGGGCGGGGTGCGCAAGGGCGGAATGAGATAGGCGGTTGCGTCTCAGGGCACGCTCATGATTTGGTGAAGAGGGCCAATTGTTCCGCAACGCGAGCCCGGTGTTCTTCGAACGTCATCACGCGACCTTGCGCCACGTCCGCGCGCGCCTCTTCGATGTAGGGTTTCGCCCACGCGAGATCATCATTGATGAGTTCTGTAAATTCGATGATGGCCCCGTCGATGAGCGCACGGGCGGCTTCCTCGATCGTCGTGAAGGCGCCTGATGCGACCAGGACGTCCAGTCGGGCTATTTGTTCGGGCGTCAATGTTATCTGCATGGCTCATATTACCACGACCAAATCGCGTGTGAAACCCCTCAGCCCCCTCCCGCTCTTCTCGCGTAAAAACGCCGCACGATCTCCGCGGCGATCTCGCCGCTGGAATCGATCGGCGCGTAACTGAATCGTTCGATCGTTCCCGTGAAACGCCGGGCCGCGCCTTTGCGCACGAGCGCGTCGATCCCGCCGGCGAGCTTTTTCGACCCGCCGCCCGAGGGCTCGAACACATGCACCGGGGCGCCCGTCGCGGTCGCCTCGCCCACCATATTGGCGCTGTCGCCGGTGACCAGCACCGCGTCGGCGAGGGCGAGGATCGCGAGATAGGGATTTTCCCCTTCGCCGTCCCAGATGAAGCCCGGTCCCGCGCCGAGCCCCTCGCGCGCCGCCGCCAGCAATTCGGGCGGCGTGCGGCGCGACGGCGTCGCCATCACGCTGAAGCCCTGCGCGACCACCGCGCGGACCGCCTCGACCATGCGCTGTAGATCGGCCGAGGTGAAATGTTGCGCCCCGCTGGGGCCGCCCAGCACCACCGCGCATCGGGGCCCCCGCAGACGCGTCAAGTTCGGATCCGGCTCGGCGCGCGCCCGAGCGAGGCGCGCGGGCGAGAACGGATGCGGCGAGGTCAGCGTGGTGATCACATTGGGGCCCCGATGCGAATCATGCTCGGGAATCCAGATCAGGTCCATTTCCTTGCGCGCATGTCGCGGGTCCTGCAGAAACACCGCGAACACCCGCGAACCCCAAGCCTTTTTCAGCGCCCGGATATACGGCACGGTCACCCGGCCGCTGGTGATCACGACGTCCGGCGGCGGTCCGGAAAACACGGAGCCCGGCGCGCCCGGCTTGTCCTTGGGGTCGATCGGCCCGTAAGGCGCGAGTCGCGAGAACAAGGCGCGAGGCTCGACGCGCTGCATTTCATATGGCGCGCCGAGCGCCGTGACGACGCCCATGGCGTTCACTTCATGTCCGATTCGGCCCGAACCCAACACCAGGACGCGCGCGCCCTCGCCTAACAACCCATCCGGCATTTTTTATCGGAGACCCATTTTTCCCGGCAGCCATTGCGCGAAGCTCTGCGTCAGATTGTTCATCCGCGTAATCACGCCTTGGCCGGTGACATCGTTCAAGTTGACGCGAGCCGTCATCGAACTCATCAGCGGATAGCTCGCGACTTCGCGCCCACTGCCGCCGATGACGATTCCGGCCCCCTCGATATAGTCCATCGCGCCATAGCCGCCCGGAAGCGAGGCTCCCCCCTCGTCGCCGTACATGACGCTGTCGATGCGCGCCACCAGCGCAGGGGCGCGCCTGTCGCCGGGCGCGAGATAGGCGGCGAAGTAATGTTGCAGATGAGCCGGCAAGGTCCGCTCGATGAAATCGGCGCTGATCCTATCGCCCGTCTTCCTGAGCGGCGTCACGTCGACCCGGATCGCCCGAAAACGCGTCTGGCCGTCCAAAGGCTCGCTCGCGCCCGCGCTCAACGGAAAAAGCGCCGCCGCCGCCAGGGATCGGATCACGAAACGGCGGGACATCGACGACGATGGCATGGCGACCTTCTACGATGAGTCGCCGCTACTTATACACCACCTTCAATATCTCGTAGCTCTTGCCGCCGCCGGGGGTGTTCACTTCGACGCTGTCGCCCACCTTCTTGCCGATCAGGGCGCGCGAGGTCGGCGAGGAAATCGACACCTTGCCGCCCTTCACGTCGGCTTCGGACTCGCCGACGATCTGGAACACCTTCTCCTGTTCGGTGTCCTCGTCGATCAACGTGACCGTCGCGCCGAACTTGATGGTCGCCCCCGACAGCTTGGAGACGTCGATCACCTCGGCGCGTTGCAGCATGTCCTCGATTTCGACGATCCGGCCCTCGTTGTGCGACTGCGCTTCCTTCGCCGAATGGTATTCGGCGTTTTCGGAGAGATCGCCATGCGCGCGCGCCTCGGAGATCGCCTGCACGATGCGCGGGCGCTCGATCTGCTGCCGACGAGCAAATTCCGCTTCTAGCGCCGCGTGCCCCGCGATCGTGATCGGAAACCGTTCCATGTACCGTCCTGTCTCAACAAATCCATAGCTCGCTCCGGGGCTAATGACCCCGGAAACGCCTGATCATGCGAAATAGTCCTGCAGCGCCCGGACTTCAAGTTCACCGGCCGAATAGGCCTTGATGCCCTCGACCGCGGCGATGGCGCCGGAAAGTGTGGTATAGTAAGGCGTTTTTTGCAAGAGGGCGGCTCGCCGGAGCGGCTTGGAATCCGTCATCGAGGTCGCGCCCTCCGTCGTGTTGAACATCAATTGCACGCCGCCGTTACGAACCGCGTCGGCCGCGTGCGGGCGGCCCTCCGACACCTTGTTGATTTTCACCGCCGGCAGGCCCTGCGATACGAGGTAACGCTGCGTGCCGCCGGTCGCGAGGATCTTGAAGCCCAGGGCCAGCAAGTCGCGCAGCGGCGCCACGACGCCCGGCTTGTCCGCGTCGCGCAACGACACGAAGACTGTCCCCGAGCGCGGAACGCTGGCGCCGGCGCCGAGTTGGCTCTTGGCGAA
>Ga0302319_10011142_pt1 | contig 17080 bp, 12 predicted proteins | sample Bog_T0_2_FD_203319 | JGI IMG/M metagenome (GOLD analysis project Ga0302319, IMG submission 203319) | Peat permafrost microbial communities from Stordalen Mire near Abisko, Sweden - Bog_T0_2 | ecosystem: Environmental > Terrestrial > Soil > Wetlands > Peat | place: Sweden: Abisko, Stordalen Mire...
CTAAGCCGCTCCCAGCAGCTTCGAGAATTTCCGATACATTGCGCAGGACACGATCAGTCTGCGCAGCCACGTCACCAGGAATCACATTTTGGGTGGCTGGGTCGATGGCGATTTGCCCGGAGGTGAATACGAATCCATTCGCTTTGATGGCTTGCGAATACGGACCGATAGCTTGAGGAGCGTCTTTGGTGGAAACGAGTTCGCGCATAGGGGCAGTGTCCAGTGATCAGTAGCCAGTGGCTAGCAAGCGCCACAGCACTCTGTCATTAACTCAGATTCGCAGGGAAAAGGTCAATCGAGCCACGCAGCGGTTAGTCTAGCCACTGACCCCTGACCACTGGCCACTGCTCCTAGATTTTCTGCAGGCGCTGGACTTCATGTACGCCGGGGATTTTCCGCAGACCAGCCATGATGTTCTCCAAATGCTTAAGGTCGGAAATGTCGAGGACGATCTCGACGCTGGCCTGGCTGTTTTCGGTGCGGGCTCCGATGTTGCGGATGTTGCTCTGCGCGTCGCCGATTACGCTGGTGATGCTTTTCAGCATTCCGAAGCGGTCGTCGCAGTAGACCGTAAGCTTGACGGGGTAAGCGGTGGGGGTGTTTTCGTCGCGGCCCCATTCGACGTCGATGCGGCGCTCGGGTTCGAACATGAGGTTGGTCACGTTAGGACAATTCACCGAATGCACCGCGACTCCCTTGCCGCGAGTGATGTAGCCGACGATGCTTTCGCCGCGAATGGGATTGCAGCAGCGGGCGCGGTAGACCAGCATATCGCCCTGGCCCTTCACCATGATGGCGTTGTGGTCTCCAAAGACGCGGCGGACAACACTGGCGATGGCTCCGGGCTTATTGGAGAGGCCTTCGGACTCGATGTCACCCGCAATCGAGTGAGTCGCGCCGGCGGGGAGCAGGCGCGCCAGCACCTGACGCGCGGAATATTTTCCGTAGCCGATGCCGGACATCAAGTCGTCGACCTTGCCCAGTCCATAACCGCCGGCAACTTTCAGCAGGTCTTCGTCTTTAATTTCTTTGAACGCGATGCGATACTTGCGGGCTTCTTTTTCGATCAGCTTGTGGCCAATTTCAATCGAGCGCTCGCGCTGGTGGACGTTCAGCCAGTGCTTGATTTTGTTTCGCGAACGCGAGGACTTGACCAGTCCGAGCCAGTCGCGGCTGGGCTTGTGCCCGGCCTGGGTGAGGATTTCGACGATGTCGCCGGAATGAAGCTTGTGGCGCAACGGGACCATGCGTCCGTTCACTTTGGCGCCGACGCAGGTGTGCCCGACTTCGGTGTGAATGGTGTAGGCGAAGTCGATCGGGGTGGCGTCGCGCGGGAGGACAACGACTTTGCCTTTCGGCGTGAAGGTGTAAACCTCTTCGGGATAGAGATCGACCTTCAGCGCGGATAAGAATTCGTTAGGATCGCTAACGTCGCGCTGCCACTCGACCACTTGCCGAAGCCATGCCAGGCGCTGCTCGTCCTGCGCCGAGACGGGGCCGTCTTTATATTTCCAGTGGGCCGCGATGCCTTCCTCGGCCATCTTGTGCATCTCTTCGGTGCGAATCTGAATTTCGAAGGGCGTGCCGTCTTCGGTGATCACCGAGGTGTGCAGCGACTGGTAAAAATTCGGTCGCGGCATGGCGATGAAATCTTTGATGCGTCCGGGCACCGGCCGCCAGATGTTGTGGATGATGCCGAGAACGGCGTAGCAATCCTGCAGCGAGCGCGTGATGATGCGCATGGCGAACAGATCGTAGACCTGGTCAACCGAAATACGCTGGCGCTGCAATTTTTTGTGAATGCTGAACAGGCGCTTGATGCGGCTTTCCACCTTGGCTTGGATTCCCGCTTCTTTCAGCTTGTCGTTGATGATCCCTTGCATCTTCGCCAGAAAAGCTTCGCCCTGCTTGCGGCGGGCGTTGACGGCTTTTTCTACCTGTTCGTAACCAGAAGGATCAAGGAATAGAAAGCCGAGGTCTTCGAGTTCGCCGCGAATTTTTCCCATGCCGAGGCGGTGCGCGATGGGCGCGTAGATTTCTAATGTTTCTTCGGCGATTTTGCGCTGACGGTCGGGTTGAAGATGCTCGAGCGTGCGCATGTTGTGCAGGCGGTCGGCGAGTTTGATGAGCACCACGCGGATGTCATCGACCATGGCCAGCATCATCTTGCGCAGGTTTTCCGCTTGCGCTTCTTCGCGGGTGGCGAAATCAATTTTGCTGATCTTGGTGACGCCTTCGACGATGTGGGCGACCTGCTCGCCGAATTCCTTCTGGATGTCGCCGATCGTGACCGAGGTATCTTCGACGGAGTCGTGCAGCAGCCCGGCGGCGATGGCAACCGGATCCATTTTCATTTCGGCCAACACCAGCGCCACTTCCAGCGGATGCACGAGGTACGGCTCACCCGAGGCCCGGGTTTGGCCTTCATGATTCTTCAAGGAATAGTCGTAGGCTTTTTTGACGATGGACAGATCGTCCTGAGGACGGTTTTCCTGAATCCGCTTCATCAGCTCGCGGAATTTCGTGAGCGTAAGAGCGGTGGTTGCGATCTGTTGGCGCAAGCTCGCCATGAAGGATTATAGCGTGCTAGATGCCAGGGAATTCGTTCTGTTCGTCAACATCCTCTGGTCGCCACGCTTGAAGATGGCTTCCTCGTGGCACGATTCGCTGTTGTCCAACACTACCACATGTGCTTATGTGGCTTTGTCGCCAGACGGCAAACGCATGGCGCTGGTTCTTGAGGGCAGCTCTTTCGATGTTTGGGTGTATGACCTGGAGCGCGGCACCTTCACCCGGGCCAGCTTTGGGGGAGACGATTACCGGCCTGCCTTTTCTCCGGATGGCAGATTGCTAGCCTACGACTCCTCGAAATCGGGCGCGCAGCAGGTCTTTCTGAAGCATGGAATCGCGCAGGGTGAGGATACTGCGCTAACGGAGGGTCCTGAAGATAAAGCTCTGCAAGGGTGGACGGCGGATGCCCGGGAAGTCATCTTCGCCAGGCACAATAAAGACACGGGTTGGGATTTATATGCCGCCGCCGTCGTCGGAGATCACAAACCCCGCCCGCTGGTGGTTGCCCCCTTCAATCAAACTCAAGCTGCCGTATCTCCCGACGGAAAATGGCTCGCCTATGTGTCGGACGAATCGGGACAGCCGGAAGTATTCGTGCAAGGCATGAAGGATCCCGGAATGCGGGCACAGATATCGTCGGAGGGTGGATCGGCTCCGCGGTGGTCTCGCTCCAGCAACGAGTTGCTTTTTCTATCGAAGAATCGCGTGATGTCGGTGAAAGTCGGGACGGGAAGCGGTCTCGCTCCCGGCAAACCGGTGGCGCTGTTCGAGGACAAGAAAGAGTGGAGCGGCTACGACATTGCGCCAGATGGACCACTGGTAGTGACGCGCGAGGCCGACAGCAACGGCTCAGGAAGCCAGATCAATGTGGTCACAGGATGGTTCGAACGGTTGAAACAGGAGCAGCGGAAGTAGAAGGGTTCAAACGGGCATTGGCCTTTCCATACGCCAAGACTTCTACTCCCAAGGAAGCGGTGAGTCCTGCCTCCGGTTTTGTCTGGGTGTTGATATGGAGTCAGTCTGCGGATCGAATTCGGGAAGCACGCTACCGATGGACTTGCGATTCACATCGATAGCGTTGGGGAATTATAGCGGCGGAGGCAACTCATCGCGGAGTAGCGGGTTTGGGTCTGAATGTATGTTGAGGGAGGGTTGCTCGCTGTTCTGTGGGAAACCATGGAAAAATTAGGTAACCTCCTTTCCGTTTCTTGAATCAAAAAGCCAGTACCTTTGTATCCGGCCTCTTTTCCCATTTAGAGCATCCTTTTATGAGCGCAAAATCCAATCTTGATCGCGAATCCTTCCAGCGTCTTTTGGAGAGTGCGTTCGTCATACAGCAGAGTCGGATTGACCCTCGCTTCCTCTCCTCGATGCTGGAGGTCGAACGTCTGATTACGAAAGGCGACCTGGATGTCGATGGGACCATGAATCTGGTGGCGGATTCCGCCCGCGATGTGGCGGGGGCAAATGGAGTACTTATCGGGTTATTGCAGGGAGATCAGCTTACCTACAAGGCGGGAAGTGGCTCGTCCACCGGTTGCGTGGGAAGCCAGGTTCGGACGTCACTGACGGTGGCGAAGACGAAAGCCAGCCGCGAGATTCTGCGAGTTGAAAACGCCAGTACGGACAAACGAGTTCAGGGTGATATTTGCCGGCAGTTCGGGGCGGAAGCGCTTTTGATGCTGCCGATGTATGTCCCGCCTATTGGCAGGGATCGAAATCTGGCGGGAGTGGTATTGGTCTTATTCAACGAAGCGCACAGCTTTCAGGAAAGCGAGATGCGAACCTATCGATTGATGGCTGGATTGGTTGAGACCGCTCTGTCTCCAGCGCATGAGACGGAACCAAGCCTGGCGAAAAGCTTACGGGCTGTGCCAAAGGCCGTTGCGGAGGTCATTCCTGAAGTGAAAGAAGTTGCGAGGAGGGAGAACCGGATTTTCCTGCGCTGGGGTAAGGATGCCATTTACCGCAGGAACGCTTTGATTCGGCTAAGAGCAGGGCGAGCGCTGAGCCGGACACGTGAGCTGAAGAAAATCGCAGTGCAGCGAGCAGCAGAAAGTATCTCAACGAAGCCTCTTCCCAGCCTGGCTTTGGCTGCAATAGTCGTGGGGTTGGGGCTGACTCTTTGGATGACCCACGGAAGTCGAGGTGCAACTTCACCATCGTCTTCGAGGGCTGCGCAAGGGTCGTCTGTTGGTAGCTTCGATCGTGGAAGCGTAATACCTGTCGAAGGGGAGGCAGGAGGTCAGAACCCGGCGGGTTCGGGCAGCGACGGTAGGGTTAGGACGGCGTCGGTCCGGCGAACGTGGGTGGCGGGGAACGAAATCGTTTACATCGGAGACGATGTCACGGTGCACCATTTCAACTACAAATCATCCGCGCGGCAAGGATCGGCGAATCGGGTGGCTCACATAGGAAATGATGTAACGATCAGTTATTTCGCGCCTTGAAGCGGGTGCCCGCCGCGTCTCCCCTTCCCGACAGGGGAACGCGAACCACGTCGGTTGCAACCGCATGCATCTATCCTATTGCCGTTCGAGCGGTGAGGGAGTTGCTGTGCGGCATAGGCTCGGTCCCCTACATCCCTGAACTGATCTTCGGAATAAAAACACCTTATCACCGTCTAATCTATGGGTTAAATGTAATGTGCGGTAAATAACATAGCTTCCTACCGGAGGCAAACACGCATCAGAATTGACGTGACTTTCACTGCTCATCACCCGCCATCGGCAAGAATACTGGTTGTGGACGACAACGCCACGGTCCGCCGCACTTTGCGAGCTTTGTTGGAAGCGCAGGATGACTGGCGGGTCTGCGATGAAGCGGCTGACGGGCAGGAGGCGGTGGCGAAGTTTGATAAGGAGAAGTTCAATGTCATCGTGCTCGACTTCCAAATGCCCAATATGAACGGTCTGGATGCGGCAAAGGAAATCACCGCGCAATCGCCCAACACCCCGATTCTGATGGTCACCCTGCACAGCTCGCCGCAGCTTGCCTCCGAAGCCCGTAAGGCGGGAATTCGGGGGCTCTGCCCGAAGTCCGATATTGATTGCGTGGTGGAAGGCGTAACCACGGTTCTGAGCAACAAGTCCTATTTCAAGAACTGAAAATCGGGCTTGCTCGCTTTCTTCGACCGTTTCTGCGCTTTCGTTGGCTTCGAAGTCTTCAAATCCATTGAGAATTTGTTGGCGCGCCCGGTGAACTGGTAAATTGAAAATTGGCACTCCATGAATTCCAAAATCCTCCTCTCGGGTTCGTCGGGGCTGATTGGCCAGGCCCTTCTGCCTTCTCTCAAAAGCGGCGGTTGGTCGGTGGTGCGACTGGTACGCGGGCCAGCCTCGGGCGAGGATGAACTCTCTTGGGATCCCGCGCAGCCAATTTCGCCGCAAGCCGTCTCTGGATTTGACGCAGTGATTCACCTGGCGGGCGAAAGCATTTTCGGGCGGTGGACCGAAGACAAGAAGCGAAAAATTCTGGACAGCCGCGTTGCCGGGACGTTAAATCTGGCCACGGCTCTGGCGCAAGCGGAAGAGAAGCCGAAAGTTTTTGTTTCCGGTTCGGCGATCGGATATTACGGCAATCGCGGAGAGGAAACGCTGCGCGAAGACAGCGCTCCGGGTACGGAATTCTTGGCTGAGGTCGCGGAGAAGTGGGAGGAAGCGACCACGCCCGCCGTTCAAGCGGACATTCGCACCGCGCACTTGCGGACGGGGATTGTGTTGAGTCCGAAGGGCGGAGCGTTGAAGGCGATGCTGCTGCCCTTCAAGCTGGGCGGCGGCGGGCGCATTGGCAGCGGTCAGCAGTGGATGAGTTGGATCGATATCCGGGACATGGTGGGCGGGATTCATCACATCCTGAAAAATGATCTGATTCAGGGAGCGGTGAATCTGGTCGCTCCGAAGCCGGTGCGGAATGCCGAATTTGCCAGCACTCTGGCCAGCGTTCTATCGCGCCCTGCGATTTTCCCCATGCCGGCCTTTGCGGTGAAAGCTATTTTTGGCGAGATGGGCGAGGCGCTGCTGCTCGGTGGGCAGAAGGTGGAACCGGGCAAGCTGATCTCGAGTGGATATCCGTTTCGGTATCGGGAGCTGAGAGGGTCGCTGGAGGGGTTGCTGAAAGGCTAGCCCGATCTGCTTGTCATCCCGAGCAAAGCGAGGGACCTTGGTTTCTGCTGCGGCCGTCTGTGCGGCGGCAAGCAAACACCAAGGTCCCTCGCTTCGCTCGGGATGACAAAGACTAGTTTGGCGGTTTGGCTGGGTCGCGCGAGCGGTCCATCTCTTCTTGTAATTTCTGCAGCAGCTGCGTGCGCTGCTCAGTGCTCAGCTCGCGCTGCAATTCTTCCAAGGCCAAAGCGACGATGTGGTAGTGGTGAGCTCCGGCGAACTTGGGATCTTTGGTGATGTTCAGCCAGAGCTGGTGCATAAGTTCGACATCCTGCGGGCGCATGCGCGGGCTGTGCGGGCCAATGGTGAACTCGCGAACCGCACCGTCGGGAGCCCAGACTTCCAGGCATATGCGTGGACGCGGCTCGGGCATGCGTTCCCACGCGTCCCCGGTGAGCTTGGCTTGTTCGTCGGCGGTGAGCTTGTTGGAGAGTCCGCAGACCACGCGCGAAGAATCGAGCCGCTGCGCCGTCACCATGATGGCGTCGAACACGTCGGTGGCGGGAACAACGAGCAGAGAAATTGGCTTGCCTTCTTTTTCGGCGACGGCCACGGCAGCGGTGAAGAGTTCCTGCTCGTAGTGGTCGAAGACCTGGCTCGCCTCCATCACCGAGCTGCCGCCGAAACTGGGCTCGCGATGGTAGAGGCGCGCGCTCATTACGATCACATCCTGCTTAGTAGTAACGGTCTGCGTGAGCACCTGCCGCAGGTAGTACAAGTTGCGCGGATCGCGCACCGCTACCAGAATATTTCCCGGACGCACGCCCATCGCTCCGCTGCCTAATTCCTGATTGCCGTACACGCGGAATTGATCGAGTTGCTCGGGCTTGCCGTGACGCTCTCTGGCGACGTGGCGCTCTGAGAAAGTGAAGATCGTATAGAAAACGCCGCTGAAAAGTACGCCCGCAATGGTCGCTTCATACTTGGTGAAAAGATTTACGATCGCCGTGATCAGCAGCACGGCTGAGATGAAAGCTAATCCCAAGGGGATTTCGGTCTTGCCGAAGTGCACATTGCCGGGAACCTTCCACGCCCGATTGCCGGGCTCGGTAAAGCGCAGCACGAGCACGGCGATGGACTTCATGGCGAAGCTCCAGATCACGCCGAAGGCGTAGAGCGCAGCCAGCAGATAGACGTTGCCCCGGCTGAGGACGATGGTCAGCAATTGCAGCGCGACGATCAAGTTGATAATGCGGTAGCTGGTGCCGAAGCGGTTGTGCGGCTTCTGAAACCAACTGGTGAGCACACCGTCCTCGGCTACGCGATTCAGAACTCCGTTGGCGCCTACGATCGAAGTATTCTGCGCTCCGGCGAGAATGAGCACACCGACGAGCACGACGAATCCGTGGAAGAGCAGCTTGAGGCTCTCCGGTCCGGCCAAGTAGACAGCGATGCCGCCGATCAGGTTGGCGAAATAATCCGGGCGAACCTTGTCGGGGATAATCATTACCGCGAAGAATGAAACCAGCGAAGTGAACAGCAGGCTGTAGATGAAGATCACCAGCCCGGTCTTTTCCAGATTTTTGAGCTTGGGATGTTCGATTTCGCGATTCACCTGGGCCAGCGTTTCTTCGCCGCTCATCGCGAGCACGGAGTGTCCGAAACCGACGAACATGATGAGGGTCGTGAGAAGGCCAAGTGGCAGGTGGCGGAACCAGGTTGTATCGAGCCAGCCCAGCGATCCCTTGTTCAGCAGCACCACGCCGGGGTGCAGCGGATTGGGAGGCAACTGGATGGCGGGAGCGCGCAGAACCGTAATCGTGCACCAGACCAGCAGAATCACGACCATCACGGTGGTGATGACCATGATCTGCAATGCTTTCTGGCTGGACTCGTGCATGCCCTGGGTGTTTTTCCACCAGAAATAAACCACCACGACGATGGCGAGACCGGCGGCGAAATAATCGTCGTTAAAAAACACTGGGTGATGAAGGTACACACCCATGTCCTTGATGAAGCCGGCAAGGTATTGGCCTGCGGAAACAGCGCTGATGGGGCCGGTCAGGACGTAATCAAAGAGTAGGGCTGATACTGAGAATTTGGCCAGTCCTCCGCCCATGGCCTCTTTGACCACGCGGTAGACGCCGCCGCGGACGAACATGCTGCTGGATTCGATATAGAGCGCCCGCACCGCGTAACTGAATAGCATCACCGCCAGGATGAACCAGGGGGCGCTCTTGCCGATGACGTTTTCCGCATCACCGCCGGCGTAATAAGCGGAAGACGCGAGATCGGAGAGCACGATGGCCGAAGCTCGCCAGAACGAGATAAAGCTCAACATCACCGTGGTGGCGACGAAGACTTTAATGGCCGGTTTGGATCCTGCGGATGTAGCCATTTCGAGGAATGCGTGAACTGCTTATTAGGATAAACCTAATGAAGATAACATACGGGAAAGCCCGACTGGTCGCTGCCTAGCCCTTTGGCGCGAGGTAGGTATGCGTAATCCTGTCGTGCCAGCATAGGGAGTCCTCGTCGAGGAAGACCCAGAGGTAGCCCATGCCCAAGGACGCTGCCGAGAGGAAAGAGGCAATTACTCTCCAGCGGCGAAGTTTGCGGCCGGCTCGGCTGCCATCGAAGTGGGCTAACCTTAGCTTTGCGATCAGCAATCCAGGCGTTGTGCCCGCGTAGATCATGAGGAGATATTGGTACGCAGCCCAAAACAAGCTGGAAAGAGCCGCGCCTAAGCCCACTATCTGCATTCGTGGCGGGCGAATTGCGGTCAGCTTCCAGAAAATAAAGCTAAAGATCACGTCGCCCATCGCGATGATGGCGCCATCGATTACTGCGGCCAAAATCCGTTGTGGCAACGGCGCTGACTGTAGGGGAATGTCGACGCCCGGACGTCTTGCGACTTCCGGCTGGCGGGCCGGTTCAATGGTGATTCCACCGAGAGCCGGAGCCGGCGGAACAACTTCCGGCGCGTCAAGAATGCGCGGCCGGTCGATGACTGGCTCCGCCAGTTCGTCGAGCGGAGGCGGAGTGGGAGTCCACGAACGAGGAAACTCCAAAATTTTGGCCGTCGCGGTGGAAACGGACGGCTGTTGAAGCGGAACATCAGGCGCGGATGGGACGCTCGTATTTTGCGATCTCTGGGTAAAGAGGTCGACGGTGGAGAGAGTTTCAGGCTGAGGTGCCGAGGTTTCCGGAAAGCTATCCAGCGCCAGCGCATGGTTCGAAACTGTGGTGCGAGGAAAAAACTGAGGCTCCGACAGTGAGTTTGTAACCGCTGGTTGGGGTTCTTCGAAGGGCAGACGCAAAGACGGGTAACGCGGCGGACGTGGCTTGCGCCGCGCCTGATAACGATATAGCCGCGCAGCGACTTCGTGACGCCAAGCCTGCGAACCTTCTTCCGGTTCCTCCTCGGTTGAGGGGATTGCGGCTTGCTCGAGAGCAGGCAGGTCGGAAGTCGGGGGTAGGGTTTCCAATACGACTTGCGGTGCGGCGATCTGTGGGGTGGTATCCGGATCGGACAACCACCGCGGCGAAGGGATGTTCACCTCGCCGGCATTCGACTCGCCGGCATTCGCTGCAAAAGAGCACCGGCAAATGTCACCACAAATCAGACAAGACATGAATCACAATCTTACGAGAGAATTCGCGCCCAAAGCGCCCGATAACCAGCACAGATAACAGTGAGCAATCTTTATTTTCGCTTGAGGCGACTGGATAACCGCGAAGTCAGCGCAAGAATCCAAACTTCAGACAACTTTGCCTCGTGTGCTACACCCGTGCTAAGTTCACCACGGCTGTTGAAACTTTATGCGACTTCCCTATATCGATAGCTTGTTCCGATGACACTTCGCAACAGATTGCTTATCACGGCGGCGATTCTTTGTCAGCTGGTTCTCGCGCCCCCCATAGTTACCAGTCAGTTGCCCCCTGTAAATTCCTCTTCGGGCTCGGCCAATGCGAGCGCGACAGAAAGACCCGAAGCGGGTGAAACTGCTTGCGCGCGCGCAGCCGCGGTGCAGAAGGAAAGCGGGGAGGTCAATACGATTTGCGCCATCCAGCAGGAGGAAGTTGGTTCCGTCTACAAACTCCACGGCGCGGTCGAGATTTATTACGGCAGCTATGTGTTGAAAGCCGACGAAGCCAGCTACAACTCCGACACCAAAGAAACGACGGCCACCGGACACTTCGCTCTGGACGGTGGTCCCAACAGCGAACACATTCGCGCTTCCCATGGCACTTACAATCTGGAACTCGAAACTGGCCGCTTTTATGACGTGACCGGAACCACTGGCCTGCAATTTCGCGCCAACCGGATCATTCTGACTTCGACCGCGCCCTTCGCCTTCACCGGCAAGATTGTCGACAAAGTCAGTCCCGACCACTACCTGGTTTACGACGGAACCATAACCACCTGCGAACTACCGCATCCTAAATGGCAATTCGACGCACGCGAAATAGTTGTTGACGTAGGAGGCAACGCGAAGATTTACCACAGCACGTTCCTTCTGCATGGGCTGCCTATATTTTATTTTCCGTTCGCCACGCACCCGGTGGAGAAAGAATCGCGCCAGTCGGGATTTTTGATGCCTTCGGTGGCCCGTTCTTCGGTCAAGGGTAACGTAATCGGCGATGCCTACTATTGGGCCATCAATCGCATGATGGATTTGACCCTGGGTGCCGAATATTTGTCCTTGCGGGGATGGTCACAACGAGGAGAATACCGGCTGCGGCCCAGCGAAACTTCCTACGTCGACTTGAATTATTTTGGTGTGATTGACCGCGGCATCGGCACGCCTCCGCTGAAAGAAGGCGGAGAAAATGTTCGGCTTAACTCAGCTGGGACGTTGGATGGGTTCCGCGCGGTGACCAATATCGATTACTTGAGTTCGTTTCTCTTCCGTCTCGCCTTCAACGAAGTGTTCAGCCAGGCGGTGTATTCCGAAGTGAAATCGCAGGCGTTTCTTTCCAAGTCGATGGATGGATTCAACTTCAATGGCTTCCTGGAACGCTACCAGAATTTTCTCAGCACCACCCCAGGCCAGGTCATCACCATCAATCATGCTCCCAGCTTTGACGCATCCAGCGTAGACCAGCCACTACCCCACACTCCGCTGTATTGGACTTTCGATGCTTCGGCTGCGGGCCTGTCCCGCAGCGAACCTGAACAGGGAACTTGCCCGGGATTTTCGTGCATTCCGGCGTTTCGCACGGGGAATCTGCTGGAACGCTTCGACCTGAATCCAGAAATTTCCTTACCGCTGTTGCTTCATGGATGGTCCCTGCGGTCCGGCCTGACTCTGCATGAAACGTATTACACAGAGCGATTGGTGGGACAAAACCCTGGGATCGCGGCGAGCGATGCCATCAATCGTCAGGCGCTGGATGCCGCGGTGGAGTTGCGTCCCCCCACCCTCGAACGGGTATTCGACCGCGAATTTCTCGGACGAAAATGGAAGCATGTCATCGAGCCGATGGCCACGTATCGCTTTGTGACGGGAGTCAATAATTTTGCCAACGTCCTGAAGTTCGACGAACGCGACATCCTCACCGATACGCACGAAGTAGAGTATGGCTTTATTACCCGGCTCTACGCCAAGCGCACCACTGCTAAACCCGAAGATTGCACAGCCATCATGACGCCCGTGACGGTAGGCGGTCCGGCGCCGGAATCGATCATTCCCTGGCAGCATCCTAAATTGCTGGCCAATGCCCCTTGCCAGCCCGGCCCCGACGTACGCGAGGTCGTGACTTGGGAATTGGCGCAGAAATATTTTCTCGACCCGACATTTGGCGGGGCGCTGATTCCCGGGCAGCGCAATGTGTTTACCACCACGGCCGACCTTACAGGGATTGCATTTCTCACGCAGCCGCGCCATCTCTCGCCGCTGGTTTCGAGGCTGCGAGTGGAGACCAGTTCGCGCACCGACGCCGAGTGGGATTTGGATTACGATTTCCAAACCAACACAACCAACGCCAGCACTTTGCTGGCGAACTACCACATTGGCCAGGTCACGGTTGGAGGTGGTGACGCGTTCCTGCAAATTCCCGTGCAGGCGGTTACCGCGCCGGCGGCTTTGGCTCAAACCGAGCGCTTCAACCAATTCCGGGCCGCGCTGGGCTACGGCGGCTTGACGAGGCGGGGCTTCAGCGCGGCTAGCAGTTTTGGATTCGATGCGGAATCCAAGCTGCTGCAGTTTTTGAACGTTCAATCCACTTACAACTGGGACTGTTGCGGCGTCACCATAGAGTATCGGAGTTATTCGGTGGCCAACTTGCCGCATGAAAATCTCTTCCGCTTCACGTTCACTTTGGCCAACATCGGCGGATTTGGAAGTATGCGGCCGCAGGAACGGCTGTATTGAGTGGTTGCAGAGTTGCTGCACCCCCGGACGAAGGAAGGCAAGCGCCTTTGCACCGCACATTTGGATTTTCTGCAAGAGTCGTATAGCCCATTCTAAGCCTCAATTCCTTCTTTTTCGGATTTCTAAAGACGCCAAGGGCCTGCTACCATTGTCTCTATGGAGCACGAGAAAGAAGCCGAAACAAAGAGTTCGACTCTGTGTGATCGCCTGCATTCGCTAGGCCGCCTTCTAGTGGCCTATTCCGGCGGCGTCGATTCGGCGTACCTCGCCTGGGCCGCCCATAAGGCGCTGGGCAATAAGATGCTCGCGGTCATTGCCGATTCGCCCAGCCTGGCTCGAACTCAGCTTGCCGACGCCATCGCTTTTGCCGAAGAGCAAAACATTCCCCTGGAAATAGTCGCTACCTCGGAACTCGAACGGCCCGAGTATGTTCGCAACGATTCGCAACGCTGCTTTTTCTGCAAAGACGAACTCTTCACTCTGATGGAAGACTTGCGCGCCGCGCGCGGCTTCGATGCCATCGCTTACGGCGTTAATGTTGACGACCAGGGAGACTTCCGTCCTGGGCAGAAAGCGGCCGACACACACCAAGTCGCCGCGCCGCTGCTCGATGCCGGACTTACCAAAGAAGAGATTCGAACGCTTGCGCGCAACGCTGGCTTGCGGATATGGAACAAGCCCGCCGCGGCTTGTTTATCGTCCCGCATCGAATACGGACGCCCGGTGACGCGGGAGGCGCTCAGCGTGGTTGAGAAGGGCGAAGATGCGATCCGCGAGCTGGGTTTCCGGCAATTCCGCGTGCGCCACCACGGAGACATTGTACGCATTGAAATTTCGCGCGAGGAATTGCAGCGGGCGCTGGATCCGACGATGGCTGCGGAATTCACGAAGATATTTAAGGCTCTGGGCTTTAAGTTCGTGACTCTCGATCTCGAGGGCTTCCGCTCGGGGTCGATGAACGCCTTGCTGCCGGCGGAACAACTGCTTCGGCGGACGGGCTAACCATCGGTCACTCAAGCCGCTTTGGCTTTCTCACACACGGCTTTCCGGCGGGTTGTCGTTGCTACGCCTCCCGCGTCCCTATGAGATAATCAAGCCTTAACCTGTGAAATTGAGGCGGTTTTTGGTGAATCTAATTCGACGTTCTTTTATCCTCCTGCTGGTAGTTTGCCTGGGCTGCGTAGCTCAGTCTGCGTCTCCCGACTTAACCCAAAAGGTCGAGCGGCAGATCCGTGCTTACTACAAAATTCCTCCACAAGTTAATCTGCTCGTAGGCGCGCCCACCCCCAGCCCCGACTTTCCGAACTATGATTCCGTCAAAGTAACGGTGGACAACGCAGGCAAAAAGCAGGAACTCACCTTCCTGATTTCCAAAGACCGTTCTGCCATGATGCGGCTTACCAAGTTTGATCTGAACAAAGATCCGTTCGCGGAAATGATGGGCAAGATTGACACCAGCGGGCGGCCTACGCGCGGCGCGAAAGCATCCAAGGTAGTGTTGGTGAATTTTGACGACCTGGAGTGTCCGTATTGTTCGCGTATGCACCAGACGTTGTTCCCGGGAATTCTTCAAGAGTATGGCGACCGTGTGACGTTCGTGTACAAGGATTTCCCCCTGACGGAGATTCACCCTTGGGCGCTGCATGCGGCGGTGGACGCGAACTGTTTGGCGACTCAAAACGGCGACGCTTATTGGGACTATGCCGATTATGTACACGCCAACCAGCACGAAGTAAGTAACGAAAAAACTCCCGGCGCACGATTTGAAGAACTGGATAAGCTGGCAACGCTGCAGGGTCAAAAACACAATCTTGACGTTACGAAGCTGCAAGCTTGCCTGAAAGCGCAGGATGACAGCGCAGTGAAAGCATCCATCAAGCAAGGCGAATCGATTGGGGTAGAGGCTACGCCGTCGGTATTTATTAACGGAGAAGAGATCACCGGCGGCGCATTATCGCCGACCGAAGTGCGTGCTGCCTTGGATCGCGCTCTGAAGGACGCGGGATTGCCCGTGCCTGATCATGCGGCGGCAGCGGCGGCGACACCAACTTCCAAGTAATTCTTAGCCAGCAAGCGCGAGACTTTTTTGCACTTGGGTCGCGACCTATCAATGGGGGAAAAGACACTTTTGAAAATAAATTCAGACCTTGCCCGGCTAACGGCGCTGCTGGCTGTCTCCGCTCTGCTCGCTACGCTGCTGGGATGCAAGTCGCAAGTAAGCGGCGATGTAATGGCCACGGTGGATGGCCGCAAGATTTTCCGTTCCGACGTCGATAAGTATTACGACAACCAGGTAGCGAGCGCCCAGCAGCCCCCTGTGGGCGAGCAGGCAACCATTCTTCGGCTTAACATTTTGCGACAGTTGATCGACGACGAAATGGTGATGCGCCGCGCCGAGAAACTGGGCCTGCTGGCTACCGAGGAAGAAGTGGACCGCAAGCTGAACGAGATTAAATCCCCATATACGCAACAGGAGTTCGACAAGCGGCTGCAGGAAAAGAAAATTTCGCTCGACGATTTCAAGCGTGACATCCGCCGTTCGATAACTGTAGAGAAGGTGATGAACAAGGAAGTGTCCTCGAAGATCAGCGTGACCGATCAGGACACCAAAGATTATTTTGCGGCGCATAAATCTGAATTCAATTTGATCGAGCCCCAGTATCACCTGGCCCAGATTTTCGTCACTCCCGCTCCGAATCCGCAAGTGCATAACCAGAACAATAAAGCTCAGAACGAGGGTGACGCGCGCAAGAAAATTCAGATGATCAGTAATCGCCTCGATAGCGGCGACGACTTCGCAACCCTGGCCATGAATTATTCCGAAGATCCGGAAACCTCGGGCAACGGCGGGGACCTGGGAACACTCCCCGAATCTTCCCTGCGCAACACCGATCCGGGCACGCGCGATTCCGTGATGAAACTGAAACCGGGGCAATATAGTTCGATCATTACGCTGGCGAATCCGGCGAATAAGCAGGTGATGGGTTTCCGCATCGTGAAGCTCGTGTCAAAGGAACCCGCCGGGCAGCGCGATTTCTCCGACCCGCGAGTGGAACAAGCCATTCGATCGCAACTGCACGACCGGCGTGAACAGTTGCTAAAGGCGGCCTACTACGAAGTGCTGCGGGACTCCGCCAAGGTGGAGAACTACTACGCAAAGAAGGTGCTGGATAGTAACGGGCTGGCTCAATAAGTTTCGCTGAAGAGATTTACTCTACGATCGCGAGGACGTCCCCCGCATTTACCGCCGAACCTTCGCTGACCGTAATTTTCTGGATCCTACCTTTCTTCGGCGATTTGATTTCGTTCTGCATCTTCATCGCCTCGACCACGGCAACTCCCGCGCCAGCTTCAACCGGATCGCCTTGATTCACGAGTAGACGAACGACCTTGCCCGGCATCGGAGCTGAAATTTTTCTCGGCCCATGATCATCGGCGGCGCGGGCTCGGCCTCGCAACGAGCGCGGATCGCGGACTTCGGCGGCAAAACGCCTGCTCCCGACCCACATATGGAGTTCATCGGCGACTCGCTCCGATTTCACTTCATACGCGGTGTTCCCGATGCGGAGAGAGAGAACATCCGGACGAGCGAGGAGGGCGTCCACTTCCAGGTCGCGGCCATCCAGACGGCAAGACCAGCACCCGTCGGCACGGTTCAGCTCGAGCCGGTAGATCTTTCCGTCGATGGATACGTCGTAGAGCATAAAAATCAGTGGCCGGTGGTCAGTCGTCAGTGGCCAGCAAATGCAGAATGCGCTTCTTCATCGCAACACCTCGCGGCGGCTTGCCGCCTTCCACTTGGAAGGCGTCCCATCGGCCTGAGTCGAATCTATGGCCCGCTCGCCGGCCGCTGCCGAGGAGGCGCCGAGTACAGCAAACATTCCAGCGGCGATTGCAGCTACTTCTGCGGCTTTGGGATCAGGCGGCGCTTGATCCGGGCGCTGCAACATGCGGTCCAGAAATCCAGTGTCGAGCCGGGCGGCGCGAAAGTCTTCGTCGCGCAGAATGCGCCGAAACAGTGAGATATTG
>Ga0302319_10011145_pt1 | contig 17079 bp, 14 predicted proteins | sample Bog_T0_2_FD_203319 | JGI IMG/M metagenome (GOLD analysis project Ga0302319, IMG submission 203319) | Peat permafrost microbial communities from Stordalen Mire near Abisko, Sweden - Bog_T0_2 | ecosystem: Environmental > Terrestrial > Soil > Wetlands > Peat | place: Sweden: Abisko, Stordalen Mire...
TGTTCAACTTGCCATGCCGCTCTCTCTGATTGATCCGACAGTCCACTACGCCCGGTTGCAGCAACATTTTACCGAACAGCGCTGCCGCCGACCGAGGCAGCTTCAGCGAATGCGTCGGGCATTGAAGTATTAGGTATATGCTTATGGGCCGGTGGCCCAGGCGGGGGCAAACGCCGCTTCAAAAACGGCCACAGTTTTAGTTAAACCGCTCTACTGGCGCCCTTCGCCCCCGTTCCTGACGTTGTTTATGGTTTAGCTGCCGGCTTGAAACGAAGCGACGCATCCATGCTTTCATAGAGCATCCGCACATTTGCCACGAGCGTGGTAACATCGGCGGGAGTTCCGGCAAAGGCTTCGGTCGGATGAGGGGCGGAAGCACTGCGCGCTCCCTCCGCGACGACTGTCGCCAGTGCGGCGTCCACCAAGTGTTCCGCGATGAAATTCTTCAGGAATAACTCGAATGTTTCGCGATCCAAAGCGGGCCGCAGGCCCTTTGTCACAAGGAGGGCGTGGCACGCGGAAAGCGAGGCGGCATAGAAGCGGCCCGCTTCGAGAGACTCGCGGGCATTGGCCAGATCGACCTCGATAAGATCGAAGGTCCCGGCACTGCATTCACCCGCGCCCCGTCCCGCGAGCGAGAATGGCGCATCCGCGGTCCAATCGAAAAAGAACTCCCGGTGCTGCTTGAAGACCGGCGCCTGCTGATGGCGTTCGATCAGGTCCTTGCCGATTTGTTTTCCATCGTTGTCGACGAATCGGTGGAAATCCGATGCATTGCCGGATGCCTGCCATGCGGCGAGGAGTTCGCAAATGAATGCAGGAGCGTTCCTGGCCGGTACCGCGCCAATGTTTACGCCAAAGCGCGTCTTCCCTTCGGTCACACGCCCGCCAAGCTGGACAGAATAATATGGCACAAGGCGTCCATCCACGCGCCTGGCCGCGCCGGAGAGCCCGATATTGCCGATCGGATGGCGCCCGCACGAATTCGGACAACCGCTGATATTCAAGGTCAGGTCGCCAAGAGCTTCCAGGTCTTGGCCGTCGCCGCGGAGTTCCTGTCGAACAGCGCCGGCCAGCCCGCGGGAGAGACAGATGCCCAGCCGGCAGGTCGAGGCGCCGGCGCATGAAACCAAATTCCGAAGCACCGGAGGCTGCGGCTCCGCCAGGCCGAGCGCGTCCAGTTCCTCAAAGAGCGCCGCAAGCTCCGATCCCGCGATCCAGCGAAGCACCGCATTCTGAGATTGCGTAGCGTGAAGAACGCCGTCGCCGTGGGCGGACACGATTTCCGCGAGCGCCGCCGCTGCCGCTGCGGGAAGGTCCCCGAGTTCCAACGGAATGTGAACCATGAAAAAGCCCGGCTGCTTCTGCGGCGTAACATTGTTCCCATACCAACGCGTGAACGCAGCCGAACCCTGCGGAACAGCCTGCTCGTTTGCGGGCAGCGCTTCCCGGCTCGGGAACGGACGCAACTCGACCGGAGCCGGTTTGGAAGCTCGCACTTCGGCCAGTTTCTTTTCATACAAGGAGCGAAAGGCATCGAGGCCGATCCGTTCCACCAGGAAACGCAGCCGGGCCAGATGCTTGTTCTTGCGGTCCCCGTTCTTATCGAACACGCGCTTGATTGCCTCCGCGATGTCCAAAGCCTCGGAGGCGGGAACAAACTCGTGCAGCAGGCTAGACAGCCGGCTCTTCCCTCCCATTCCGCCACCCACGTAAACAGCGAAGCCAACCACGCCATCGCGCTGGCGCGCGATAAAGCCCGCGTCATGAACCGTGGCGCCCGAGCAATCACCCTCGCATCCGGCAAAGGAGATTTTGTACTTGCGGGGAAGCTGGAGCGAAAGCGGGTCGGCCAGCAGACGCTCGGTCGTTGCGATCGCATAGGGAGCGACATCAAACACTTCCCTGGGGCACACCCCGGAGTCGAAGCACGCCGTGATATTGCGCACCGTGTTCCCGCCCCCGCCCCGGGTGGAAAGCGCGGCATCCGCAAGCGAACGCAACGCGGGCAGGATGGAATCCAGCGGCACGCGATGCGCCTGAAACTCCTAGCGCGTCGTCACATGCAGCAACCCGTTGCCCCATTTTGCCGCCACCTCCCCGAGTCGGCGCAACTGCGCCGGAAGCACGCCCCCGGCCGCATTGCGAACCCTAAGCATATAGGTGCCCGATTCGCGCTGTTCATAAATCCCCTGCGGTACGCGGATCGCGCGAAACTCCGCTTCCGAAACCGCTCCCGTTTTGAACCCCTCGACCCTCTTTTCAAGGGAATCCAGCTCTGCCCACAGATCCTCGGAGATTGTCATCGCCCAAGCGGCGCTCGAATTATTTTTCATGATTGGATGCATCAAACAGCCAGTCTAGACAGCTTTACTCTACCGTGCCAGTATGATTGTGATTTCGCATTTTTTAGCAAGTCTGCGTCTTGATTTGCAACAACTTATGACAGCAAGCGACGCCATCTGAAGCCCGGAGGGCTTGCCGAAAATTAGCCGGGGGCGTATCTGAATCGATGGCTCATCGCTATCTGAGTCAGTCTGAGATTTTCAGGAGGGGTTTCTACTGCTCGTACGCTCCGCGTATCCTGGGGTTTGGCCAATTTTCTTAGGGCCAAAGGCCCCAAGGAAGCCAGCCTGGGGCAAAGCGAGGAACGAGCGTCGCCCCAGGTCAGGCACCATACCCGTGCAAAGCCCCAAGAGTGCGTGATAGCCTGCTCAGACCATGCCGCAATCCCTCGCCCGCGTCGTATTCCATATAAGCTTCAGCACGAAGCACCGGGCACCCCTCCTCAAAGAGATCGAACTTCGCACGCGCCTTCATTCCTACATGGCGGGCATCCTGCATGAGATTGATTGTGAGCCGATCCTCATCAATGGCGTTGAGGATCACGTCCACATTCTCTGTAATTTTTCCCGCTCAATCACGATCGCCGACCTGATTGAAACGGTAAAAATTTCCCCATCGAGGTGGATAAAGAAACAAGGGCCACAATATAATGAGTTCTCCTGGCAACGCGGTTACGGAGCGTTTTCCGTAAGTCAATCAAAGGTCCAGGAAGCCCGCCCCTACATTGAGGGTCAGGAGGAACACCATCGTCACATTTCCTTTCAGGACGAATTCCGGGCTTTGTGCAAAAAGCATGGTCTCAAGATTGACGAGCGTTTCGTCTGGGATTGACGGCCAAACCTGGGACCGTTGCCACGCCCCGGTGGGGCTTGAAGCGATTTGTGCAATTTACCTGGGGCGCCGCTAGTTCCTCGCTTTGCCCCAGGCTGGCTTGTTTTCGGGGCCGTTGGCCCAAAGGCAGGGTAAGTGCGTGAAAATGGCCAAACCCCAGCGTACGCTCCGCATACCCTCCAATGCCCCCAACTTGCGCTTGGAAAGCAACACGAAACCGAACTGGCCCGACATACCAGATGGAAGAGCCCCAAGTGTGGATCAGGCTCCATCTGGGAGGTGAACGCAGGATCGACATAGCGCGAGCCTTTGGATATGGAGATGAAAGTGCGATCCCCCGAATCCAAATCCTCAAGCGACCGCGAAACCGGGCGGAATCCAATCCCGCAATCTTCAGTCGTCTATCGCGAATCGAGGCGGAATTCAATCGAAGCCTGTCTAGTTTCAAGCTGCGCCCCGTTCCGCCGCCTTGATCAGATGAACCGAATGGAATAAAAACGCAAAATGAACAACTTTCACCCAAAGCGGCGTTTGATGTCCAAAATAATAGCCGCACTCATCCTGTCGAGTATTGTTTCCTGGAAGTTTCATTCTGATCGCAGTCAACGTGTCACAATGGGACGAACTGCTTTTCTGGCCAATCAGGGTGCCTTTTATGACAAGCATTACCAGCACGATCACGCATGGCTTGTCGATTACCTTGCAATCTCATTTTCCTTTGGAGTTACCATTACAATCTACGAGTGCCTCTCATTCGGTATATCTAGGATTGCAAAATCACCCGCAAGCCAGCTCGAAAATGAACACCTTGAACCAGTGCCATAGGTCCCCGATGCTGTCCAAAATCCAAAACCATTCGCGATGACATGGATGCCTCCATGCCACCCCGTTCCGTGCCCCGTCTCACCCCAGTTTTCGCTAAGGGCCGAAGGCCCGAAGGAAGCCAGCCTAGGCCAAAGCGAGGCACGAGCGTCGGCCTAGGTTTGTGAGCAGAGCCTGCCAAGTCCCAACGGGGCGTGACAACTCTTTGAATCGCCACATATCAGATGGAAATGCCCCAATTGTGGATCAGGCTCCAAAAGAGAAAACAAGGAGTCGGCCGGAGATTGGGAATAGGAACAACGCGTGAGTGCCATAACTGGATATCCTATGATCGCAAAGTTTATTGACCCAGTTTATCCATCTCCGCATCGAACCCCGCGGGCAGCGGAGAAAGCGGAGCGGCATCGGCCTGGGCCTGAATCACGATGTTGAGGAGCAGGCGGTCGGCGGCGGGACTGCCGATGCTCCCGGCGATATCGAACGCGTTGAGGGTGAAGTGTCCGGCGTGAAAGGGATAGGTGCCGAGCATCACTCCGTCGAAGTAACTGTAATTAAAGGTCAACGCGCTATAAATGGCGACTGCCGCCGCATCCGGCGGAGGCGTCGCATATTGGAAGTAGCGCGTTCCGGCGAGAAGCGTGCCGTAATATTCCGGCGACATCAGCCCGGTCCGCAATCCGGCCAGGAGCGGATGACCGACCTTGCCGACGACATCCTTGTGGTAATCCGTGTCGCGGTCATTATTCAGGATGCCCTTGGCAGGGAGGGCCAGCCATTTATTCACGGCCTTACCGGTCTTTCCCTCCTGGAATGGATCGCCCGAAAGGAAAATGATGTGCGCGCCGCGGGCCGCGCGAGCATACAGAGCGCGCCAGCCGGCCGCGCCGGCCTTGAAATCGGGACCGATCAGGATCGTCTCACGCGCAATTTCTTCTCCCGGGGTGTATTCGTGGAGCCTGGCCCCCTGCCTCGCAAGTAAGTTGCCAACATCCGGAGGCACCGCGGCAACGGTGATCTGACCGGACAGAACGGGAAGACTGGTGTGCGCGGTGACGGTGAAAGTACATTTGCCCGACGCGGCGTTGGGCCGGTCCTTCAACGAGGCGTCGAGCGAGTAATCACCCGGTTTCAGGCCGTGGATGACGATATCCTCGTCGAAAAGCGTGTAGGCCAGAGGCCCATTTTGCCGCACGTGCGCGAGAAGGTCCTTATTCCAAACTGCGCCGCCGGACCCTGTGATCGTAAGTGTGGCCGGGTAATCACCGGCGGGAAGGGCGTCCTCGTTGGCGAGCGCGGCCCTGATGTGCAGCGGCTCATCATCGTAAGCATTGAATGGATTGACCAGCAGGCACCAGCGCGATGGGGCCCAGCCGGCCTGCATGACCGCGAGGTGCCCGGGCTTGAATACGCGGAAGTTATCCATCACGCCCTCGCCGGAGCCCCAGAAATCCACCAGACCCGTAAGATTGTAGCCATTGACCTTGGGATTGCCGCGGATCGCGGTGAAGATCAGTTCCCGCTGACGGGCGGCTTCCAGCGCACTATCGATCAGCATCTGTTCCATTGAGGGATAGGTTGCCTCCAGTCCGTAAGTGGCCCAGGTTTTTTTCATCGCAACGATGGCGGGGTTGATCCATGTCCAGGCCAGGGCGGTGGGAGGCGCTCCTGCGGCTTCCATTTCGCGCTTCTCCTGAATGAAGTTATACGCGCTGCCGATTCCGCACTCGGAAACGAAAAACGGGCTGTTATCCCTGGCCAGCGTCGCAAAGCTGGTGAAGAAGCCCCACTGCAAAGGGTAAAACGGGTAAATATGAGTATCACCGGCTCCGCCACGGAAGGAGCCCGATTCAAATTTCAGTTGCCCGGTCTGTTTGAATTTCTTCGGGTCTTCACCGCCCAGGTAGACGTTCCATGTCTTCGATCCGGGGTTGGAGGCCGAGGCCGTATTCAAGTCATAATCCCACCGGGCGCTGTTCAAGAGCACGACCCGTGTATCGTCGATCGCGCGCAACGATGGCAGCCGATCCCGGGCGCGTTCGTAGATCGCCCGATCCGAGGTCTCGTTGAGCAGGCCCCATATCACGAGGCTGGGATGATTCCGGTCCCGCCTTACAACATCGTCCAATGTGTTGCCGAATTGGTTCGGGTCCCTGAGCAACCACGAGGTCTCATGCTCGCTATATGTCAAAAAACCCATTTCATCGGCCTGATCGAGCTGCTCGGGCATCGCCGCCGAGATGATGAATCGCATCATATTGAAGCCGGCCTTCTTGAGTTGCGGAAAATCCTGCCCCAACCACCTCATGTCCCGCGGCGTCCCCTGGATGGCTAACGGATCGTAGTAATTACCATGGGTCGATTTGAGAATGATACGCCGCCCGTTCAACTCAAAGTACCCATTTACGATCCGAAAATCCCGGAAACCGGTCCGCAACGAATATACGTCGTGCAATGTCCCCTGCCCCGCGGAATCCCAATCCGAGCGCACCGTAACCACGTACAGAAACGGATCGTTCAGGTCCCACAAATGCGGATGCTCGACCGGCAGTTCCAGGCTCGCCACGCTTTGGCCGGGAGCCGCCGGCTCCGTGAGAGACCCGCTTCCCTGCGACCGGCCGGACTTCCATTCGGACAACGCGCCGTGAATGCCCAACTGCACCGGCTGGGAGGTGTTATTCTCAATGGTCACTTCGAGGTGAATCCGCCCGGCCTTCGCGTCGGGCCGTGCAAAGGCATCGACGATCCTCACCTCCGGCTGCTCGACGAGCGTCACATGCTGGCAAAGCCCTCCCGTGAGCCCCAGCGCGACACGCACGACCACCGTGTTCGGCTCCCCTGGCCGCAGCACCTTCGTCACATCGAACTCGAACGGATTCTCTCCACCGGCGTGAACGCCGAGATGAGCCCCGTTGAGCCAGATTTCGCCGATGCGTTTGACCGCCCCGAAACGGAGGTAACAACGCATATTCGGCCGCGGCTTCATCCGGGGCACGAACGACCTCTCGTACCAATAGGTATTGATCGGCGGTTCGTTCCACCAACCATGGTTTAGCCATACCTCGTTGATCACCCCGGGCACCAAAATCGCCTGTGTCCCGGCGGCCGGAAACTTTCCCGGATCAAACCATCTTTCCGCCATGCCGCGATTCTTTGGATCGTGAGCCGACACCCATTGCCCATCCAGCGATTCGGCCGGCGGACCAGGCATCGCGACGGGCGCCGCCCCGCCGGAAACGACCGTATACAAAATCAACGAGAGAACCAAAAACGATCTCATTTTGGGATACACAAAAGGGAATGGCGGGTTAGCGGTGATCCACGATGCCGAGCTTATCCATCCCGGCTTCATACCCCGCGGGCAGCGGAGAAAGCGGCGCGGCGTCCGCCTGGGCCCGGATCACGAGATTGACCAGCAACCGGTCGGCGCCCGTTTGGCCGCCTGAGACGATTTCGATGATCTGCGTCATGGTAGCCTTTCTTCCTGATTTGAGAGATGCGCGGAAGTAGAGCACGTCGAGAAGTGGGTTGGCGTAGTAAGGGTCTGTACGCTCGAAACCGAAAGATTCATAGAGAGCAATGGCGTGCATCGTTGCAAGCGTGTCCAAGAGAAGTTCGGTGTAGCCAATACGCCGCGCTGAGGCAATAGCTGCCGTGACGAGGTTCCGCCCCAACCCGTTGCCTCGAAAGGCGGGAATGACATAAAGCCGCTTAATCTCGGCAACGGAATCAGAAACTGGACGCAGGCCGATGGGTCCAGAATGGAGTCAACGCTTGAAACATGAAAGCCCTTTCTCGAAGTCCCGTTCCATGCCTAATCAATCGTACCGCTCGTGCAGCCAGTGATACGGGAAGCGGTCCCCGGGGCAATCGGTCGGCCATTGCGGCGGGTTGATCTCCTTGTGCGCCTTCACGATTGCCGGTTTCCCATCGATCTTGCCTACCCGGATGCGCAGGTAACGGATCAATTCGTCGAGCGCTGCGAGTTGCTCTTTTGTCGGCAGGTCGCGGTTGAAATCCCCCACCAGGCAGATGCCTAGCGCGATGTTGTTGAGGTAATCGCTATGGACGTGGCCGCCCTGGATTTGCCGGACCCAGCGATTGCCGACCTCGATCTGTCCGTTGCCGGTCGAGGTCCCGTTTCCGATCACGAATTGATAAGCCAGCCCGTTGGGCATCTTCCGAACGTAGCGATGGTAATAGTCGAATATTTTCGCGTTCCCCTGCCGGGTCCCGGAGTTGTGTACCACGATAAAACGCCACCGATGCCGTGCCACCGGCGCGCGGTCGATGGCATCCCGAACGGCTCTCGTCAGGTAATAATACGTGTGCGGTTGTTCATCGCCGCCGAAGAACTGCCACCAATGGTGGCGAACCGGCGTCGGAGGAGGCGGCTCGAAACCGCCCTGCTGCTCGAGCCCTTCCTTCTCGATGTTGACCTGCGCGCCTGAGACGCCGGGGGGAGGAGTGGGCGCCGGGGTAGCCCGCGGCATGGGGAACGGCGTCGCGGCCTCATACTGCTGATAGGATTCGGAGGGATGAGGCGCCGGCGTCCGGGACGGGTGTTCCTGAGGCAGCGGCGTCACCCAGGGTGTCGGCGAGGGAGTTTCCGTATGCCGGATTGGCAAGGGCGTCTCCTCGACCTGCTCCTGAGGATGAGCGTGTTTGCGAGGCGTCGGCTCCGGTGTGGGAGAGTGATGATGCTGCCGCGCCGGCGTCTCCGCAGCCTCGTCCGTGGCGTGTTGGTGTTTGTGCTTGGGCGTCGTCTCCGGCGTGGGCGAGTGCCTGTGATGGGGCGTGACATCCGGCTGTGAGGTCTCATCCGGTTCGGGCGTGGGCGAGTGCCTGTGACGGGGAGTGACATCCGGCTGTGAGATCTCATCCGGTTCAGGCGTCGGCGAGTGCCTGCGATGGGGCGTGACATTCGGCTGTGATGTCTCATCCGGTTCAGGCGTCGGCGAGTGCCTGCGATGGGGCGTGACATTCGGCTGTGAGGTCTCATCCGGTTCAGGTGTGGCGGAGTGCCTGTGACGGGGAGTGACATCCGGCTGTGAGGTCTCATCCGGTTCGGGCGTGGGCGAGTGCTTGTGATGGGGCGTGACGTCCGGCAGTGATGTCTCTTTTGGTCCGGGCGCGGGCGAGTGCCTGCGATGGGGCGTCGCCTCCGCGTGCTTCTTGTGGTGCGGCGTGGGCGTGCTGTCCGAGTCGTCGCGCGCCTGCACGAACTGCTCCTTTTTCTCGTCATCCGTGAGCGCCCGAAGCCTCGGCACGGCAGCCAGAAGCAACACCATCAAGGCGGCAAGCAGCACGGAGTAACGACGCACGGCTTGGATGGTATGCGCATGCCCCCTTCCGGTGCAAGGAACCAGCGACGCGAAGCATGTTTTTTTCCGTTCCGTGATCGGCAATCCTCGTGACTTCAAGATCGGGTTTGATTTACGCTTCCCAAACCTTTCGGTATTCCTTGAAATTCAAGATTTCAATATTCCTCCCGCTGCTGGCGGTATTGTTTAGCGGGTGTGTGGTTTCTAACACGCCCGTGGGAGACAAAGTTGCGGAGCTGAAGCCGGCCGTATGGAACGCAAAATGGAGGGACGGCAACGGGGAGATCGGTTGGACCAAAATAAAGGATGCAAAACTCGGCGTCGTCGAGGTGGGAACCAGCGAGCCCTGGCCAGGACTGGCACGCTCGACGCAGGAGATATTGGTGCGCAATCTCGGCCCGCTTGTGATCGCAAACGAGAAGTCGAATGACGCGCCCGGGTTTGGGTATGAGTTTGGGCGCTTGAGCATTGACGCCAAGCATCTCGTTGTTTTCGGCGCGAATGAGCCTTCTTTTGCGAGCTTGGTCAAGCGGCACGAAATCGCTGGCAAGTTAGACAAGGACAAGGACGGCAAGCCCAACGGCTCCTGTTTCCTGGAGCGCTTTTCGGACAAGGATTACCGGAGGCTCAAAGAGGAGGGATTCGATGTCCGATCGCTGTTCAACGAGGACCCGGATACCGTCCTCGTCCGCGACAAGTGGACGCCGTTTTGGTGGTAGCCTGGCAGGTTTACCGCGAGATATCGGTCTGATCCAGAAGCCGGAATCCGTGGCTGCGCAGCACGGCGGTCGCGCATTCGTTATCCTCGACGTGGATGGCCAGCGCGGTATTGCCGCGGGGCCGGCTCAGCAACGAGTAGCAGCCGTGGATATTCACTTCGGCCATCAGCAGGGCTGTCAGCAGCTTGCTCAATTCGCTGGCGCCCTCCTTCAATTCGACCACCACGAGGTCACACGTCGAGCAGGGGATATCGTGCGAGGCGAACAAATCCAGCACGGCCTCCGGGTCGCTCACCACGATGCGTACAATCGCGGCGTCCGCGGAGTCCTGGACGTTGAGCGCCAGCACGTCGACGGCGTGCACATTGAGCATCTTAACCACATCAAGCAGCGCTCCGACTTTGTTTCGCAGGAATATGGAAAACTGCTGGACCCGCGGCCCTTCGGTCTTCTCGGTGGTTTGTGAACTTGGGTTTTCAGCCATGACTGCTATTTATAGGAGTATATAAGGCAATACGTCGCGCCGGCTCCCGCCGCGTCCGCGATCCTCACATAATACGGCCCGCTCGTGTCCGGCGCAAAACCCGCCGCCACCCGATTGGCATTTGTGTAGGGATCGGTCTTCACCAGCTTCCCGGTTTCGTCGTAGAGATTGATCGAGACCATCATCTTCGGGTCCGCGGTGGCCACCGTAAACCAATACTGGTTCCCGGCGTAAAGGTTCACCTGGACAAGGGCCGTCTCCCCCGCTTTGAGCGTCCCGGAATAATTGCCGTCCCGCAGCTTGAACCCGTCGTTGGAGAATGCTCCTGCGAGGTCCAGGGCCAGCCGATGGGCGGCCACCTCGGCATCCGTGTCCGCAAGCGCCGGGACCGGCCCCAGCGAGAGGGCAGCGATGAGAATCGCAAACAGGAAAAATGGTTTCATCGTTTCGAAATAATCGAGAGAATCATCTCCGCCGCCGTTTTGTTCAGCTTCTTCACATCCGCCTGGGAGGGCGTTTGTCCGGGGCTGAAGGAGACGATTGCCTGGATCGCTTTGAGCCGCGGGTCCAGTCCCTTCACGAGGTCGTCTTCCTGTGTCTTGGCCGGGAGCGTTGCGAGCCTGGCCCGCAGCAGCCCGACGATCGCCGGTTGCCGCAGCAGTTTCGCCGCCGGCTCGCTGTAGTTATTCGTGATCCATCCGCTGACCGCTTCGGTCCCGCGAATCCAGCCGCCCAAGGTCACCAGCGTAGTCAACTCTTCGTCGTGCTGCTCGTCCATCGCCAGCTTCACCTCGTTTTGGGTTGCCTCGAGCTCTTCCTTGAGCGTGCTCCATTCATTGTTCTCTGCAAAATCCTCGATGCTCTTGCCGCGCCGGAGCACGTTCTCGCTGATGCCCAGGGTCCTGGCCAGCGTCATGATGTCCTTGCCGATGTTCTTAACCTGCTGGCTGTCCTCGGCTTCGACGGCAATGTACCCGTCGGCGATCAGCCCCCCCAGGTTCAGCGCGATCTGCGGGCGGCTGGTATAAGCCGTCGGGATGGGCTGCCGGTATTGCGCCTGCCAGTTCGGTTTTCCCACCTTGTTCAGGGCGGCCAGCAGTTCCCCGGGTGTTGGCACCGTAAAACTGTCCGGCGTCGCCGCCTGCGCCAGCGTCTGCGGGGAGAGCTGCGGCAAGGCTTCGGCCGCCGCCCAGGCCTGCAAGCCCGTCAGCGCCAGCACCCCCGTCAATATGAGCCGGCTCACGATCATTCGGGCAACTTAGACCATCCGGGCGCACCATGTCAGCACAATGTTCAAGGGTCCCAAAAACGCGGTTCTGGCATACCGCCGTGGTTTTGCTACCGTGATGGACTTCCCATGGCCGATAAGCCTGACAAACTCAAAATCGCCGGACGCGAATTCGCTTCCCGCCTCATGGTGGGCACCGGCAAATTCGCCTCCAATTCACTCATGGCCGCCGCCCTCGAAGCGAGCGGCGCGGAAATCGTCACCGTCGCGCTGCGCCGCGCCGATCTCTCCGGCCGCCACGATCCTTACGCCGACATCCTCGATTTCATCGACCCCTCCAAATACCTGCTCCTCCCCAACACCAGCGGCGCGATGGATGCCGCCGAGGCTGTCCGGCTGGCCCGGCTGGCCGCCGCCGCGGGCCTCCCGCGTTGGGTGAAACTCGAGATTCACCCGGATGCGCGCTACCTTCTCCCGGATCCGATCGAGACCCTCAAGGCTACCGAAATCCTTGCCGCGGAGGGGTTCATCGTTCTGCCCTACATCAACGCCGACCCTGTTCTCGCGAAGCGCCTCGAGGATGCCGGCGCGGCCACCGTCATGCCTCTGGGCTCCCCGATTGGCAGCAATCGTGGCCTCGAGACCCGCGCCCAGATCGAGATCATCATCGAGCGGGCCGGCGTCCCCGTCGTGGTCGATGCCGGGATGGGCGTGCCGAGCCACGCCGCGCTGGCGATGGAAATCGGCGCTTCCGCTGTCCTGGTTAATACAGCCATCGCCATCGCCGCCGATCCCGTCCGTATGGCCCGCGCCTTCCGCAAAGCCGTCGAAGCCGGACGCGAAGCCTGGGAGATTGGGCTGCCTGCGCCGGCCGTGACCGCTTCGCCTACAAGCCCGCTGACTGCTTTCCTCGGCTGAAGCCGCAACCGTTCCCATCTTGAACCTACACCTAACTTGAACCCTCTGGAAATTCCGAATTTTTCCTTATGCCTCTCCTCGAAGTAAAGAACCTCAAGACCTATTTCCCAGTCTACGGTGGCGTTCTTCGGCGGCATATCGATGACGTCAAGGCCGTCGATGACGTAAGCTTTGCAGTCGAGGCCGGTTCGACCGTCGGCCTCGTCGGCGAGAGTGGCAGCGGCAAGACGACCATTGGGCGCACGATCCTCAAGCTCGCGGCGGCCACCGGCGGCCAGATTTTCTTCGATGGCCGCGACATTCTCCCGATGGGCGAGGGTGAATTCCGCCCGCTGCGCCGGCAGATCCAGATGATTTTCCAGGACCCCTTCGGCTCCCTCAATCCCCGGATGACTATCTTCAGCATTGTTGCCGAGGCCCTCGAAATCCACTTCCCCGCGATGACTCGTGAGGACCGCCGCGCCCGCGTCGCGGAACTGCTCGGCCAGGTCGGCCTTCAGCCCGACATGATGAATCGTTACCCGCATGAGTTCAGCGGTGGCCAGCGCCAGCGCATCGGGATCGCGCGCGCCCTTGCCGTGAAGCCCCGGTTCATTGTTTGCGACGAGCCGGTGAGCGCGCTGGACGTGAGTGTCCAGGCCCAGATCGTCAATCTCCTCCAGGACCTCCAGGAGCAACTTGGCCTGACCTATCTCTTCATTGCGCACGACCTTGCCGTCGTCGAGCACATCAGTGACCACGTTCTGGTCATGTACCGCGGAAAGATTGTCGAGTCCGCCAGCGCAGAGGCCATTTACTCCCATCCGGAACACGAGTATACGCGGAAACTGCTTGCGGCGATCCCGGCGTTTGCGTGATCCCCAACCATCAAATGCCATGACTCCTCTCCTTCGCAAATTTCTCGGCATGAACTGGCTGATCTTCGCCATCATGGTCGCGCTGGCGTTCTTTGGCGTCTTTGCCATCTATAGCGCCACTTACATGCGCGACGAGCCCCTGGTTCAGGACTTCTGGCGCCGGCAGGCCATGTGGGTCGGCATCGGGTTGGTCGCCTTTTTCGTGGCGAGCCTCGTCGACTACCGCTGGGTCAAATGGGGGGCGCTGCCCATGTACCTGGCCGGTATCGCCTTCCTTATCCTCGCCCGGTTCATCGGCACTCGGGTTTACGGGGCGCGCAGTTGGATCAATATAGGCCACGTCAACTTCCAGCCCGCCCAGCTTGCCGTCATTGCCGGCATCATGGTCCTGGCCATCCTCCTGAGCCAGTTTCGCAACCTTCATCCGGCCATCCGTCTCGTGCTTTGCGGTATCATTTGCGGGGCGCCCATGCTGCTGATCCTGCTTCAACCTGACCTGGGCGAGGCCATTATCTGGATACCGGTCGTCCTCGCCATGCTCTTTGTCGGAGGGATGCCGAAGCGCTACCTGATCTGCATCATCCTCGTCGGGGCCGCCTTTATTCCGCTAATGGTAAACTTCGGCCTCCACGGCTACCAGCGCAAACGCATCACCGCCTTCGTCGATCCCGATCTCGATCCCCTCGATTCCGGCTACGGCATCAACCAGGCCCTAAACGCCGTCGGTTCCGGCGGCTGGGCTGGCCTCGGCTTCAAGTCTCCCAACAGCCAGATCGAAATCGAGTCCCTGCCGCAGACAGCCGTGCAAAACGACTACATCTTTCCCGTCATCGCGAATCAATGGGGCTTCCTGGGCGGCGTAATCCTTGTCGGCTCTTTCGGCCTTCTGCTGCTCACATGCCTAATCGTCGCCTACCGGGCGGCCGATGATGTCGGCGTCCTGCTCTGTGTTGGATTCGCCGCGCTCATCTTCACCCATGTCTTCCAGAACGTCGGCATGATGGTTGGAATGCTTCCCATCACCGGCGTTCCGCTTCCGCTCATTTCCTACAGCGGCTCATTTGTGCTGATGATTATGTTCGCGCTGGGTCTGGTGAATAGCGTGTGGGTGCATCGCAAGGCGCTGAGTTGAGGCTTCAGCCGTTTCGTTGATCGACCTTTACACGGAGTTCCTCATCCTTCGCGGCGGCCACTGCCAGCACCGCCTGCCGCGCTGTGTCATCCCAGGCGAAACGCGCCGGGCTGCCATTGACGGTGATAACGCGGGGCCGGAGTGGACATAGGAAACGCACCTCGGCACGGCCCGGCCCGGCAAGGATCGCCGTCACGGAGCCGTTGTTGGAAACGATTCGTTTCAGCCGTAGGCCGGTCGTTTCCAGTAGCACCGGATGAATCGGCGGTTGCTCCGAGAAGGCGACTTCAACCAGGTGTTCGCCGCCGGCCAGCAGGCGCTCCGGAAAGACCCAGGAGGCCGAATGGTCGCGGCCATCCAGGCACACCGATGCCGGCCATTCACCGCTGCCGGAATATCGGAACGTCCAGCGCGAAGAGCCGACGGGCAGGTTCTCGAGCGCCATATTCGGCGTGTCCAGTCCGACCGGTTGGATGGCTAGATTGTGCGCGGCCAGGCTGACCCCGAACAGGCCTTCGATGATGACCCGGTAACGCGTAGCCAGGCAGTTGTTGAACCAGCCGTTGTGGGTGAATTCATCGATAGTCATGTCCGGCTGCATGTTGAATGTTTCCGGGTAGTTGATGAGCTTGCCGTAATAGAACTCGAGCGACTCGCGCAATGCGCGCAGGCCATCCCGGTGCCGAGCCCGCCGGAAGAGCTTGGCCAGGACCAGGAACCAGTGTAATTCGTTGAACTCGAGCTCGCAGTGATACGGTCCCCGCCGCAGGCTGGTGTGGAACTGTTTCCAACTGGCCTCGTGTAGCCCGTCGAACGCCACGGCCGCCACGCGACGCACGGTGCCGGCGTCGAGCAGTTCGTGCCCGAACATGCCGTCCAGGAAATAGAGGTGGAACGAGCTGTAATGCGGATGCCGCTTTTTCGTCCCGGGCTGGACGTGGTCGCAAATGAACCCAACCGATGGATCGAAAAAGAGTGAATTGAAGCAACGCCGAATCTTGCGGGCCGCAGTGCCGAACCGCCGAACCGCCGGACTGTCGTTCCGGTCCACGGCCAGTGTTTCGAATGTGCGCAGCGCCTCGTACCATGTGCCCGCTTCCTGCGCGGGCCAGATGCCGATGCCGTTGCGCCCCACCGTCCGCACGGGAGAGTCCGGCCAATAACCGCGGGTGGTGAACAGACCGGTGGCCGGATCGGCGTCGGATAGGATGCGCAGCGCGTGCTTCCGTCCTGCTTCGTAAAGCGCGGCCGGCCATTTGCCGCGGCGATGCCAGTGCAGGCGTCCGATCAGCGCCAGCCAAACGGTGTCGTGGAATTTCCACTCCAATTGGTTGATGTCGACCAAACCGTCGTAATGGCAGGCGGTGCTGATCTGCCCCTTGGGCCCGCGCCGAACCGGCTCCGAGAGGAAGTTGAGAAAGTTTTCCACGTGGGTGAAATCGCCCCCGTACAGCAGCGCGTCCATGCTCATCAGGCTGGTGTGCGTGTCGGTGTAACTCCAACCCGCGCTGTGCCGCAGTTGTTGGTTGCCTTCCAGCTTGAGGGTCTCCAGCCCCAGCGGCGCAGTGACCGCGATGGTTTCGATGTTGTGGTGGCCCGGCATGCGGACGGTCGCCCGCGTTTGCCGGATTTGCCGGTAGTGCGCAAGGCATCTTTTCTTGACTCCGGCCACGTCGGTATCGACCCGTTTGAACTCGCTCAACGCCTCGTCAAAAGTGGTGCCGGCCGAAATTTGCAGACGTATCCCGGAAGGTTGCGACCAGCGCCACACACCGTCCCTATCGACGCGCGGCGCATGATCGCCGGCCCGGATTAGCAGGTAGAGGTTGCCGGACGCGAGGTGATCGTTGGTATACTCGCTGGGTTCGGTGCTGCTGTTGAAGAACGAACAGATTTCCTCGAAAGAAAATCCGGTCGGATATGGCGGATAGAATAAATCGTTTACCGCGCCATTGTGCATCGAGGCGACCTGGACAATGAATACGCCCAGGGACTCATCCCAGCCCTTGACTCGCCACACTGTGCCTTCCCTCTGCGCGCGGGCGTTCCAGTCCAGCGCAACCCATGCGTCTTTGCCTCCCGTTACATCGAGCACCATTGATCGGCCTTCCAGATACAGTTCGGAGGTGTGGCCCCCGTCCCGGCCCCAGCGGTTATGGAAACCGTATGGCCACAGGATGGCATCCTGGAAGGAATGCCGCGTCCGGCCGACGCCGAAGGAGAGGAATCCTCCCTTGAACAATGTTTCAGAGCCGCGCGGCCCGCTCTTCCAATTCCAGCATGTCAAGGCATCAATGCCTCCGCTGGCCTGCGTGTAGAGCACGCTGAATGCCCCGTTGCACGCCCAATACCGCGGCGCCCCCAAACCCTCCGGCCGCCGGATGCCGATGCCGTCCGCGGACAACTCGACCGGCAATGGTC
>Ga0302319_10011146_pt1 | contig 17078 bp, 22 predicted proteins | sample Bog_T0_2_FD_203319 | JGI IMG/M metagenome (GOLD analysis project Ga0302319, IMG submission 203319) | Peat permafrost microbial communities from Stordalen Mire near Abisko, Sweden - Bog_T0_2 | ecosystem: Environmental > Terrestrial > Soil > Wetlands > Peat | place: Sweden: Abisko, Stordalen Mire...
CCAGGAAAAATACAGTCGACCGCGTACCCAGGTTTGCAACGGCCCCATCGTGCGGGCCAACTGGATACTTTTAACTGCGATCGGAGAGCGACCGGTGAAGGACCGCTCCCTGATTGGAAATTAGCATACCGGCGTCAGGAAGCCGTTCTCGCGGACAGGGTCGCAAGCGACGTTTTGCTGCGCTCAGACGCTTATTTGCAATGGTTTGGGCGCGGCCAAAAAAATTTTAAAATTGTTGTCACTCGCCAATCCGGTCCCGGTCAGAAAGTCTTTTTGACTTCGCCGTAGGCCCAGTCGAGCCATGGCAGAAGCGCCTGCACGTCGGCCGTATCCACTGTCGCCCCGCCCCAGATACGCAGACCGGCGGGCGCATCGCGATACGCGCCGATATCGAATGCCACTCCCTCTTTATCGAGCAGAGAGACCAGCGATTTCGCGTGCTTCTCCTGCGCCTCGGCGGGCAGCGCGGTGTAAGCCGGATCTTTGATCACCAGACAGATCGACGTGTTCGAGCGCGTGGCGGCGTCCTTCGCGAGGAAGCCGGCCCAGGCGGATTGCGCGGCCCAGTCTTCGATCGCTTTCAAATTCGCCTGCGAACGTGCGATCAGGCCCGCGAGACCGCCCACGGATTCCGCCCATTGCAGGCCGTCGAGCGCGTCCTCCACGCAGAGCATGGAAGGCGTGTTGATGGTTTCGCCGACGAAGATGCCGGCGATCAGCTTGCCGCCCTTCGTCATTTGGAAAATCTTCGGCAGCGGGCGATCCGGCGTATAAGATTCGAGGCGCTGCACGGCGCGCGGACTCAGCGCGATCATGCCATGGCCGCCTTCGCCGCCCAGCACTTTCTGCCACGACCAGGTCACCACATCGAGCTTGTCCCACGGGATATCCATGGCGAACACGGCCGAGGTGGCATCGCAAATGGCGAGGCCTTCGCGGTTGTCGGCGATCCAGTCGCCATTGGGTACTTTGACGCCCGAAGTAGTGCCGTTCCACGCGAAAACAACGTCGCGCGTCCAATCGACCGGTTTCAGATCGGGGAGTTCGCCGTAGCCTGCCTTGAAGGTGCGCAGGTCGGTGAGCTTGAGCTGATTTTTGCAGTCGCCCGCCCAGCCGGAGCTGAAACTTTCCCACGCCAGCACGTCGACGCCGCGCTGGCCGAGCATGGACCACATGGCCATTTCGACGGCGCCGGTATCGGACGCGGGCACGATGCCGAGGACATAATCGGCGGGCATGCCGAGGAGTTTCTTGCTGCGGTCGATGACTTCAGCGAGTTTCGTTTTGCCGATTTTGGCGCGGTGCGAGCGGCCGACAGCGGCTTTCTTCAGAGCTTCGAGGCTCCATCCGGGATGCTTGGCGCACGGGCCGGAGGAGAAACAGGGGTTTTTCGGAGTTTGAGTGGGCTTCATGGGTCGGAACCTTGATGATAGCGAATGGGTTCGGATTGCGGGTTTTGCCGCGATAGGTATATACTAAGTATAGACAATTCAATATGCCAACGAAAACAGCGCGACTTTTCACAAATGGCGGAAGTCAGGCCGTCCGTCTCCCTGCCGAATTCCGTTTCGAAGGCGACGAGGTGCTGGTCCGCAGGGACGAACGCACCGGCGACGTTATTCTGTCGAGGAAAACCGGCTGGAGCACCTGGAATGAATACTTCGATCATCGCAACGCCAGCGCGCCTGTGCCCAGGGAATTTATGGCAGACCGGCCATTGAATGTTCCTTTCACAAAGAAAAATCTGTTCGGCGATAAACGGTGAGTGATCTTTTCATGCTCGACACCGACATCGCGAGCTATGCAATCAAAGGTGAGTTTCCGTCGGTCGAGGCTCACCTGCGCCGTCTCGACGTCATGCAGGTTTGCATATCGGCCGTGACGCGCGGGGAACTTCGCTTCGGAGTCCGGCGAATGAGGGGCGCAAGCAGGCTGGCGTCCGAGGTTGAAGGTTTTCTGAGCACTGTCCATACTTTGGCCTGGGACGAAATTGCCGCCGATGAGTTCGCGGAAGTCAGGGCAGAACTGGAACGAGGTGGCACGCCCATAGGCGTTATGGACACCCTGATCGCAGCACATGCGAAATCGATCGGTGCGACCCTCGTCACCAATAACCTGAAACACTTTCACAAGGTGAAAGGTCTGAGTGTAGAGAACTGGGTCCGGTGAATTCAGTTCTCAGTCGGTATTTCGTCTGCGCTATCGACAACCACCGTATCGAGCGCCACTTTACTGCGCACGAGTTTTAACCCAAGCTGATCTTCCATCGCCGTCGGAATACCGTGCGGTGGCGCGATCTCCGGCCCATCGCCCTCTTGCAGCACCGTCACACCGTCGGGCACCCAGTCGAGCGTGAAATCGTATTTGCCTGCCAGTCCGGTCTTATCCACAACATGCGCGTTCATCAGACTGTTCAGCAGCTTTGTGATATCTGCGAGGCTCTGCTCTCTGCCGATTGCGTGGTTGGCAGTCGCTCGTGTGCCCTTGTACGGAAAAACCAGAAAGCCGGCGCGGAGCAATTTTCCGTATTCGCCCGGAGCGCCAAACTTCACCAGCGGACCCGTCGGGTCGCCGGCGCCACCCGCCGGAGGCGACACAACCAGTTTTGCCTTGCCTTTGGCCACCGTAAGCTCGTAACCTGGAAGGTCCCTCATCTCATGATGCAGAGCGACGTGAAACCGCTCGGCCAGCAGGTTCTGTAGCATGATTCGAAACTGGTCGTTCGTTGTGCCCGCGGGAATCTTCGCGTCAATATCGTACCGGCTGGATCGCAGCCAGGCGGGCCCAACCACCTGATCACAGTCCTCCTGAACCCAGCAGTCCGCGCCGTACGCGGTGATCAGAAGGCTCTGGAGCGTCACATTCGCGTAAGAGATCCGGCCGGGATCTGCCGTCCCCGGTCCCCCGCGCAGAGTCGCCTGAGCATTGGCCGACCGGTTCACCGGCGCCGCTTTCGGATCCGCCGGTTTGACTGAGGCGGCTTCGAAGGCCGGAGGTACTGTTGCGGGCTGTGCGAGTGCCAGCGAGGATGAGAGAACCGCGAGAGCTATGAACCACCTGGAGGTTGGCATATCCGTATCAGTTTTCCGACGGCTTCTCCACGTGATCCACTATCAGCATCTCAAACTTCGCCTTACTCGGTTCCAGCCTGAGGCCCAACTGATCCTGCACGGCGGTGAAGATGCTGATGTCGTTCAGATCCGGCTCCGGTCTGCTGTTCCTTCTGAACTCCGGCGTGTAGGTGAGTTTGATATCGAAGGTTCCGGCGAGCCCGGTTTGATCGACCGCCGGCCGATCGAGCCCTCCCCCGAGATTGTGAGACAGATCTTCCATCGTCCCCTTTGGCATGGTCAGCACGTAGTTCGCGCTACAGTTCGGGATGCAACCGACCCGCACCGTCGGATCGGCGTCCGGTGAACTCGGTTTGAATTTGGGCCCGCCCTTGCCGACCACGAGCGCATAGACGGGCATTTCAACCTGCTCCCGATGCGCCTTGAGTTTGAAACGATCGGCCAGCAACGCCTGCAGCATCTGGCGAAACTGCTCGCGGGTGGGCGTGCCGTCGCCTTCCGCTTTCGCCGTGATGTCATAGAGGATATCGCTCGATTGCATCAGCGGCGACGCGCCCGTCATGCGAATCTGAAAATTCTGCAGATGGTACGCCTCCCTGACAAGCCCAAAGAGCGTATAGCTTTCGATCATGAGCCGCGTTCCTGAACTTTCGAATTTCCATTGCGGCGCTCCCTGACGGACGCGGATCGACGCGACCTCGAACCCGGGTGACGCGAGCGGCGGGGCTTGTCCAAACACGATGCAGGACATACAGAAAATCAGCGCAGTGGCGGCAACCGTTCGCATGAGCTTTCCAGATCTGACGCCGCCGTTTTTATTTCCGTGCAGGAAAAATAAAATTCATCTCCACGCACCGCGCCGCTTCAGCGTCTGAAAGATGAGGGACAACTATGCAAGTCATGCAACGGTATGGCAGAACGATTCAGCTTGGCGTAACGCTAGCGGCCGGAATTGCGCTCATGGCAACGGCGCTCAAGCCGCAAATGCCAACCGGCACTCCCGCGGTGGGGCCCGTCTGGGAGTACGCTTCGATCACTTCGTCCACAATCGACTCACGGCTGGCGATTTGCTATGCCGATGCCAACGGCTGCCGGCGCGAATCCGCGGATGCGCGTCCCGTAGGCGACACCATGATGACAGCCGCCGCGAAGCTTGGCGAGAAGGGCTGGGAACTGGCGGCGACAACCGACGCCGCCACCGAGTCCCGGCACGAGCGTGTGATGTATTTCAAGCGCCTGAGGAGCGTGCTGAACAGGTCGGATTCCCGCTGACCGTCTGCGCAACCGTGCGCGTGAATTCGCGATAGTCGGAGGGAGCCTTGCCGCCGAACGACTCGCGCAAATTCAGCTGCGCGCTCCAATCCATGCGGCGCACCGTTGCCTCCACCATCATGGGTTCCACGCCGGCTTCTCGAACAGTCTCCGCCACTTCTTCCATCTCGCGCGCGCGGCGCGCGCCGTGCACCACCACGCGGCCCACCAGGTACGAAGCAAGCTTCTTCCAGTCCATGCCGGGAAACGACTCGCCGAGCGATGCGAGCACCTTGTCATCCACTCCATAGTGCGTCGCGCTGAGGACACATTCCGTCATCAGAGCTTCAATGCCCTTGACCATGATGCTGCGGCACATCTTCGTCGCGGCGGCGTCGCCTATGTTGGCGGAGCCCGTCTCGATCTTCATGCCGAAAGGCAGAAGGCGCTGCGCAAACTCGGGCGCATGGCGGCCGCCTGTCAGCAGCGGCACCTGATGTCCATAAGGCGGCACAGGAGCCATCACCGCGACTTCGACGAATCGCGCGCCGCTGGTTTCGATCACCTGCGCGATAGCTTGCTTCATGCCTGGAGAGACCGAATTCAAATCGGCGTAGAGATGCGTCGATTGCAGATGCGGAGCCGTCTGTTCCGCCGCAGCGTGAGCCTGATTTGCCGTGACCGTGGAAAAAATAATATCCGCGACCGCGGCCAGAGCGGCGTTCGATGGAACCAGGTTTACGGCCGTTTCCGCCGCTCTGCGCCGTATCAATTCGCCGCCGCCCGCGGTATCGCTGTGAAGATCGTAAGCCGCAATCGTTTCGATACCCGATTGCCGCAGTCCTTTGGCGATATGAAAAGCGGCCTCGCCGAAGCCGATAAATCCGATTGCGGGTGCTTCATTCATAAATGCCATCCGTATGCATTAGAATAAGCTTTCGCATGAGCACAGAAACCAACGCACCCTCGGCCGAAGCATGGGAGGCCCTGCAGGGGGCCTACGACCTACAGGTTCACGTAGCGCCGGACGTGATCGCACGACGCATCGACGATCTGGATCTGGCGAAGGAATTCCTCGCGAGGGGCCTGAAAGGCTTCGTGCTGAAATCGCATTATTTTCCGACGGCCGAACGTGCCTCGGTGGTGACGAAAGCCGTGCCGGGCATCCGTGCTTTCGGCGCGATCACGCTCAATCACAGCATCGGCGGGCTGAATCCCGTGGCCATCGAACTGGCTGGCCGGTCGGGCTGTAAGATTGTGTGGATGCCAACCGTAGACGCGGCCAACGAAACCGCCGGACGGCCCGGTGGCACGAACAAGAAGCTGCCTTTCTGGGCACAGATTCAGCTGGATCTCGCTGCCACCGGTTTGAATCCTCCACCCATGACGGTGATCGACGATAACGGTAATCTGACCTCCGTCGCCATGGCCTGTCTGGAACTGATAAAGAAGCACGATATGATTCTGGCCACGGGCCATCTGGGCCGCCGTGAAATTTTCGCGCTGGTAGGCGCGGCGAAGGATATGGGGCTGCGAAAAATCCTGGTGACTCACGCTGAATTCCCCTCGCAAAGTCTCACCGCGGAAGAGCAGCTCGAACTGGCGAATTTGGGAGCCATCATCGAACACTGTTTCACCACCATGCATACCGGTAAAGCGCCGTGGGAAGAGGTGATGAACAGCATTCGCGTGGTGGGGGCCGAGCGCTGCCTGCTTTCAACGGACCTTGGCCAAACCATCAACCCGCCGGTCTCCGATGGCTTTGCGATGTTCGCGCAGACGCTGCTCGATGGCGGATTTTCGTTCGATGAAGTGCGCCGCATGGCCACTATCAACAGCGCCGCGCTGGTGGAGTAGATAATGGCGGATCAAAAGAACATTCTCGTCGTCAGCGCGCATGCGGCCGATTTCGTCTGGCGAGCGGGCGGAGCCATTGCCCTCTACGCTTCGCGCGGCTACCGCGTACGCATCCTCTGTCTCTCCTTCGGCGAACGCGGCGAAAGTCAGGGCGCCTGGAAGCAGCCCGGCATGACCATCGATCGCGTGAAGGAAATCCGGCGCGCGGAATCCACGCGGGCCGCCGGAATTCTCGGAGCGGAAATTCGCTTCTTCGATTCCGGCGACTATCCCATACAGCCTACGCAGGAAACCATCGAAGCGATGGTCGCCGAGTATCGCGAATTACAGCCTGAATTCGTGCTGACGCATTCGTTTCTCGATCCCTACAACCCGGATCACCCGACCGCCAACCGCATCACGCTGGAAACGCGCGTCTATGCGCAGGCGCTGGGTTATCCCACGCCCGGCAAGCCGCTCGAAGCGCCGCCGGTCTTCCTCTTCGAACCGCATCAGCCGGAACAATGCGAATTCAAGCCGCAGGTCCTGCTCGACGTGACGCCGGTGTGGGAGACGAAGCACAAAGCGATGGAATCCATGGAAGCGCAGACTCATCTTTGGGAATACTATACGGATCTGGGCAAGCGGCGCGGCACTCAGGGCGTGCGCAACGGCGGCAGCAAAAAAATCAAATACGCGGAGGCGTTCGAGCGCGTCTATCCGCAGGTGACGAGCGAATTATCATGATGAAGCCGAAGGTAGTGCGCAACATACGGCGTCCCGATCTCGCCACGGTTCGCCAACTCGGTGAACAGGGCGTGGCAACGGTGCATGAAGCGCAGGGCCGCACCGGTCTCATGCGGCCTTATATGCGCCCCATTTATCCGAACGCGCGGCTCGCCGGCGTGGCCATCACCGTTTCCTGTCAGCCTGGCGACAATCTCATGATCCACGCCGCGATGGAGACCGTTCGGCCGGGCGACGTCCTTGTGGTCACCACAACATCGGAATCGACCGACGGCATGTTCGGCGATCTGCTCGCAACTTCCTGCCAGGCGCACGGCGTGGTCGGGCTCATCATCGACGCCGGGATTCGCGACACGGCGGACCTCACCACCATGGCGTTTCCCGTTTGGGCAAAGGCGATTTCGGCGCAGGGAACCGTGAAGGCAACTGCCGGTTCCGTGAACGTTCCCGTGGTTTGCGCGGGCACGCTGGTGAATCCGGGCGACGTCATTGTCGCGGATAACGACGGCGTGGTGGTGGTGCCGCGGGATGACGCGGAACAGGTAGCGAAACTCAGCGCGCAGCGCATCGCGAAAGAAGAACAATCGCGCGAGCGTTTGAAGAACGGCGAACTCGGGCTGGATTTCTACGGCCTGCGGGCGAAGCTGCAGGAACTCGGCGTCGAGTACTCGGACGAAGAAGTCTAAAAGGATAGGAATCAGCCATGGGAAAGATTGTCGCGGCAATGGCAACGGTACATGCGCCGCAGTTATTCACGCGCCCTCCGACGGAAGACCCGGCGCAGCTCGATGCCGATATTGCAGCCATGCGCGAACTCGGAAAAACGCTCGACGAAACGAAACCCGATGTTGTCATCGTCATCGGCAGCGATCATCTGGAGACATTTTTCCTCTCGGCGGTGCCAACGTTCGCCATCATCGCCGGCAAAACCTGCCAGGCCTCGTTTGCCGGCCGCGACTACGAACTTCCCACGCATCCGCTCGCCGAAGAGCTGCTCGACAAGCTCGTGGACGCCGGCTTCGATATGACGTATTCGCAGGATGCCGTGATGGGCCACTCCTTCGCGGCTGTTTATGAATGGGTGATCGAAGGCCGTTCGATTCCCGTCGTTCCCGTATTCGTGAATACTTACCTGCCGCCGCTGCCGAAGGCTCGGCGTTGCGAAGCACTGGGCAACGCAATCCGTGAAATCGTCGAAAAAGGACCGGAGCGCGTGGCCATCGTCGCGAGCGGCGGCATGTCGCACTATCCCGGCACATGGAAATATCCGCAGCCCGCGTTCGATTTCGACTGGTGGGCTATTGCGCAAATGGAACGCGGCAATCCGGGCGCGTTGCTGGACCTATCGAACGAGCAACTGGACGAGGTCGGCAATACGGAGATGCTGCCATGGATGGTACTGTTCGGCGCCATCGGCAATCAGCCCGGTGAATTGCTGACTTACCAGCCCACCTGGCATCACGGTCACGCCGTCATGCGCTTCATCCCGAATCATTCGGCAGGGCCGTCGACACCGGAGCCGGCCGCAAAATGGAAATTCGAAGATGCGGGCGGTTATCAGTTCTACAAGCATCCGGACCCGGCTGTCTACCGCCTGAATAAAGTGATTTTCGATTTGCGGCACTCGCAGGAATTGCGGCGAAGATTATTTGCAGACACAGCGGGCCTGGGCAGCGAATACGGGTTGACCGACAATGAAACGGCCGCTCTCGGCATGCTGAAAGACGAGAGTATCGACGTGCTGCGCTCTCTGAAATCGCATCCGCTGGTGGAAGCGGGCGCGCATCCGCTGGGTATGCTCATGGCGCTGGTCATCGTGCAGGCCGAACAAAGAAGAATGGCGCGAGAGGCAGGTAAGTAATGGATGGTCGATTGAAGAACCGCATCGCTGTGGTGACTGGCGCGGCGGCCGGATTGGGAAAAGCGGCGGCGGTGCGCCTTGCGAGCGAGGGCGCGATCGTAGAGATCCTCGATCTGAACGACGGCTCCGAAGCGGCGGCCGAAATCAAGGCCGCTGGCGGCGAAGCGAGCTCAACCATTTGCGATTGCGCGGATGAAGCGCAGATCGCGAGCGCAGTGAAAGAGATCGAAGCTCGCCGCGGCCATATCGATATCCTGGTCAACAACGCCGGCATTCTGTCGGGGCGAAAGCCGTGGCATGAGCTCTCGAAAGAAGAGGTAGCGCGCTACATCAATATCAATTACCTCGGCTATTTCCTCGTCACGAAGGCCTTCTATCCGCTGATCCTGAAGAGCCGGACTCCGCGCGTGATCATGGTCGCGTCGCGCACGTATTTCCTCGCGAATCCCGGCCAGATGGCCTACGTAGCCAGTAAAGGCGCGGTGATGGGAATGACGCGAGTGCTGGCGAAAGAGATGGGCGAACAGGGTATTCCCGTTAACGCGGTGATGCCGGGCATGGTCGCGACGCCCGGCACCACCGAGCATTCTCAGGAAGAGGCATTCAATCGTGTGATGGGAAATCAGGCGATCAAGAAGCGCGTAACGCCGGAGCATCTGGCTGCCCTGATCGCTTTTCTCGCCAGCGACGACGCGGAGCTGATCACCGGCCAGATGATTCTGTGCGATGGCGGCGGCTACCTCCACTAAGTACACGATCTCGCAAATACAGCCGCGAATCTTAGAGGCCCGCGAAATAAAGCTGGAACGATTGCACGCAGCCTCCGTCTTAGCACCGTGGGTAAAGGAATATTGACGATCGCGCTGCTGTCAGCCGGCATTCTCATGGCGCAGGATGACAGGTCTCCCGGGATCGCGGGCGTCGAAACCGCTCGCTTCTCAACTGATCGCCGCTGGTGAACGGAAATATACGAATATTCCGGTTCCGATTTTGGCGATTTTCGCGGTGCCACATGACATGGGAATCCCGATGCAGGGCGATCCCGCTACGCGTGCGGCCTTCGACGCACATGACGAGCCCAGCACGGGCGCACAGGCACGGGCCGTCGAGAAGGGCTTGCCGACGGCACGAGTCGTTCGGTTGCCGCATGCCAGTCACTTCGTTTTTCGATCCAACGAAGCGGAAGTGCTGCATGAGATCGGTACATTTATCGCGGGCTTGCCGTAAAATGAAGGGAGAACACCGAATGCAGCCTTTTTTCACAAACTCCGTCCGTAAGACGATCTGTGCCGCAGCTATCCTGGCAGGCGTGGCGATTCCTGCCACAAATGCTTCGTGCGCAACCGCGACGGATTTCATGCCCGCAACGCAGCAGAACGCGCTCGTAGAAAAATACTGCGCGGTTTGTCACACCGATGCGTTTCCCAACGGCCGCCTTTCACTTCAACACTTCGATGCGGCGCATGCCGATCCCGGAGTAGCTGCCATGATTGCCAGCAAGCTCCGCAACAAGGCGCTTGGCGCCTCGGGGCAGCCACTGCCGGATCGTGTCACGCAGGATGCGCTGCTCGGCGCGATAGAGGCCGAAGCGACCGGCGCGAAGGCCTGGGTTTTGAGCGAGACAAGAGTGAGTGAGATTCCAGTGGTGACTGCAAGCTTCGTTCAGGATGCGCCCACGGGCAGAGGCGAGAAAGATCCGGATCTGTATCGTGTGATTCTAACCTGCCGCGCAGGAGAGCGTAGCCCCGGAATCCTGCTGACATGGTCGCCCAACGTCCCGAAAGACGGCCAGGAGATCTCAGTGGCCGTCGATGGAAAACCGGTTCTACAATACACGGTGGAAGGCGATGAAAAGATGGGCAACGGGCAGGCTGGGACTTCCGGCCCGGGCGGCGCGACGCTGCCCGTTACAGTTTTGCCTGCGAAGACCCTGACGGTGACTGATCTCTTTCCGGGCGTCACCGTGGAGTTTCCGTTTGAAGGCCTGACACAATCCGCGCGGAAGTCGCTGGCATCCTGTTTCGAAGGCCGGTAATCGATGAACAGAATCGTTTCCATCATTTCCGCGATCGTGCTGGCCGTATCTGCCGCGGCGCAGACTGGCGCTAAAGCGCCGAAACGCTTCGTGATTTCCGACTATGGCGCTGTCGCGGACGGCTCTACCGTCAACACGAAGGCGATCCAGTCGACGATCGATAAGTGCGCGGTTTCGGGCGGCGGCGTGGTCGTGGTGCCGAAGGGAACCTTTCTCAGCGGCGCGATTTTTCTGAAGCAGAGCGTGAATCTTCTTGTCGAAAAAGACGGCGTACTGAAAGGCACCACGAACATCGACGATTATCCGATGATCAACACCCGCTGGGAAGGCACGGAAGAGCCCTGGACGTCGTCCTTCGTCAATGCCGAGGGCCTGACCGATTTCGAAATTTCAGGCGAGGGGACGATTGACGGCTCCGGCGAAGAATGGCTGCAGAACGGCGGACGCGGCCGGGGTCAGGCGACTCCGCCGCAACCGCGACGCGGCCGTCCGCGGCTCATCGGCATCCAGAATTCCAAACGAGTGCACATTGCGGGATTGAATCTGCACAATCAGGCGGTGTGGTGCCTGTTCATTCTCTATAGCGAAGACGTGGTGGCGGAAAACCTGCACATCACCGCCGAGCACAATATACCGAGTTCGGACGGCATCGATATCGATTCTTCGAAGCGCGTGCGCGTCAACAACGTCTATATCGACGTGAACGACGACTGCATCTCCATCAAGTCCGGCAAAGATGCCGACGGTCTGCGCGTCAACCGGCCCGCGGAAGATATCGTGATCGAGAATTCGCATTTCGCTTACGGTCACGGCGGTGTCGCCATGGGCAGCGAAACATCGGGAGGTATTCGCAATGTGGAAGTGCGAAACTGCGTGGCCGATTCGGGCAACTGGGCGCCCATCCGCTTTAAGACCCAGCCCAGCTGCGGGGGCGTCGTCGAGAACATCACCTATCGCGACATCACCCTGCACGAAACGAAGCAGGCGTTTGAGTTCAATCTGGAGTGGCGCATGGTGCCCCCGATCGCGCCACCCGCGAAGGTGCTGCCCGTGGTGCGCAACGTAAAGATCGTCAACGTCTCGGGCGATGTGGATTCAGTGGGCATTATCCACGGTCTGGCCGATAGCCCCATCCAGGATATTCATTTCGAGAACTGCAAAATCACCGCGCAGAAGGGCTTTAAGCTCGATCACGCGCGCGGCGTCGATTTATCGGGACTGAAGATCGACGTGCAATCCGGCGACGCGATTACGAAGACGGATGTGCAGTGACGCCAGTCAATTCTCAGACGGTCTCTCGACGCGGTCGATAACAAACACCCGTATCGGAGCTCTTCGCGGCTCCAGCTTCAGCCCGAGTTGGTCCTGTAATGCGGTAAACACACTCGCGCTATCCGAGTCCGCCGCCGGAATACCGTTCTGTTCCACCTTCATGCCGAGCTGAACGTCGGTCAGGCTGAATTGAAAATCATATTTACCGGTCAGACCGGTCTCATCCAGCACCGGGCGGTCAATTCCGGGCATCCGAGGGAACTGAACAATCAGCGAATCAATCGGCGTGCCTGTGAATACGAGTTCCACGTCCCGGCCCTTGCGGTTAAACCTGGTAACGCCTGAGCCCGCCGGATTTTCCTTCAGCTTCGAACCGCTCTTGCCCACAATCAGCGCATAGACCGGCTTCTCTCTCGTCTCCTGATGCACCTTCAGTTGGAATCGCTCCGCAAGCAACGCCTGCAACATCCGCTTTTCCTCCTCTTCCGTCGGAGCCCGATCACCCGGCGCCCTGGCCGCAATATCATAGCGGTCGGTCTGCATCCACTCCGAAACTCCTTCCAGCTGATAGCTTTTGATGCCGTAGGCGCTGGTGATCAGATCGCTCACCGTAGAGGCCGGTATGGCAATCCGCGATCCGGAGATATCAAGACCAGACATGATGATGATCCCGGTATGCAGCTTAATCGATGCAACCTCGAATCGCTCAGTCTGTGCAAACCCATATGAGGCGAGCAGCCCGGCAAAAATAACGGCACGAAACGTCATGAGATGACCTCATCCTTAGACCGTACCGATCGCAATCCGTTAGCTACTTCTTCGCACTCCGCTTCGCGGGCGACATGCCAACATCCGCCATCCAGTCCTGCAGGCGCGCCACCCACGTCGCATAAATCACGTTGGGACGATTGTCCGTGGGCTGGTAGCCGAAACCGTGTCCGCCGCTCGCGTAAACATGCAACTCGGCAGGCACGCCCGCCTTCTTCAGCGCCAGGTACACAGCCGGAATCGCCGTCGACGGCCCTTTGTCGTTATCCGCGCATAGCAGAAACGTAGGCGGAGTATCTTTGCCAACCTCAACCTTCTCGGCCTGAATGCCCGGATAAATCAGGATCTGAAAATCCGGCCTCGAACTCTGCCGTTCAATCGGATCGGCCGCATCGGGCTTGCCCGCATCGAATTTCGTGGAAGCGAGCATAGCCACTTCCCCGCCCGCCGAAAATCCCATGATTCCCACGCGCGCCGGATCCACACCCCATTCCTTCGCGCGTGAGCGAATCGTCCGTATCGCTCGCTGCGCATCGGCATACGGATCTACTTCGACCTTATAGGGCGACCCTTCCTCCCGCGCCAAACGGTACTTGAGAACGAACGCGGCCACGCCGATGCTATTCAGCCATTCCGCCACATTGGTGCCCTCGGTATCGATCGAAAGGAAACGATGCCCGCCGCCCGGTGCGACGATCATCGCGGCGCCCGTGGCCTTTTCCTTCGGCGGCAAATAGACCAGCAGCGATGGATTATGGATACTCGAAACCTTGACGGAATCGTGCGGACCCGCCGGCGGCGCGATCACTTCCTTCTTGTCCCGCAGAGCTTCGGAACCGGGTGCTCCGTTCGCCCAGAGCGGGACGGATTCGCCCTGCGTGGCGGCGCCGCAGATTCCGGAGATACACAGCAACAGAGCGGTGAGTTTCAACATAGCTTCCAATATACTCTGGTTTGACATGTCAGGCGGCAAAGCGCGCGATTGCGGTCTCGTTCCACTCCTCGCCGCCGCCGGACGCGCCCTCCACATTCGCCATCCCCGCCTGCACTTCGAGCGGCTCGGCCACAATGGCGTTCCACCAATCCGCATACTCCAGATAATGCGCGGTTGGCGTGGCGCACATCAGTTGCGCGCTCAGCTCCGGCCATAAACGATTTGAGATCGGGATGCTGTGAGCCTCGGCAAGCGCTGCCGCGCGAACCCAACCGGTGACACCACCGATCTTCATGACGTCCGGCATCATGTTGTCCGACGCCCGCGCGGCGATGGCTTGCCGCACGTCGTGCGGTCCCCACCAGTTTTCTCCGCACTGGATTGGCGTTTTGATTTCCCGCGTCACCAGTGCGTGGCCATCGTAATCGTGCGCCAGAACCGGCTCTTCCACCCAGGTGAGCCCTTCGTCGTGCAGCGCGCGAAGCTGTTCGACTGCGGCCGGAGGAGTCAGCGACTGATTGTAGTCGGCCATGATCGCCATCTCGCTGCCAATCTCTTTCCGTATCGCGCGCAGCACGGCCAGGTCTTCCGCCACGGTGGGATAGCCGATCTTGACCTTGACTCCCCTGAACCCGCGTTTCGCCCAGATCCCCGCGCCGTGAGCGGACTCCGCGACACCGTCATATCCAACCGCGCCGTACGCCGGAATTGGCTTCGGGATGCCTCCGAGCAAACGCACAATCGAGGTGTCGTGAGTGCGCGCCATGGCGTCCCACAGCCCCATATCGATGCCTGCCACCGCCATCCCAACGAGACCCTGCATCCCGAGCAAACGAAAACGCCGGGCAAAGCGATCGGCAATCTCGACAGGCGCCAGCGGCTCGCCTTCCACCAGCGCGGCGAGATTCCGAATGAGCTCCGCGGTGGGTTTCAGCGCCGCGGCGGTGTAGGTGAAGGTTATGCTGTGGCCCACCGTGCCCGCGTCGGTGAAGACATCGGTCAGCACCAGCGGCGATTCGTCAACGGTACCGCTGGCTGTGCGGTGCGGTTGTTCCATCAGCACCCTGACCGCACGGACCTGAAAGTTTTTTATCCTCGGCTGCGAACTCATAGGGCGATCATGCCTCATCGAATCTCACTTGTAAACTCACAAGTGGGTATACATGGCCGGACAACGCGGGAACACGAAGGTCCGGATTATGGATGCGGCCTACGGAGTCTTCTACAGGGAAGGCTTCACTCGCGCCCGCGTCGATGTGATTGCCGATGTTCTTTGAGCAGATCTGCCGGGGTCACCAGGCGCACGCTCTACTATCACTTCGATGGCAACGAAGGCAAGGATGCGCTGCTCGCCGCCGTGTTCGAAGCCCGGCATGAGCTCATGCTGACGCGCATCGATGCGTGGATTCGCAAGGCATCGGGAGATCCGGCGGCCATGGTCGGAATACTCTTCGAAGAGTTCGCCGCATGGGCCGGCAAACCGGGATGGCAGGGCTCCGGATTTACCCGCTCCGTCATGGAACTGGCGGATATGCCCGGGCATCCGGTGCGGGCGGTGGCGCGTCGCCATAAAGCGGCAATCGAAACCCGCCTGGAAGAACAATTCAAGGGGAGCGGTGTGGACAACCCGAAGCGCATCGCGCGGCAAATCATGTTGCTGATCGAGGGCTGTCACTCGCTCATTCTGATCCACGGCGATATCGATTACACGAAAGCCGCAGCTGCGGCGGCGCGACTTTTGATCGAACAATCGCGACACGCTCCGGCGGGGCAGGATGACTCTCAGAACAGATCCGAATGCGTCCCTGTGCGGACCAGGTACAAATCGTCGCCGTCAACCTTGTAGATCAGCAGCCAGTCCGGCTCGATGTGGCAATCGCGGTGGTGGCTCCATTCGCCGCCGAGCGGGTGATCCTTGTAACGCACCGGCAGGGGCTTCCCCTCAATCAGCAGCAGGATGATCTCCCGCAACCTGGCCATATCCTTGCCCCGTTTTGCGCGAGCTTTACATCGCGCCGGAACTGGGCTCCGCCGATCGGGGTCCGCACCGATCAGATCCCCAGTTCATGGAAGAGCACGTCCGCAGAACGTGACTGCTTCCCTTTGCCTCTATCGGCGGCACGAATCGCCTTGACCGTGGTGGGATTGGGGATCTTCACCTCGAAAGGCAGGGCCTTTTCCGCAACCACGCGGACCAGCAACATGCGAACCGCGTCGGATACCGAAATACCCATCGCGGCCAGCGTTTTCGCCGCCCTCTGCTTGGTCTTCTCGTCCACGCGCACGTGAACCATCGTCGTCGACACGATTGGCACCTCTCTGAGATACATTGTATCTCAAACGGGATATTGACCGGCGCATCCGGCGCGCTTGGGCGCGTGGTGCTGCAGTGATCGCGCAGCTCCCCTGAAAGCTGAGCGCGTCATGCATGTGCCCGACCAACTGCTGTACATGCGCGGGTAAAAGCGGATGGTGTTGCGAGCCCGTGCCGTGGGGTGCGACGATGCGCAGATGCCAGGCGCGCCACTATGCGCGACGAACGCGATAGATGCTAATGTTTATAGGAACCTATCTATTTCCGGGAGCCTATCAATGGAATCACTCACAATTCGGGAAATCCTCGACACAGTTCTTCGCGGCCAGATCAGAATTCCAGCATTCCAGCGAGGTTTCGTCTGGGAACCAGATCGGGTCGCCTATCTGATGGACAGCATTTTCAAAGGCTTCCCTTTTGGTTCCTTGCTTTTCTGGCGAACGAAGGAAAAGCTCAACTGCGAGCGTTCACTCGGCCCGTTTGATCTGCCCGCCCCAAGCGAAGACTATCCAGTCGACTACGTCCTGGACGGCCAACAGCGTATCACGTCAATCTTCGGAGCGTTTCAGACAGACCTGCCTATCGAGCGGCCCGAATTATGGTGCGATATTTACTACGATTTTGAAGCTGATCCAAACGTTCAGGAGGCGCAATTCGTTGCGATTCCCGCTTCAGAGGTAGATCCCAATCGGCATTTTCCCCTCAATACGTTGTTCGAGACTGCGGCATACCGCAAGGCTACCGGGAAGTTCGATGACAAGCTGGTGGGGTTGTCCCCCAGGCTGAGACAAACAGTTAAGACACTGTTGACCGTTCGCTGTAAATTCATTGTGCCCGAACCCGGAACGGATTTAGGATGGGCGTGCCGGTGAAGCGGAGACGGGCAATGCTGGCGAGCAAGTGCGCCGGGATAAACCGGCATGTTGTAGGGGATGAAAGAGCCCTACGGAAAAGGAGCAGCGACTCTATTCCGACCTCGAGTCTTGCGT
>Ga0302319_10011147_pt1 | contig 17078 bp, 16 predicted proteins | sample Bog_T0_2_FD_203319 | JGI IMG/M metagenome (GOLD analysis project Ga0302319, IMG submission 203319) | Peat permafrost microbial communities from Stordalen Mire near Abisko, Sweden - Bog_T0_2 | ecosystem: Environmental > Terrestrial > Soil > Wetlands > Peat | place: Sweden: Abisko, Stordalen Mire...
GCACGATTGCCTTGCTCAGTGCTCACATGGTGAGACTCTTCGATCCTCGCGTCATCGACGTCATAGGACGTCGCTCCGAGCAGCGTGATCTGGCATTGCGGGCGGGCGCCACGTCTTTTCACGTGAAACCCACCGCAGAGAGTTACGACCTCGTGATCGAGGCGTCAGGGTCGATCGACGGCGTCGCGAGCGCGTTGGCTCGGTGCGACCGAGGAGGCATGGTGATCCTGCTCGGCTTGCCGCCGCACGGATCGCACGTTGAACTGGCTCCTGATGACGTGGTGAATAACGACCTCGTCATTCAAGGGAGCTTCTCCTACACGAGCGAGGCGTTCACTGAGGTCGTTCGCCGGGTCAACCAACTCGATTTGCAGCCTTCGTTTCTTATCACGCATCGTTTTGACCTCGAGCACGCGAGCGACGCGGTCGCCGCGCTTCGAGGGGTGCAGGCAGGCGAGGCGCGCGGCAAAGTGGTTATCGCGATGCCTGCCCACCATGCGTAGTCCTAGCGGTAGGTTCTTTTGAGGCGCAGGTGGCGAAGACGAGGGTTAGGGACGTTATGAAGATAGGCATCATTGGCGCCGGGAACATTGGCAGCACGCTCACGAAGCGATTTTGTGCACTAGGGCACGAGGTTCGTGTCGCGAATTCGCGCGGACCCGAAACGTTGGCCGAACTCGCGAGTGAGACCGGGGCGACACCGGTGAGCGTGTCCGAGGCAGCAATTGACGCCGACGTCGTCGTGGTAACGATTCCCGAAAAGAACGTACCCGATCTGCCCATTGGTTTTCTTGATGGTGCGGCGCAGGACGTTGTCGTGATTGACACGGGCAACTACTATCCCCAGCAGCGCGATGGTCTCATCCAAGCAATCGAAGATGGCGTCGCCGAGAGCCGGTGGGTCTCGAATCAAATTGGATTTCCCGTCATCAAGGCCTTCAATGGGATTCAGGCCATGCACTTACTCGTGGACGGTAAGCCCGAGGGTGCGCCTGGACGTATTGCGCTGCCGGTCGCTGGTGACGATCCTCGGGCGAAGAAAGTGGTGATGGACTTGGTGAACCAACTTGGTTTTGATCCCGTCGACGCTGGTGATCTTGACGAATCGTGGCGCCAAGAACCAGGCACACCGTCCTACGGAGCAGACGCTGACGTCGACACGCTTCGACTCAAACTCGTCGAAGCACTCCACGTACGTCCGCCCGCGTTTAAAGCGTAAGAAACTCTCAGACTCGCTGCATAGCGATCGCGATGGTGACGGCGAACTGCTGAGTCGTCGTTCACTCGACGAGTAGCCTCATCCGGACGACAAAGTGAGGCATTGATGATTCTTGACCTGTTTCGACTCGATGGAAAAGTCGCAATCGTTACGGGAGCCGGTCGCGGGATTGGAGCAGCGAGTGCGGTTGCCCTCGCCGAGTGCGGCGCGGACGTTGTGATTGCAGCTCGAACGACCAAGGATCTCGAGGACGTGGCGGCACGAGTGGCTGCTACGGGCCAGCAGGCGATCATTGTTGCGGGTGACTTGTCGGACCTCGACGTCGTGCGATCACTGGTCACGCACGCGAGGGAGTCCTTTGGACGGGTCGACGTGGTCGTGAACAACGTAGGTGGCACGATTCCGTTACCCTTCCTTGACACGAGCCCCGAGTACCTCGAAGAGGCCTTTCACTTCAATGTGACGACCGCCCACGCCCTTAACCTTGAGGCCGTGCCGTTGATGCTCGAACACGGCGGGGGATCGATCGTCAATATTTCTTCGGTCATGGGTCGAGTCGCGGGACGTGGTTACTCGGCGTACGGAGCGACCAAAGCCGCACTTTCGCATTACACGCGCCTTATCTCAAAGGATCTGGCTCCGCGTATTCGCGTCAACGCCATCGCCGCGGGATCGACGGCAACCTCGGCGCTGGAGATCGTCACGTCGAGCCCGGAACTGACGTCAATGATTGAGGATTTGACGCCCCTGCACCGGATCTGTGAACCCGAAGAGATTGCGGCGGGAGTTCTGTACTTGGCTTCAGCGGCGGGAGCGTTTTTGACGGGCAAAGTTTTGGAGATCGATGGAGGCACCGACATCCCTAGTCTCGATTTTTCCTTGCCTGACCTGTAGTTCTTATCGCGTTCGAGTCGTCCAGGTAGCATGCAAGGCAACGGTTCGTTCACATTCGGTGGAGAGGTCCATGGCTCTTCGACGCACGCTGTACCGCTACTACGAGCACCGGCTCATTCGCTCTTTGCCGAGCGCCCGGCTCCCCCGACACATCGGCGTCATCTTGGATGGACATCGTCGATTCGCTCGTGAAGCGACCGACGGGGAATACCGAGCAAGTTACCAAGCTGGCATGGAGAAACTCGAAGAGTTGCTCGAATGGTGTGCGGAGCTCGACATCCACGCCGTGACCGCCTGGGTCTTGTCCACTGAGAATCTGCAACGCCCTTCCGCCGAGTTGGACCCCTATTTTGACGTCCTCATCGAGTTGTTCGAACGTCTTCCTCAACTCGCCGAGCAATTGCAATTCACCCTTACCGTCAGCGGCAGTCTCGACCTCTTGCCTCCGACACTGGTGCTCGCGGCGAAGCAAGCGGTTGACGAGACGTCACGGGTAGCGTCGCCGCGCATGAGCGTCAACATCGCCCTTTGTTATGGGGGACGTCAAGAAGTCGTCGACGCGTGTCGTTCGCTCGTGGCAGATCTACTCGCCGAAGGCGTGGCACCCGAACACCTCGCAGAATCCATCGACGCGAAAGGCTTAGCCGGGAACTTGTACGCCGCTGACTTGCCCGACACTGATCTCGTCATTCGAACAAGCGGGGAATCGAGGCTGTCGGGATTTCTGCTCTGGCAGTCGGCGTTCGCGGAATTCGCGTTCGTTGACCCTTACTGGCCAGCCTTTCGAAAGGTCGATCTCCTGCGCGCCTTGCGCGATTTCACGCGCCGCGACAGGCGCTTCGGCGCGTAACTTTCAACGACGTTCAGCAACCAGTTGTCGCGGTCGCGCTGGAGCGCAACGAATTCTCAGCGTTTCTTCGATCTCGCCGTCGTCTTGATGCCCTTCGCCTGCTGACGCACTTCGTCGCGGATCTTGAGGATATCGAGTTTGGCTTGTTCCATAGATCGTTTTGCCTCGATGACACTGCGTCGTGTCTCATTGAGGGTCTCGCGGGTCGTGAGCCGACGACGAAGGTCGGCGTCCTCGGGGCTGACGTTCTTTTTTGCGGCGTGCCACGCGTGCTTGGACTGCCTAATAGCTTTTAGTACTTGTTGGTGTGCTTCCAGTGACGATTCGGCGGCAAGTCGCAATTGTTCTCGCGTGTCGCGGCCCTGCACCACCATGGCGAATGACCACAATCCAGAATCCAGCAGTCGCGCCGCGCGCGTCGTCTCGTCGCGAACCAACCGCTCGAACTGGCGCGGCGTGACGTCGGGGCGCGCGTAGCGGATGAAGGCCCGGTAGGACACGCGCCACAGTCCTAACAGCGCGTCACCGGCCATTTGGGCTTCGGGCGATTGCGGATCCACGCCCGCTCGAAGAGCCATCGCTCGGGCGGCGACCAGCGAGAGACGTTCGGTCATGTCGAATTGCGCTGCTCGAAGCGATGGCGTGTCTTCGACGAGGTTGATAAAACTACGAATCATCGCCATGTCGTCAAGGCCGTGACGTTCAGCGGTGACCACGAATTCCTTCAATTTGTCATTGATGATCGCGACCATTGCGTCGACCGGCGACGCGTGGGTTGTCCCCGGTCCGAGTTCGCGCTCAATGGCGTCCACCATTTCATCTTCTTGGTCGAGCACCAAGGATTCCTTCGTCGGGAAATAGTTGTACACCGTTTTTTCTGACACGCCGCACGCGGCCGCGATTTCGGTGACGCGCACCGAGTCAAATCCGTCAAGCATGAACATCATCGTGGCGGTGTCGGAAATTTGCTTTCGTGTTTGGCGCTTCTTGCGTTCGCGCAAACCTTCGTTGTCAGTATCGGTGGCTTCTTCGTACTGCAAACGAAGCGAGTGAAGCCACGCGAGTACTCCCGAAGGCTCAGGGTTCTCGATCATGGTCACTCCCTCCAGCACTCCAGCAAAAGTCCAATAGATTTAGTTGCTAAATCTTTACAGTCACTATACACTAGTGCCATGAGTAATGACGCGATCAGAAATGACGAATCAGTCGTCGTCGCGAAGGGGCTGAGCAAACACTTCGGTGACTTCGTCGCGGTCGATAATTTCAATTTGGAGGTGAAGGCGGGTTCAATCGTCTCACTCTTGGGACCCAATGGCGCCGGTAAGACGACCATCGTGCGCATGTTGGCGACGCTGAGTGAGCCAACGTCGGGGAGCGCAACGGTGTGCGGATACGACGTCGTACGAGACGCCGACGCCGTCCGAGGTGTCGTGTCGCTCACCGGCCAATTCGCCGCACTCGAGGACAACCTGACGGCGCAAGAGAATCTTCTTCTCATGGCTCGACTCCGGGGTTATCCCAAAGGGTCGGCGACGAGAATTGTCGAAGGTTTGATTGATCGTTTCGACATCGGGGAATTTCGCGACAAATTGGTCAAATCCGTGTCGGGCGGGCAGCGTCGACGTGTCGACCTCGCGGCGAGTCTTGTCGTCCAACCGAAGGTTCTGATGCTCGACGAACCGACAACCGGTCTAGACCCTCGCAGTCGCCAGGTCGTCTGGTCCACGATTCGTGAACTCGTGCAAGCGGGGGTCACACTTTTTCTGACGACGCAATATCTCGAAGAGGCGGACGCCCTCGCTGATCACATCGTGCTGATTGATCACGGACGGGTCGTCGCCGCGGGAACACCGAGCGAACTTAAATCTCAGATTGGTGATCAACGAGTGGACGTGGTCGGCGTCGACGCGAGCGCCGTCGTCTTAATTGTCGATGCCTTGTCCGCCACGTTTCAGGTGGTGGTCGATCACAACCGAAGGACCGTGTCAGTTCCTGCACCCCACGATCTTGCGGACCTCGCGGCCGTCACGAGCGCATTGTCGGGCGTGGGTGCGCATATTGACGAGATCGCACTGCGCCGCCCCACGCTCGATGACGCCTTCTTAGCGCTGACGGGCCAAGTCCCGGAGTCCTACGAAAACGAACCAGCAATGAAAGAGGTGACGCCATGACGATGACACTCGCCAGTATGACCCGACCGGGCGATGAACCGCTGCCGCGGCGTCCTGGGAGCCTGCGGCGTTTCTTGCGTGAAACGGGACTGTTGATCGTGCGAGGATTGCAGACGATTCCTCGTGTTCCGCAACGCTTAAGTGACGTCACCATCCAACCTCTGGTCTTCACCCTGCTTTTCTTGTACGTGTTTGGATCGGCGATTCATATCAAAGGGATGTCCTACCAGAACTACCTACTGCCCGGTCTCTTGGGCCAGAGTCTTGCCTTCGGCGTGATTGGCGCAGGCGTCGCCACCGCGACTGACTTCAACACCGGCGTCATCGACCGATTTCGTTCCCTACCGGTGACGAGATTGTCGGTGATCTCGTCGCAGGTCATTGGCCAAATCCTCGAGCAAATACTCGGAATCGTCATCGTCGCGGGGATGGGTCTCGCCCTCGGCTGGCGCCCTCACATGAGTCCGTTCGGATTCGTCGAATTCTTGTTGCTCATGTTGCTCGGACTTTCTGCCTTCACGTGGTTTGGTGTCCTGCTCGGGATGATCGTTAAAAGCTCAGATGCGATGCAAGGCATTGGATTCGCCATTGTCTTTCCCTTATCGTTCCTTGCGGGAACTTTTGTGCCAATCGCGGGAATGAAATTGATCCCGCGCACCATTGGCGATTGGGATCCGTTATCCGCGCTCGTGGCATCGGTTCGCCACGTGACCCAAGGAACCAACACGACAGGTTCGTGGCAACTCGCGCACCCCGTCGTATCGATGATCTTTTGGTGTTTCTTGATCATCGCGGTCTGCGTGCCGTTGGCCCTTCGCCGATTCATGAACTCGAACTGAAACGTCTACGACGACACGAGGCGCGTCCTAGAAGGACGCGCCTCGTGTCGTGTTACTGGGATTTAGGACGGGGAGCCGGGGTGCGTAGGCGCCGGTCCTAGTGAAGCCATGGCGGTGGCTCGAACGCTTAGGGCATTGCCCAGTGCGGTTTCGAGTGCGCCTCGGGCGGCTTGACGCGCCGTTGCGGTAGTCGCCGTGCTCAGTGACGTGGCGTACGTAGCTTGGGCGCTCGCAACTGACGTTCGGTAGGTCTCGTTGGCAGCTTGGAACCCAGCGATCCAGGCCGTGCCGTTATAGCCAGCGGGCGGCGTAGGAGGGCTCCCCGCCGCAGTGATCGCCGTGACGCGCGTCGTAATCGCGGCTTCGACCGAAACATTCAAGGCGACGAGCGCTGCTTGGCGCTCTGCCTTGGTGGTTGCACTGGCGAGAGCGCTTTTGTAGGTTGCTCGTGCGCTGCTGACCGAAGCGTGGAACGTGGCGTTAATCGCCTTGATGCCCGTGATGTATGTGACCCACGTTGCCTTCCAGGTGGTCCATGGCGTACTCGCCGTCGTGGTCGTAGAACTGCCCGAACCCGATGACGCACCGGCTGCGACCGGCAGGCCCACGCCGAGGACTCCTACCATTGCTAATGCGGTAATTACTCGTGATGTCTTCTTCATTGGTTCTCCTTTCAAAGGAACATCATTAAGACTAAGAAGGCCAATTGTGAAAAAGATGTGAGAGCGGTGTTGGAAGACTGAGAGTTCGACCTATTTTCGCTTAAACGTGACGGTTAGATTTGACACAAAGAAACTAAGCGTGCATACTATCTTACATGGCCCTTATAACTACCGCACACGCAGAGTCCACCGCCGCACCCGCAGCGTTTTTCGCCCGATGGGCGGACGTTGGGACGTGGCCCGATTGGAACCACGACACGCAGTGGGTTCGATTAAACGGTCCGTTCGCCCAAGGTGCGACGGGCGTCCTTAAGCCCAAGGGGGGCCCAAAGGTGAAATTCGTGGTCGAGCGTCTCATTGACGACGAACAGTTCGACGACGTCTCGGTGATGCCCGGAGCGCGCTTGACTTTTTCGCACCGTGTTACGAAGCGCGCGGACGGTGGCAGCGTGATCGACGTTGCAATCTCCATCGCGGGACCCTTGTCGTGGTTGTGGCGCAGGATCTTGGGTGGTGGATTCGTGAGGGGCGCCCAACCTGACCTTGATCGGCTGGTGCTCGTCGCCGAGACGTCCTGAATCGCGTGACATCGAGTGTTGGCGATCAAATGAGTCCGACGTCGACACCGAAGCAAGAGATGCAACTCACTACGGAATTTGAGCACGCCGAGCAGAGTCCGGGCTACTTGTTGTGGCGATGCACGAATCGCTGGCAAGCGGCCATTCGTGCAACCCTCAAACCGTTTGGGCTCACCCACGTACAATTCGTCCTGCTGGCGTCCCTGTTATGGATACAAACTGACGGACCCGTGACGCAGCGACACTTGGCCGAGCACGCAGCCACCGACCCGATGATGACCTCCCAAGTTCTTCGTGCGCTCGAGACTCGAGGTCTGGTCAAAAGATCGGCATTTCCAGGCGACAATCGGGCATGGTCCCTGCGAGTAAGCACGAAGGGCGGTGCCCTCGTGAATCGAGCCATCGCGGAGGTTGAGCGGTGCGACCGTGAATTCTTCGCGTCACTTGGCGAGCGTCAAGCAGAGCTCACAAAACTTCTCCTGGAACTCGTGATTTAGTTCACGTCGTTGTCACCATAGTTTTGACAGTTGACTTTCGACGATGCTGGGCCCGTCGATCACGACGTTCACTTCGTCTGATTGAGACTGCCTGCTCACGTTGCGCGACGGTTCGTCCAGCAATGTGGTTCGCACCTTGTCGCTAAGAAACCTCGACGGCTGGACCCAGGAATGATTGTCGCCACCGCGATGATGGTGATAGCGAAGCGGCACGTAGATTGCGAGGTTGCGCCGGGCCCTCGTAAGAGCGACGTAGAAAAGTCGTCGCTCTTCTTCGAGCCCTTCGCGCGAACCGAGCGCCATATCCGAAGGGAAATTTCCGTCGGCCGCGTGGATGACGTGCACGGCATCGAACTCGAGGCCCTTGGCTGAATGAACAGTCGAGAGCACCACCCAGTCTTCGTCCACCATCGGAGGTCCGGCGAGATCGCCGGTCGAAGATGGCGGTTCGAGAACTTGCTCTGCCGCGACGGTGCTCAATCGAGTGGACTCGTGGCACGCGAGCACGAGAGCGCCGAGGTCTTCGAGGCGAGACGACGCATCGTCGTAACTCGCGATGATGAAGGGGGCGAGCGCGTCGCGAATTCTTTGCGCGTGGGCCATCACCGGTTCGTGGCCCTTCAATGACAGCGCGTCAAAGAGTGCAGCGCCGGCAACACGCACTTCGAGCGGTAAGACCGCTTCGACGTCCGGCCACTTAAACTTGGCAGTCTCAAAGGAGAGCGGCAGGGATCGGTCGTTGTCGCGCAGTACGTCAATCGCTCGTCGAGTCCTCGCTGGACCGACGCCAGGCATCAACTGAAAAATCCGAAACCACGCCATCTCGTCTCGCGGATTGTCGGCGAGTCGAAAGGCCGCGAGGAGGTCCTTCACGTGTGCAGCTTCGAGATAGCGAAGCCCTCCGTACTTGACGAAGGGAATTCGTCGTCTGGATAGTTCGATCTCGAGGTCGGCGCTGTGATGTGCTGCTCGAAACAGGACGGCTTGCTGTTGGAGGAGCATGCCTTGTTCGTAGAGCTCGAGGATCCGATCCGCTACAGCTTCTGACTGTTGTCGCTCGTCATTGCAATGCACGAGGAGGGGCGTGCATGCACCCAGAATGGGCGCATGTTCTCGAAGAACGGCGCAGAATCCTTCGGGTGCGTCGCGCGCCACGGCGTTGGCAACGTCCAGAATCGCCCCTGATGATCGATAGTTCACCTCGAGCGTGATGGTCGAAAGATTGGCGAAATAGTCGGGCGCGTCGAGGAGGAATCGTGGCGATGCGCCACGGAAACCGTAGATTGCCTGCGCGTCGTCACCGACGAGGGTGATTCGCGGATCATGCTTGCGTAGCGCCATTAAAATCTCGAGTTGCAGCAAATTCACGTCTTGAAATTCGTCCACGAGAATGTGGTCGTAAGAACCGGCGAGCTTCGAGCCAAGGGTCTGGTCCGTCGCTGATGCGCGCCAGTAAAGCAACAAGTCGTCAAAATCGAGTAGTCCGAGTTTGCTCTTGCGCGCGACGAAGGCGCTGAAGATTGTTCCCACCTGCTCATGGCTGTCGGCGCACCACGGCGTGTGTTCGGCCATCACCTCGCGCAACGCAAGACTAGTGTTTACCGTTCGTGAATACAACGCGGCGAGAGTGTTCTTCTTTGGGAGCCGGCGTTCGTTGCTGACGACGCGAAGGTCACTGCGAACGAGGTCCATCAGGTCAGCCGCGTCGCTTTGATCGATGACGCCGAAATTCTCGCTCAAGCCAACGCCTGCGTGCACGCGCCGCAGTGTTTGGTGTGCGACGGAATGGAAGGTCCCTCCAACGACGCGCTGCACGTGCGCGGAATTACGCAGGGCTCGCACTCGCCCCACGATCTCGCGCGCCGATCGTCGGGTGAAGGTGAGCAGCATCACTCGATCGGGGGGAACTCCTTGATCGAGGAGGAATTCGACGCGGGCGGTCAGCGTCGTCGTCTTGCCGGTGCCAGGACCGGCGATGATTCGCAGTGCCGTATCGCCGAATGACGCCGCTTCACGTTGACGCTCATTCAGGTCACTTCGGTTGGCGAACATGAGAATGAACGTAGTTGGGGGATGTGACGTTGCTGTCTCTGGTCCTTCGTCGCGCGGCCACGCACGACGTCGAAATCTTGGTGTGCCCGAAGGGCATGGAGGTGACGAATCGTGCTAGTCGAATGTGCCGACGGTGCTTTTAGTCCGTTGACCAGCGATGATTGTTCCTTATCATCTTGGTCAAGTCTTTGGCGGGTAGGGGGCGTGCAAAGAGGAACCCTTGGGCCTTTGGACAACGCAGACCCTTCAACAGGTCCATTTGCTCCTGGGTTTCTATACCCTCGGCGGTCACGTCAAGTCCCAGCGCCTCGGACATCGCGATGATCGCCGCGACGAGGGCAGAATCGTGGGCGTTCTTTCCGAGGCCATCAATGAACGACCGGTCGATTTTCACTTCGTCAAAAGGGAACAAGCTCAAGTAGCTCAACGACGAATAGCCGGTACCGAAGTCATCCACGACGAGTTCCACGCCGATTTCCTTTAGGGACTGCAACACGTTGACGCAGTAACTCACGTCCTCCATGAGCAAACTTTCGGTCAGTTCGAGCGAAAGACTCGATGGTGGGACCTTTGTGCGCGATAGTACGTCGCGAACCGTCAACAAAATGTCCTGGTGAAGGACTTGACGAACCGACAGATTCACCGCAATCGTCAAGTCGGGACATTGCTCGCGCCACACAGCGAGTTGCTCGCACGCTTCGTGGAGGACCCAGGAACCAATAGGGATAATGAGACCCGAGTGTTCAGCGAGAGGGACGAAGTCGTCGGGACTGACGAGCATGCCGCTCGGATGTTCCCAGCGCAAGAGCGCCTCCGCCGACACAAGGTTGCCGGTGTTCAGATCAATGACGGGTTGGTAGTACACCTTGAACTCGTGGTTGTCGAGACCTCTGCGCAACGCTGCGGTCGTGGCCAAGTTCCGCTCGACGCGGTCGTGTAATTCCTCGTCGTAGATTGCGACGCTGGCTGGCCCGATGTTCTTCGCCCGATACATCGCGAAGTCGGCGTTTTGCAGCAAGGTCTCAGGTGTGGAGTCAGCATTCGATACCGCGATGCCAATACTGGCTGTGATGCGAACTTGGTTTTCACCTATCGTCATGGGCTCCTCAATGGTTTCGAGGATACGACTGCCAATGACCTTGATTTCGCCGTCGGTCGCCGCATCGCACACGATGACGAATTCGTCCCCACCGAAACGCGCCACGGTGTCGCCCGGGCGAATGGCCGTTTTTATTTTCCCTGCCACGTGGGTGAGAACGTCGTCGCCACATGCGTGGCCGAGTGAATCGTTCACTTCCTTGAAGTTGTCGAGATCCAGGAACATGACGGACACAAGTGCGTTGCCGCGCTTCGATCGCGCCAAACTTTGTGTCAATCGGTCAGCGAGAAGGGCTCTATTGGGAAGACCAGTCAAAACGTCGTGCATGGCCATGTGTGCGAGTTCGCCACTCATTCGTCGGTACTCGGTGATGTCGAGAATATGCGCAAAGAAATAGAGTGGCGCTCCATTCTCGTCGCGGACGATGCTCACGTGCACGTCGGCCCAAATAGTAGAACCGTCGGGGCGCAAATATCGCCGCTGGCCCGCGAAGCTCGACTTGCCGGTGTCAACGTACGATTGCAACACCTGAAGGAGGGGAATCTCATCAGGGTGCGTGAATTCCACCCATGTTCTTCCGATGAGTTCTTCTTCCGGTCGTCCGAAGAAATCGCACACGGCCTGATTGATCCGAACGGGCGTTCCGTCGAGTTCAATCATCGCCGTACCAATCGCTGATTGATCGAATCCAGTTTCGAAGCGAATCTCTAAGTCGTGTGTGATTGACTTTGCTAGGACTCTCTCGGTCTCATCGCTGATGGTGCCGGCCATTCGCACGGGTTCGTGTTCGTCGTTGAACTCGATCTCTGCTCGAGCGTGAACGTAGCGCAACTGGGAGTCTCCACGGACAATCCGAAAATCTACGTCAAAGGGTACGCCGTGCAGCGCCGCCCCAAACCACGCGGCGCTGACCTTTTCGACGTCGTCCGCGAGCGTATGTGCGATGAAGAGGTTCGCACTTGGTGTCACGTCACTGTCAACATCGAGAATTCGGTACGTCTCATCGGTCCAGGTCATGACGCCATTCACGACGTCATATTGGACGCCGCCTAGATGCCCGATTCGCTGACTTTCGACCAATTGTCGCTGACTCTCCTGGAGTGATCGTTCCGAAGTGCGCCGCTCGGTGACGTCGTGCGAGATTCTCGATACGCCAATTACCTCACCCGCCGCATCAAAGAGCGGTGAGACGGTGACCTGAACTTCCAAGACTGCGCCGGTTTTCGTGTGACGCATGGTGTCGAGGCGTTGGGTTTTCTTCGTCGTGACTACTCGACTTTGAATGGAATTTTGTTCGTCGACGAGTTCGGGTGGCACGATGAGCATCGCCGAATGACCAATCGCTTCTTCTTCGCTGTAGCCAAAGAGGTTCTCCGCTGCGCCGTTCCAACTTGTGATGATGCCCTTTACGGTCGTGGCGAAGATGGCTTCACCTGAGCCGTTGACGATGGTCGCAAGTAGCAGTCGTTGATTCTCGATCTCGAGTTGTGATGAGATGTCAACCACGATCACGCCAATGCCAATGACCTCATTTCGTAGGCGAACCGGATAGAAATTCGCCATCCAATGGTGCAGTGTCGCCGGATCACTCGTGGACGGAACGGTCACTTCGAAATCGAGGACCGGCGCGCCCGTTTTGAGGACCTGCTGGAACATTGGCTCAATTTGCGACCACGCCATGGGAAGTGCGTCTTTTACCAGTTGGTTCGTTCGCTCCTCGATTGACGAGAGCGTGATGTTGGCGAGTTCTTGGTTGACTCGTAAGACGCGAAAGTCTCGGTCCAGGAAGGCTATGCCCAACGGGGCATCGCGCAGGACCGTATCGAGAATTGCTGATGTTTCTTCGAATTCGTGGCTGAGGGCCCTCAGGGATGTATCGAGCAACACGCGGTCGTCGACGTCCTTCGCGATCCCGATCCAGTTCTGCGCTCGTCCTTGTGCGTCACGTAGTGCCAATGCACTCACCTCGTGCCATCGATAGAGGCCATCGATTTGTAGGAGTCGACAGCGGCCCGAAAAAAGTGACACCGTCCGAACTGCGCCCTTCCATTCGTGACGAATCTTGCTTTCGTCCTCGGGGTGGGCAAACGAAAAAATATCAAGTTCTAGGTCTTGCCCAGGGGCGAGACCGGTGTAACTGTGGCCCCGTCGATTAAGCCACGCGTGAATACCGTCAGGAGGGGACAGCCAAATGATCTCGGGTACCGCGTCGAGGACTCGATGAAGTATCTCGTCCGGCATGGACGTGTCGACGGTGACGGGAATGCTTTTCATGTCGCTCAGAAGTATCGATTTCTTGGGCGGGCGACAGGCGAATTCCATTCCGTGGTGCCGTGGATCATCGCCGTCTCCTTCGGCAATGGCCTCTAAGGCCTACGAAGGGAAGTGGAGTAACGTCCTCCACGAAGTCATCGCCTCTTGCACTCTATGGGTCATCCCTGATCGCCGAGCGATACTAATTAAAACGAATGGAACTCTTTGCACCGAGCCCGAATGATGGCTCCGTTTTTTACTACCGTCTCTCTACGAAGCCATGCCTTCTGATCCGTCGTTTGGAGAATCGTGCGGTGCTTCGTTGCGGTTGGCACGTTCATCTGATAAGCGTTCGAGCACCCGACGGCTTCCGTTAGCACGAGAATTCAGGTGCCATACTTTGAGTACGCCAACGTTGTGCGGATCGCTCGCCTTCGCTTCTGGGAGTTCACTTGACGATGCGGCATCGTTCATGCCAGAAGGTTCAATCGCCGTTGGGGAAGATTTTCGTAGTCGCATCAGGAGCCTCTGTAGATGATTTGTCACCGAAGTCTTGAGCGACGAGCGACGATCGATGTCGCACTAAGCAATATTGATGCTCTGCCAGTACTGTATAGGCGTCGCCTTGCGTGACAATCGACCGTGACAATTTCACGGTGCAAAATGACGCTGGGGCGTCGCGTGGGACTCGGCGGTATGGATTACACTGAATCTCGAGTTCGAAGTACCGGCTCCATTACGCTGAATCCAGTCATTGTTGAGCGTCGACGAAGAAGTAGGAGATTCTCGTGACACGTTCAACTGGGCTAATCAATTTCTTGTATCGATCGCGGAATGGTCTTCGTGCCGAGTGATCGATTAATTGACATCTTTGCCCTTATGGCGCGCCACGAACGTCAAGGGGCCAAGGAAGGTTCGCTCTCGCTCGCCGCCGCCGAAATTACCAACGTGACGGGCGCAGGCATTGTGCTGTCACCAGGGGATTCGCAAATGACGAATTTCGGTACGAGCAACGACGTCGCGACCGAACTCTTGGAACTCGAGATGACCCTGCGAGAGGGTCCTTACGTCGATGCGTGCGCCGGCGAGGTTGCCGAAGATGTCGATTTATTGTCGTCGTCGAAGCCGAGGTGGATCTTATATACACCGAGCGCCATCGACATTGGCGCACGGGCCGTGTTCAGTTTTCCGGTGCGCATTGGATCCATTCGCTTAGGGGCTCTGGGCTTGTACCGCGACGAGCCAGGTGAGCTCACCTATGAGCAGTCGTCTGATGCCTTTCTCATGGCGTCGGTCGTGGCGAGAGCGATGCTGGCCTTGCAGTCAGGTTCGAGCGGGGAAGATCTATCCGAAGAATTGGAACGCGAAGCAACATTCGATTTCACCATCCACCAGGCTGCGGGGATGTTATCGGTGCAAGCTCGAATGAACGTCGGCGATGCGCTCGTCCTGTTGCGTACACACGCATTCGCCACGAGTAGATCAATTTCAGCAATGGCCGCGCGAATAATCAATCGAGAGACGGCCTACGACGAAAAAAGTGGCACGTGGTACGACGAAGGAGACATAGCAATATGAAAAGTGGAGTAAACTCTGAGCGTTCGGTTAAAGCAGCGAGTCTGTGTTCTTCGAACGCAATAGCGCAGATGAGGAATAGGAGACGACGTGACTAGAGAGTCGCTTGTTGTTTCAACGCTGGTAGAACTCGCGGACAATCTGGTTGATAATTTCGACGTTATCGATGTCCTCACGTTCTTGTGCGATCGTTGCGTCCAGGCGGTTGACATGGACGCAGCGGGCGTCATGCTGGAGTCGCCAGGTGGTGAATTGCAATATATTGCATCGTCGAGCGATTCAATGCGTGTGCTGGAACTGTTCCAGATTCAAACTGATGAAGGTCCGTGCATCGATAGCGTGCGCGGTAGCAAAGCTATTATCAATCGAGAGCTGCGTGAATCTGACAATAGGTGGCCGCGTTTTTCACCGAAGGCTATGGAACTTGGGTTTCAGTCGGTGCACTGTTTGCCGATGCGCTTACGCGGCAAGAGCATTGGCGCACTGAACTTGTTTAGGGCGGACGTTGGTTATCTCAGTGACGAAGATGTGCTCGTCGTTCAAGGACTCGCCGACGTCGCGACGATTGCCATACTTCAGCATCGTTCGTCGCTCGATGCCTCAACGCTGAACGGCCAACTCAGTCAAGCGCTCAACAGCCGAATCATCATAGAACAAGCGAAGGGCATCATCGCAGAGTCCTTGAAATGTGACATGGATCAGGCGTTCGCTCGGCTGCGCACTCACGCTCGAAATCACAATCTTGGCTTGACCGATGTCGCACGTGGCGTGGTCGCTGGGTCGATACGCTCGGCCGACCTGGATGCGCCACGGGCACGAATAGTAAAGTAACGTCCGACCTCGAGTCATTTCGCGTTGGAGCGGGAGTATTGGCGGCAAGGAAATGGTGGAGCTATTGCGCCTCTTGTTCGAAAACAGCCGTCCGACGAATGTCTCGCCTCTGGTTTGATCCAGGCCACACATTATTTTCGCACTAAACCCGTTGACGTGCTACAGTCACGTCCAGGACGTCCAGACTTTGCTTCCTTTGACTGACATTTGGTCAGTAATCGAAGAAGCGAGTCACCGTGCACTTTCCAGATCCCACTCCAAGGACGACTGGGTCCGTTGAGTCTCCAACGGGGACAATCTCGGCTCGCGAATTCGCCGTGCTCGCTCGCGATTTGGACGCAGAGGTAAGTGAGTTCCTTGAACGAGGTGGACGGGGCAATGTAACGACAGCGTCGGACGAGTCTTCGTGTAATGCCAATGTGGCCGCCGTTGTTTCGAGGGGCATGAACTATGCCCCCTTCCTCGCTGCCTTTGCCCATTTCAATCGAGTCGACCGGTGGTAATGGTAATGGATTGTTCACGTCTCGCCACGACAAATCACAAATTCGCAAGGGACCACGTCCGCACAACAATGAAAGCGGTGAGCCTATGTCAATAGAGAAAAACATCAATAACTATGTCCAGATCTGGAAGGGCAAAGCCCGAAAGAAACTTGGACGGACACTTCATTCGAAACCAATGACTAATCGTGGTATGCGCGATGAACTCAGCGGATCATTCAAGCAAGCGGTGGAGAAGGTGAAGCATGCGCTCAAGAAATAAGGGTACGACGAGAAGCTTGGTTGACTCGTACCTGTCCTCAGACGTGTCACTCGAAAAAGGATTTCACGAAATGAAAACGCCAAGCGTGGACACTTCGGACGATGACTTTCGGACATCGTTCGCGAAACTACTCGAGGTCGCAAACGTGGCAATCGATCACACGTCGGCGGGCGAAGGGAGCGAATTCTACGAGAACATGCGAATATCACTTGGAAAACTTCGCGAACGATTTGAACATCTACCGCCCACCGACTATCACGCAGATGATGTTCAACGAACGTTGACGTCCCTTGATCGAGGTAGTCAATGAGACGCGACGATGACTTCACCGGTTTGCCCGCACTCAACCGTACGAATGGAGTGAAACGCCTTAAGCGACTCGGTGACAATGAGATTCGTTTGATGGCGAAAAATGACACTCGCAAGGCGAGCCGAAGTCGTGGGTCAAAAGTGGTATCGACTACAGGCACCGCCGGCAGCGAAGGAAATGTCTCGGTGACGGCGAGCACAACCAGGGGAGAGTCGAGCGCGACGCGTCACGATCGACGAGCTGCGTGGGGTGGCTTGGATTGGTATGAATTTCTCGTGGGACGTCCTTCGGAGACCACGATGCCGTCAGTGACGACGTCGTGGTCGACGATGGACACGGAGTCCAAGCCTTCGGCGGCACTGGCTGACTGGCCCTCCCTTCCCTGGCCTCGAGGACCCCTCAGCGAGTACGTCATCGCCACCTTTCGTTCGAAGTCGGGATCGCCGCGCTTGATGCCCACGGTCAACGTTGGCAACGCCATTGGCG
>Ga0302319_10011148_pt1 | contig 17078 bp, 18 predicted proteins | sample Bog_T0_2_FD_203319 | JGI IMG/M metagenome (GOLD analysis project Ga0302319, IMG submission 203319) | Peat permafrost microbial communities from Stordalen Mire near Abisko, Sweden - Bog_T0_2 | ecosystem: Environmental > Terrestrial > Soil > Wetlands > Peat | place: Sweden: Abisko, Stordalen Mire...
AGCCAACAGTGCGGCTCCCAGAATCCAGACAAGCCAGATATTAATGGGCCTTTGAAGTTAACCGGGACACTGCCACGATCTGGTGACTTTTGGTAAGCATGGGCGTTGCCGTGCGTGGTCGTACTTGGTGTCGTGCCCAGTTCGAGTGTCATGCATGGCTGCGGCGTGCCGCTGCGTTACGGAAGCCCGCGGCTTCTACGATCTTGAGCCTTACCAGGGGTTCAGGATCATCAGGAAGCCGCGGGCATCGTGTTCCACGATACGGCGTCTGTGCTGTTCGGCGTGGAGGGCCTGCAGGTCACCGATGCGCAGGCGGGGCCGGACGGCACGCTGGAGGTATGGGCGGTCACCGATTACCCGGCCGCGGCGGCGTGCCCGGACTGCGGGACGGTCTCGGCCCGCCGGCATGACATGGTGCTGGCCCGGCCGCGAGATGTCCGCCGGGGCGGGGACCGGGTGGCGGTGTGGTGGGTCAAGTGCCGCTGGAAGTGCGATGAGGAAGCCTGCTGCCGCAAGACGTTCACCGAGTGGTTGCCGCAGGTGCCGCCGCGGTGCCGGATCACGGCCCGGCTGCGGGAGCAGGCCGGGGCCGAGGTCAGCGACCGCGGGATCACTCCGGCGGAGGCGGCCCGGCACGCCGGGATCTCCTGGCCAGTGGCACACGAGGCGTTCGCCGCTGCCGCGGGCCCGGTGCTGGAGCAGGCCCTGGCCCCGGTGGCGCACCTGGGCATCGATGAGCACCGCAGGGGCCGGCCCCGGTGGGAGCGGGACGGAGAGGCAGGGGAGTACGTGCTGCTGGCGGACAGGTGGCACACGTGCTTCTTTGACCTGTCCGGGGAGCAGGGGCTGCTGGGGCAGGTGGAGGGCCGCACCGCTGATGACACCGCATACTGGCTGGCCGGGGCATCTCCCGCGTGGCGGGACGCGGTCCGAGTCGTGGCCATCGACATGTGCAGCATCTACGCCTGCGCGGTGCGCCGCATGCTGCCGGGCGCGCAGATCGCCGTGGACTTGTTCCACGTCGTGCACCTGGCCGTGAAGATGACCGGCGACGTGCGCCGCCGGGTGGTCCGCGGCAAGTACGGGCGGCGCGGCCGGTCCGGCGACCCCGAGTACGGCATCAAGAACCTGCTGGTGCGGAACCTGGAGCACCTGTCCGGCGTCCAGTTCGCCAAGATCATCAGCATCCTGCAGGCGGATCCGGCCGGGCAGGAGATCGCCGCCGCCTGGATCGGCAAGGAGAAACTCCGCCACGCCCTGAACCTCCGCGCCCGCGTCACCGGCTCGGTCCCGTGCGAGCGCAACATCCGGGACCGGCTCTTCGCCTTCTACGACTGGTGCGCGCAAAACGACGACATCCCCGAGCTGCTGTCCCTGGCCAGGACTGTATCCCGCTGGGAAGACGAGATCGTCTGCGCGGTCCTGACCGGCGTCACGAACGCCGCCTCCGAGAGCCTGAACCGGCTCGCCAAACTCGAAGCCCGCCTGGCATACGGGTTCCGCAACCCGGCAAACCAGCGCAGACGGGTCCGCATCGCCTGCACCCGCGGCCGCCGGCGCAAATCACGCACCGCAACCAGCAACAGAACACATACGGTAACCGGACCGAAACCCCGTCCCGGTTAACTTCGAAGAGCCCGAAAACCCGGACCTCGCTCTGATCTGTCCAACCGATAGGGTGAGCCAAAGTCTGCCATGGAATCATTGCTCACTGGGCTAGCATTGATCCCTCGCTTGTAAGGTACGGCCACGTTGTCGGATACCGTCGTTCACCTGGGTTAGCGCCACTCCCCCGGTCCGCTCTAGTCGGCCGAACCCGGATGTCGTTGTGGTCAGGCTTGGTGGTCAGCCGCTTGGCGGTTGTCGGCGGCGCCCCTTTGGGCGCTGGACAGGTAGCCGCGTGCGTTCGCTTGCTCCCAGCATCCTTGGCTACTGCAGATCCGGAGAGGGCCGAGGGTGCCCGGCTTGCGCATGTCAGTAAGGTCTTCGGCGCTGTTCATCATCCGGCCACAGAGTTGGCAGCGCGGAATGTACTTCGTGCTCTTACGTGGCATCGATCGCCTTCCAGGTATGGACGTCTCTCTCGTCTGGCCCGTGTGTGGCCCGTTCCTGATCCACAGCTTAGAAGCTCGTTCTGCGGACTATGGTCACCTGCTGCATTCCTGGTCGGACTCGGTTTACTCGGCGTCTGGCTATAGCTCAGTGTCCCTGGTTTCCGCTCCGTTCTGGCACGCGGCTGGCACGCGGACGCCTGGTGCTGCGAGGGACACACGGCTCCGGAGGTGGCAGGTCGGTACACTGCTGGAAGCATTCCTGAGTATGCCCGCGGGTCCGTCGGCCATTCCTGGCCGTCACAAGCGCCTGGCAGTCGCTAGCGGAACGCTCCTTGCCCACTTTGGGCATGTCCCGGCACAGGTTCACGGGGCAAGGACAGGAAATCTGGAATGCTCAGGTAGTGACGTCTTTGGATGAGAATCCCGATAACCGCGACGATCAACCGCAAGCCAACCGTCTGCTCGGTCTTTCCGACGGTGTGATAGCTATCGCCCTCACCCTGCTGGTCTTGCAACTCAAGGTGCCCTCGGCCGAGCAGGTCGTCCACCCGGACTCGGCGGCGGACCTGGCCGCCCAGCTCGGCAAAGACTCGGCGCAGCTGATCAGTTACGGCATTTCGTTTTATGTCATCGCCCAGTTCTGGCTGGTGCACCGTCAGGTTTTCGGCCTGACCGCGGGCCACGGAGAGGGCCTGGAATGGTGGAACTTTCTATTTCTTCTCACCATCACCATCATGCCGTTCACCAGCACCCTGCTCGGTGACTTCGTGAACAACCCGCTCGCAGTCGATATCTTCGCCGCCAACCTGATGATCGCAAGCCTGGCTACCCAGGTGATGATCATTATCGGACGCCGGCAGGGCTTGATAGCCTCGGGCGCCAGGGCCCGAGACGAGCGTATTCGCGCGGTGGTTGCACCGGTCGTCTTGGCCCTGTCCATCGGCCTGTCGTGGTGGAGCACCAGCGCTGCCATGTATTCCTGGATACTGCTCGCCGTGGCACCAGGGATCGTCAGCAAGTGGGCAGCCCGCCATCGCCGGTGGTCGTAACACTTTTTCCTGGCTGCACGCGGTGTCAACGTTTCAGAAGTAATAAGCTGCTGACCAGGGAATTACGCTTGCTAACATCCGCCAGGATCGGCCCGAATCGGTTCCCGTTGTGGCCAGGCGCGGTGGTCAGCGCTGATGGGCGGGCAGGCTGAGGGCTGGCTGGCATGTGCTCCGCTCCGCAGCCAGGCTAAGATTCTTCACCGGAGTATCGAGCGGGTTTCAGCTACCTGCGGCATTCCTGGAAACGGTGCTCTGACCTGCGGCGGAAGCTCTCGCGACTTCTCGTCAACTCATGGCCGTTTCTGCGGCCATGTGCCCTGGATGTGCCCTGACCCTCTGCTTGCAAAATACGCCCAGGCTGTCGGCCAGCGTCGCTCACCTGGGCTTGTTATCACAGCGCGTCCGTCGGGATCGGCCCGCGTCGGGTCCCGTTCTGGTCGACCATTGTGATCAGCAATCACGGACCCGGCCACTTCGTCCCGGACCAATCCGGGCGCCATCACAGACAGGGCTCTCGTGCCGGTCGACCTGGGAAAGCAGTCTGCCGTGGTCCAGGAGTGTCCGGGAGTGTCCGTGGTCAATTGTCACGCAGCTAATCACGGATGGTAGTCCGCTGCGGACTCACGGCTCCGGAGGCCGTAGATACGACCTGGAACTCGGGGGCTAAGCTCGGGGGAATTGTAACATTAGGATTTAAAGGATGTCACAGAAATAGCCATATCGGATACTCCCGCCCTCAGTGATTAGGCACATTTCGCATGAGACCAGTCGTTACAACTGAGAAGACATTCCGGTCAAATACGCTACACTATACTTAGCAGAACATTGAATCCTGAGGAGGAGCCATGACCGAGTCCCGTAATGTCGGCCAGGAACTGCAGGGAGAAATCCTGGACACAGTCCGCAAGAGCCAGGAGGCAGTCGTCGACGCGATCCAGACCTGGGCGACCACGGTTCGGTCGATCACGCCGGACCTGCCGCTGCCGGATGTGAACCTGCCCTTCGGCGACAAGCTGCCCAAGCCGCAGGAGCTCATCGCGGGCGCCTATGACTTCGCCGAGCAACTGCTGTCGAGTCAGCGGAAGTTCGCCGAGGAAGTCCTGAAGGCCACCGCGCCGCTGCTTCCCGGCCAGGACGATGCGGCCAAGAACGCGAATTAACCCCTCCGGCTGTCGTGCGGCGAACCTGACATGGTTCGCCGCACGATTGCTTGCTCAGGCACTGTCTGCTCGGGGGCACGTCGGTGAGGTGCAGGCATAGCCACGCCTGAGCCCAGGACTCCTGACATAGAGAGGTATTTCATGCGATGCCAGGGTGGGGTTTGACCTCGTAGCGCAGGACGAGATCGGTGCCCGGGTAGCAGGCCTGGGTCTGGTTGAGCTGGTCGCAGAGGGTGGCGAGTGCCTGGGTCCGCCGGGGCGCGGTGAGCGGGTCAAGCCGGATGAGCAGCTGGCCATTACCAGGGCAGATGTCGCCGGACGTGGTGAGGGCTTCGCGGATCAGCGCGTATGCCTCGTCGCCGGCGCGGGCGTAGTGGCCGTCCAGCGCCCGGGCCAGGGTGGTTTCGGCGTTATAGGCGGCCATCCGGATGGCGTGGGTGATCTGCTTGACCTCGGACTCCAGGCGGACCATGTCCGGGGCTATCTCGCCCAGGCGGATGCGGGCGGGGACGGTGGCCGCGGCGTCCTGGGCGGCTTGGAGTTCGGCCCAGGCGGCCTCGGCCGGGGCGTCCAGGGCGTTGATCATCTGGTTGGTGATGGTGACCGGCTGGCCGGGTGCCGGATTACGCAGGGCCGCCAGGCTGGCGTCGCGCTGGGCCTCGGCCGCGGCGGCGAGGACCTCGGCGCGGCGGACCTGGGCGGCGGCGGCTTTCTTCGCCGGGCTGGGGACCAGCCGGCCTGGGTCGTCCGGCGTGGCGGCGTGGGAGTCCAGGGCGTCCAGGGCGAAGTGGGTGCGGGCGTAGCGGAAGTAGTTCTCCTCCCGCCACCGTGAGGTCAGCCGCCAGCAGAGTTCCCCGGCGGCCAGGTCGGTGCGGGAGGTCAGCGCGTGGATCTGCCGGGTCCCGCCGCCGCGGGCGGGGACCCGGCGGGTGACCTGCCGCAGGCTGACCGTCTGCCCTTTGCGCGGCCCGTCGCTGATGGTCAGAGTGACCGTGGTGTCGGCCAGATCGTAGGCGTGCTCCCGGCCCCGGTCATCGGCGCAGCTGATGGCGGTGAACGCGCCGGCGGGCAGGTCCGGGGCCGGGTTCTTGCACCAGGTGAGCAGGTCGAACCCGGCCGCGGTGATGTCGGCGAACAGGGCGCCGGGGACCAGCCGCCCCGGTCAAAGCACACCGTCACCCGGCGGCCCTTGCCCACGACCTCCCGCAACTGCGGGAGCAGCCGGCGCAGCTCGCCGGCCAGCGACTCCGACGGCTCGGCGGCCACCATGAACACGGGCTCCCCGTCCTGGCTGGTGACCCAGGTCTCCTCAGTAGCCGGGGCGGGGAACTTCAGCCGCGCGATGTGCATCTTCTGCACGGTCCGGGTGCCGTAGTAGGCACGCGCGTGCCCGTCCACGTAGAGGAACCCCAGCGCCTGCGGACGGGCCGCGGCGTGCCGGCGGGCCAGCGCCATGATCAGGTCCGCTTGTACCGCTCCAGAACTCGGTGTGGGGCCGTGACCTGCGGTTTGGCCTGCTGACCGTGATAAGGCAGGATCACGGTCTGTGCCGATCCGACTTCTGTATCTCGCCATCATCCGGGTCTTTGGCTGGCTGTTCCTGCTCGGCCGCGGTCAAGCGTCGAAGGACGCCGAGACCATGGTGCTGCGCCATGAAGTCGCGGTCCTGCGCCGCCAGGTCACCCGGCCGAGGCCGGGCTGGGCCGACCGGGCCATCCTGGCCTCGCTGGCCCGCCTGCTGCCCGCCGGACTGCGCCGCCATCGCCTGGTCACGCCAGGAACGCTGCTGGCCTGGCACCGGCGCCTCAGCCAGCGCGAGTGGACATCCCCGAGCCGGCCCGGCCGCCCGCCCGTCGGCAAGGAGATCCGCGACCTGGTCCTGCGGCTGGCCCGGGAGAACCCCGCCTGGGGATACCGCCGCGTGCACGGCGAACTCTCCCGGCTCGGCCACCGCATCAGCGCGGCGACCGTCCGGCGGATCCTCCGTGCTGTACGCCAGCCAGCGCCCCGGAGACAGGACACCTCCTGGCGGGCGTTCCTGCGCACTCAGGCGCACGGGCTGCTGGCCTGCGACTTCTTCCACGTCGACACGATCTGCCTGCGCCGCCTGTACGCCCTGTTCGTGATGGAGGTGGCCACCCGGCACGTCCACGTCCTCGGCGTCACCGCCCATCCCGACGGCGCCTGGACCGCTCAGCAAGCCCGCAACCTGGTCATGGATCTCGGCGATCGGACCGGGTCCTTCCGCTTCCTCATCCGGGACCGTGACGCCAAGTTCACGACCGCCTTCGACGAGATCTTCGCCAGCGACGGCCTGAAAATGATGATGACCCCGCCGCGGACGCCGCGAGCGAACTGCTACGCCGAGAGATGGATACGCACAGCACGAGCCGAGTGCACCGACCGGATGCTCATCTACGACGAACGGCACCTGCAATCGATCCTCTGCGAGTACGCCGACCATTACAACCGGCACCGCCCCCACCAGTCCCGCCAGCAGCGCCCGCCTGACCAGGAAACCCAGACCGCCGCCCCGCTGAGGCTCCCAGTCCGCAGGCGGAAGGTACTCGGTGGTGTCATCAGCGAGTACTACCAGGCCGCCTAGCCGAATCTCGAAACACCAGGTCAGGAACCATGCGGCAAGTTTTGAAGCGGTACACCGTAGGCACCGCCGACGACAGCGGCCTGTTCCTGCTGCCCTGGCAGCACCCCATGCAGCCGCCAACCCAGATCACCGTGTGGGCCGAACCCAACCTGATCGACGCCATCCAGGTCACCTACCCCAACGGCGCCGGCCCCGACGGCGTCAGCCAGACCGCCCGGATGGGAGCCAACAAGGGCGCACCCACCACCATCAAAATCGCGCCCGGTAACCCCATCACCACTGTGGACGTCTGGGCCGGCAACGTCGTCCAGGGCCTGCAATTAACCTTCAAAGACGGCACCGCCACGGCGCACTTCGGCAGCTCGGAAGGCACCCACTCCACCTTTGACTTCTACCAGCATGACCCGGAGAACCCTTCCGGCCGCATCCTGTCGAGCATCTACGTCAACGGCCTCAGCCAGTACTACAACTGTGTCGACGCGATCGTCTTCGGATTCCGCTACGAGCCTCAGCCCCACCCGTAGGTGAAGCGCTACGACGCAGCTAGAAGCCCTGTCGGCCAAAAGTCTCACCGGTAGTCAGTGAGCTGCCGCTGACGGTAATAGCCACCTACGCGTTCGCCTTGCTCGATCCCGCCGCTCAAGTAGGCGCGAATGCCTGTCTGCCGCTTCGCCGATCCCTGTGCCGTGCCAGAACTCGCGCGAGGGCCTGACCTGGGGCTCTACGCTCAGCGCTCATGCTCATCCGCCTCGTCTACCTGCTCATGATCCGGCTGTTCGGATGGCTGGCGCTCCTCACGCGAAGCGACGGCGCCAAGGACGCAGAAATCCTGGTGCTCCGTCATGAGGTCGCTGTCCTGCGCCGCCAGGTCGCCCGGCCAAAGCCGGACTGGGCCGACCGCGCCATGCTCGCCGCCCCGGCCCGCCTGCTGCCTGCCCATCTCCGCATGCACCGCATCGTGACCCCGGGCACCCTGCTTGCCTGGCACCAGCGCCTGATCAAGCGAAAATGGACCTATCCGAACGCCGCGGGACGCCCGCGCATCCCAGAGGAAGCCCTCGCATGACACCCCCGGCGGCGAACCCGAGGACCGAAGCAATGAGGAAAGGACGCCAGGCCGACTCCGCACGCCGCCGGCAGCGCGTCATCGCAACGCTCAACCGCGCCACCGCCAACGGCACCGAGATCACCGTGTCAGGCATCGCCCGCGCCGCCTCGGTGGACCGGGCCTTCCTCTACCGGCACCGCGACCTGCTCGGTAAGATCCACGCCCTCGAAGCCGCCCCGCCCGCCGCCGACGGCACCGCCAGCCCGGCCGTCACCTGCACCTCACTGCAAGCCGACCTGCTCGCCGCCCACGAGCGCTCAGTCCGGCTCACCGCCCGCGTCCGGCGGCTTGAACGGCGCCTGTCCGAGGCACTCGGTGAGCAGGCCTGGCACGAGTCCGGCCTCGGCGTCCCAGCCAACATCGACGCCCTCAGCCAGCAGATCACCCACCTTGAACAGCAGACCTCGACCTGCGCCTCCAACTCGAGGAACGCGACCAGGACCTCGCTGCGGCCCGGGCCGTCAACCGGGAACCTCCTGGGCCGCCACCCTCGACCGGGCAACCAACGCAGCACCGGCACCGGACGGCGAGTGAGCACGCTGCGCTCCCGAGCCCTGCCGTCATCAGCCGATGGCGTGCTTCTGCGCCACGGCCAGCGACGAAGCCACCCGGCTCATGGTGCAGCTCGCGGCGCTCATCGGCGGCCAGGCGCTCAGCGAATACCGGGTCATGCTCGGTGCCGCCCTCACCGCCGGAGTCACGCCCGTCGAAGTCAAGGAGATCGTCTACCAGGCCGTCCCCTACGCCGGGATGGACAGGGTCTTCGATTTCATCCACGCCACCAACGACCGCGCTGCGGCGGACCCGGATGCCAGTGGCGTATGTGGGTCGCTTCGTCCGGCTGATGGGCGAGGGCGCGGTGTCGCACGGACGCGGGATGGTGGGGGCTTGACTGCGACGGCAACCCCGTGGAGTCGGCCACCGCGGCCCACGGCTGGCACCTCGCCGCGCGGGCCCATCCTGTTGTGTCTGTCGCTGGTCTTTCTGGATCAGTGAAGGCAAAGGGAGGCCCGGGCTTGAGCCCGGCCGTCGTGGGGAGCGGGCCGGGCGGCGCTGCGGATCCAGCAGGACGGCAATATCCCCGCGCGGAGAGTTCCACGGAGCCCAGTATGGCCGACCGGTACCACGGAGCATTGATTGTCTATTTTTTCAATCTGATTAGTCGCCAAAAGGTAGGCTGAAGTCGTGAGCACGGTCGGATCACAGATCCGGACGCCGATCCGGATCGCGTCATCGGAGCCACCCCGGCCAGGGGCTGGGGGACCGCTGCCCATCTCCCCGCGCTTCAGGGGCTCGAGGAGTTCGAGGTCACCGCCGTGGCCACCACGCGGCTGACCACGGCCAGGGCCACCGCGGAGGCCTTCGGGGTGCCGTTGGCCTTCGCTGACGACGCCGAGCTGGTGTCCAGCCCGGAGGTGGACGCCGTGGCGATCACGGTGAAGGTCCCCGAGCACGACCGGCTGATCCGTCTCGCCCTGGCGGCCGGCAAGCACGTGTTCTCGGAATGGCCGCTCGGAGTCAACCTCGGCCAGGCGATCGCCCTGGCCGATATGGCCCAGGCAAGCGGCGTGCATCACATCGTCGGGCTGCAGGGATACCAGGCACCCGGGGCCCTGTTCGTCCGGGAGCTGATCGAAAATGGCGACATCGGGCAGCCGCTGACGGTCAGCGTGGTGGCGGCCGGGGGCCCCGCGGGACGCCGGATCCCGCAGGCCAACGTCTACGCCACCGATGTGGCCGCCGGGGCCACGGTGCTCAGCATCTCGACTGGCCACATCCTGGCTACCCTGGCCCGGGCGGTCGGGGAGTTCCGCCAGGTGTCGGCCGTCGTGGCCTTGATCAACAAGGAGACCACGGTCATCGAGACCGGGCAGAACGTGCCGGTGAGCGCTCCGGATCAGGTCGTCCTGGCCGGGCGACTCGAGGACGGCGCGGTGGCGTCCATCGCGGTGCAGGGCGGATCGGCGCCGGTCACCCCCGGCTTCGAGCTTCGCATCGCGGGCACCGAGGCCACCCTGGTGGTCCGGCCCGCTACGCCCGGCGGCATCCACATCACCGACTGGGCCATCTCCATCAGCAAGCCCGAAGGATCGGCCGCGGACCTGCCGGTGCCCGGGCGCTTTAGCCCGATACCCACGGCGGTGCCCGCCGGGCCGCCGAGAAACGTCGCCGTGCTGTACCACGAGTTCGCCCGGGCGATCAGCTACGGTCAGCCGGCCGCGCCAAACTTCGCCACCGCCGTCCGGTACCAGCAGCTGCTGGAAAACATCCAGCGGGCGTCGGACACGGGGATCCGCCAGGATGCCGTCGGCTAGGCAGCCATGAGCGGGCCAGCCAAACTGCCCATCGTCGAATGTGGCGATCCGGTCCTGCGCCGCCCGGCTGAGCTGGTTGGCCCTTCCGATCTGCGTACCAGCAAGCTACAGCTCCTCATCGCTCAGATGCGCGCCACCATGGAAGCCGCGCCGGGCGTCGGGCTGGCTGCGCCCCAGGTCGGCATTCCCATCCAGCTCGCGGTGCTGCACGACGGCCCGGAGCGCTGGGGTCAGCTGACCGAGGGCGAGCGGGTGGCCAGGGAACGGAACGGTCTCCCGTTCACCGTCCTGATCAATCCCACGCTCCGGCCAGTCGACGACGGCGATAATGTCAGCTTCTACGAAGGGTGCCTGAGCGTTCCCGGGCTCACCGGGGTGGTGGGCCGCCATCGTGCCGTGCGTGTCGAAGCGCTCGACGAGCACGGCCAGCCCGTCGACCGGGTGTTCTCGGGGTGGGCGGCCCGTATCGTCCAGCATGAGGTCGACCACCTCGGCGGCCGCCTGTACCTGGACCGGGTCGAGACCCGGTCGCTGTCCACCACCGGTAACTACGCTCACCTGTGGGCTGGGCGCTCACCGGAAGACGCGGCCGCCTCCCTCGGGTTCACGCTGCGGTAGGGATCAACAGGCTTTAGCCGCTAATCCCGCAGCCATGGCACCTCGTCCGGCGCGTACCAGTACGCGCGGAAGATTGCGTTAGCCGCGTCGGGGAAGAGCTTGGCCGCCTCCTCGTCGTGATATGCCGAGAAATACGGGACTATGTACTCCCAGCGCACCTGTCCGTTCCGGTCGACCTCGAAGATCCACCCGAACGCGGACTCGGTGACGAGGGTGCTGCCGTTCGGCAGCCGCTGGGCGCTGCCCATGAACGGCGTGAAGAAGTTACCTGGCGGCGAATCACGGTACTCCCACCTAATCGCCCGCGTACGGCGGTCCACCTCGATGACACGTGAATAGGGCACGCGGGTCGCCGGGCTGCTCCTGCTCCTCCACGCCCAGCGCATCTCCAGCATCGTCAAACTCACCATCGATCACGTCCATGACGACGGCGACCAGGTCAAGGTCGTGCTGGGCACCGCCCCGACCGTCCTCCCAGAACCGCTCGCCGGCCTCGTCCGCGAACTTGCCGCCACCCGGCAAGGCCACGCCACCATCGGCCGCCCCGACACCGCACCCTGGCTGTTCCCCGGCGGACACCCCGGGCAGCCCATCGGCGGCGACCGGCTCGGGATGCGCCTGCACAACATCGGCCTGCACCCCCGCCAGGCCAGGTCCACCGCACTGTTCACCCTCGCCACCGAACTCCCCGCCGCGATCCTCGCCCGCATGCTGGGCATCCACATCCAGGTCGCCGTCCAGTGGCAGAAAGCGGCTGCCGGGGACTGGATGACCTACGACGCCGACGTCAGCCGCCGCGGGCCACGCTCAGAAATCGAATAGCGGCATTCATAGCTCACGTTCGAGACGTGCCGCAACCTCCCGGTATCGACTGACCGGCACCAGATGCACACCATCGAAAGCACCGCTGTCGCGGATGGCCAGGATCTGCTCACACGCTGCCGCCACTCCGGCGTCACGGTCACGCTCAACGTCCCGGACCAACTGGCCGGGGATGGCGATGTCCGGGATGGCCGCCGCCAGGTTGCGGGCCATGCCCGCACTGGCCAGCACCATCACCCCGGCATAGACGGGAACCTGCAGAGAAACGCTCTCCCGCCAACCCAGCAGATTCTCGACCGAGTGGCTGACCTGGACAAACACGAAGTCCGCGTCGGTCTTCCACGCAGGAACCGGACGCAGGCCCGAGGTGACCCCGACCTGGAAGGGCCCACAGCCCTCGAACGCCGGGTCCTGCGCCGACCCACGCGCTTCCTCGATCATGGCCCGCACCGTCAGCTCACTGGTACGCCCACCTGCAGTGGGCTTGTCGCCATAGACAAACAGGAACCGGTCCACCCCATACGCGGCAGCGGTCAGGAGATCGCGGCGGAACCCCAGCAGGTTGCGATCCCGAGAGTTCAGACACGCGATCCCACGGGCACCCATCGTCTGCACCTCGTGGGCGACCGCCACACTCGACACGGTTGCCCGCCCGATGTGATTATCGGGAATCAAGAACCAGTCCGCCACCGGGCTCAACACGCCGATCTGGTGCCGCACCCGCGTCAGGTCCGGACGAGTAGGCGGCTCAATCTCACAGATCAACTCGAAACGACGTTCAGCCATGCCGTGACCCTACCCACTGCCCTCCAGACGAGGTATTCAGACAGTTTCAATATCCAACGGTACCGTTAGCCGTCTACCCCGACGAAGCCATCCAGGCCCACCTGGGCTTCCTCGCCCGCCGCCGCGCCCAGCGGCCCAGCGAGGAATACCGCGCCCCCACCCGTGTTATCTTTAGTTCGAACAAATTTTCTTCTAATTTTCGCAGGTCAGGGCTGTTGCGTACGCGTCCGTGACGGTGGCATGAGCGCGCGGGCGAGAGCCTCGTGGCGTTGCTGGGCGGCCTGCCGGTCCTTATAGCCGAGGCGGGCGGCGATCTGCTGCCAGGTGGCGCCAGCGGTGCGGGCATCGGTGATGAGCTGGTGCTCGTGGCGGTCGAGCTCGCGGCGCTGGGCGGGGATCGCGTCGAGCGCGGCCAGTGCCCGGCGGATGGCCGCGGCCCTGGCGGGTGTCAACGGGATCTTGACATCGAACAGGGGGATCGTGTCGAGCGGGTCGGCGCCGCTGGGGGCCGTCATGTCATTTCCCGGGTTCTGCTGCCCGATCGCCTGCGGCCAGGCGGCGGCGCAGCAGGAGGTTCTCGCCGTGAGCCTGCTCGAGGGCCTGGCGCAGGGCGGCGGTTTCCTCGCGGTGACGGCGCTTGAGGTCGGCGAGCTGGGCGGTCAGCGCGCGCACGACGCTGGAGGCGTGTTCCTGGGCGGACGCGCTGTCGGCGGCTGGCTTCTGGGGGCCTGGCCGGGCGGATCGGTGATGTTCGATGCGGGCGCGGATGCCCGCGTTGCGGTAGAGGAAGTCCAGCGATACCCCGGCCCTGGCGGCGAGGCCGCGGAAGGTGACCGGCTCGCCTGCCTTGATCATCGCGACGAGCGCGTTCTCGGCGCGGGCGGTGACGGCGGCGGTTCGCGCGGCGGTCGCTCTTTGCAGGTTCGCGGTGTTACCGGGCACGGCGTTCGTCCTGGCGGGCGATCACGGCGTCGGCGCGGGCGGCGGCCCCGGCACCGACTGCGACCCGCGGCCGGACGGACTCCGGTGCTTCCGGCGTGGTTTCCAGGGCCGTGATGATGGCGTCGAGGGCGCCGACCTCGCGCTGTCGGCCGTCCAGCCACACGTTGCCGGGAGTCATGGGGGCGCCGGTCCGTGCGGTGAAGGCGGCCTGGCGGCTGTCGATGAGGGCGAGGGTGCGGTCCTTCTGGGCGCGCAGCTCGGGCAGGAACGTGGCGTCGGTGGCAAATTTCCCGCAGGTCAGGCAGGCGTTACCGCGGTCGCAGGCCTGGCGGGGCGGCAGCAGGCACCAGCCGTTGGGCAGCACGCGGTCGGTGCGGCTGTCCAGCTGCAGCATGTCGTAGAGGTCCCTCGGGTCGGCCTGGACCGGGCGGGCGTCGGCGGTGAGCTTACGGAACCGCAGGAACTCCGCCTCGGCGGTCTCGGCCAGGGTCTGGGCATAATGCATGGTCATGGTCGGCGTCAGGTGGCCGAGGTAGCGCTGGACGACGTGGAGCGGGACGCCGCCGTTGATCAGGCTGGTCGCCTTGGTGTGGCGGAACCGGTGGGTACGGTTGAAGTCGACCAGCCGCCCGGCCTCATCGCGGATGTCCAGCCGCCGGGCCAGCACGTCCAGGTGCTTGCGCAGCGTGTGGTGGGAGTAGGACTGGCCGCCGTGCCGGTTCTTCATCGAGGCCAGGAACAGGTACTTGGGCCGCGTCCCGGGAGCCGCGTGCGCGGCCAGCCACCGGTCGGCCCACTCCTGCTGAGCGCGGATGATCGCGACGATCTCGGCGTCGGCGAGGACGGTGTCGGGCGCGCCGTCGATCTTGGTCTGCTGGTAGCGGAGCTTTGCGGTGAACGCGCCCGGGTCGCCTGATGCGGGGCTGGCGGTGTCCAGCGGGAGCAGCGGGTCGCGGTCCAGCAGGCAGATCTCGTTGATCCGCCGGCCCAGCCGTGCCTGCAGCATCATGATCCGCATGGCCTGCTCGTCGCCGAACCCGCCCTGGCCGGCGGGCGCGCCGAGTACGCCGATCTCGGCCATGATCTTGGACATGGCCGCGTCGCCGATCACGTGGGCGTCCGGATTGGCCAGCCGTGGCCGGGGAAGCTCGCCGCGGCGGAAGAACATGGCGTGCTGCTGGCCAAGCCGCAGCCATCCCGGCTCGGCCAGCGCAGCTGCGGCGGCGTCCTTGTTGTCGTGCATGAACCGGTAGAACTGCTCGACTGCGGAGGCGTTCTGCTTGACGTGGGCTGCGGAGACCGGCTGGCCAATGGTCCGGCCGCGGGTCGCGCGCATTGTCTTGAGGTGGCCGAGGAACTCCAGCATCAGCACCCGCAGCTGCGCGGGATCGTCGGCCAGCTGCGGACCGTGAGCTTCCCGGCCGGCCAGGAACGCGCCGAGCACGACGGCCGCCTCGACCCGGTGGTGCAGCGACGTCCAGGTCAGCATCCCGGTCTCCAGCGCTGTCTTGCAGTGCCACTGCATCCCGGCGCGCAGCCACGGCAGCATGATGCGGGCGAAGTTGAGCGCGTCGTTGCGCCGCGGCTCGTGCGGGCGCACCGGGATCCGGGCGTCCTCGGCGGGTGCCCACCGCTCGCGCTGCCACCAGGGCCGGGTGTCGGAGGCTTCGGCCAGCTGCCGCTGGAAGCGCTCCAGTATGCCGCGCAGGTGCTTGACGCACCACATGGCCGGCAGTTGCCCGGTTCGCCGGTGCACCGCCAGGGAGATCTCCCGCAGCCAGCCCTCCGCGGGCAGCCCGGCCAACGAGCCCGGCATCTGGACGCCCAGGTCGGCGGCCACCTCGCGAAGGCGGCGGGCCAGCATGCCCAGCAGCGGCGTCGGGACCTTCCCGCCGAGTTCGATCATCCGGAACACGCACCAGGCCAGTTCGCGCCGCATTGCCGCCGGAAGGCAGGAGATGTCGATGCCGGCCCGCCAGTCCGAGGAGGCGACGAACGCGTCCCGGTACCGGTCAGGGACGGTCGAGGCATGGAACCGGGGCAGCCTCATCTCGTCGGGGACCGCCGCCCACAGCCTGTCGGCGGCCAGCCATGCCGGGTCCAGCGCCGTCGGCAGCGTCCCGTCAGGCGGCTCCGGCGTCATGAGCTTGCCCGGGCCCGCTCGCCCGGCACCGGCCCGGTTCGCCAGCCCGCCGTATATGCCCGCCAGTCGGCGACCGCGCGCAGTTCCGCGTCATCGGTCACGTGCGCATACAGTTCCAGCGTCGTCTGCACGTCCGCGTGCCCGAGCCTGCGGGACACCACGTGCACCGGGACCCCGGCCAGCAGCAGGGCGGTCGCGTGCGTGTGGCGCATCCAGTGCGGCGACCAGCCTGCCGGGACCTGTCCCGCCAGGTCCCGGCGCAGCCGTCCCACCAGGTCATAAACGCTTTCCGGCCGCCACGGCGCGAACCTGGGCACGCCCGCGAGGTTCACGAACACCTGCGCCCGGTCCAGGTCCGGCACCGCCATGTCCGCCCCGGCGTCGCACAGCTGCCACAGGTACTCGCCATAAAGCCGGTCCAGGTCATCGGAGATGAACACCCGGCGATACCTGCCGCCCTTCACCCGCGCGCCGTGCGGCAGGTCACGCGGCACCACCTCGATGAACGGCGTGTCGCCCCGCCCGGTATGCCAGTCCCGGTGCTGCAGCGACAGTGCCTCGCCCAGCCGCAGGCCCGTCTCCGCGAGCAATTCCCACAGCAGGCGATCCCGGACCCGCCCGGCCCACTCGCCAGTCACCGTATCCACCCTCGCGCAGGCACCGCAGATCGCGGCGATCTGCCCCGGCGTCAGCACCGGCGGCGCGATCCGCCGGGGCTGACGGACCCGGACCACCGCCTGCTGGCGGCCTCGCCGCCGTGCCACGTGCTCCAGCATCGGCAGATAGGCCGCCCGCGCGCCATGCACCAGGCGCACAAGATCTCCGCCCAGCCTCACCCCGCTCAGCTCGTGGAACCGGTAACAGGAGGTCACTGCCCGCAGCCGGGTCGCGATCGTCGACTCGGCGAACCGGGACGGCCTGGCCACGATCGAAGTCACCCCCGGCCCGTCGCCGGATCGCAGCCAGGCCAGGAAGCCGCCCACCTGCGCCAGCGACACCCGGTCCCAGCCCAGGCCGAACGCGAACAGGTACGACCACCAAAGCGCCAGCGCCCGCGCATACGACTTGACCGTATTCGGCGAGGTGCCCTGGACCCGCAGGTACTCAAGGAACTCCTCAGCCGCGCCGATCACCTGGTGATCAGCCCCCAGCACCGTCCACGTCACCACGCCGCCCGGCAGCACCAGCCGCTGAGTCCGGCACGACAAGTCACTCGCCGTCACGGATGGTAACGTACTGGCTCCGGATCATCCGTCCGCGACGGACACGCCGACAGGCCGAACATCCCGTCAGCATCCGTCACGGACACCCCGTGATCGCCCCCGGATTACCGACGAGGAATGGCAGGAGTTCCTCGGCCTCCCTGTTGACTGCACCTCATCTGGATCATCGATCGGGCGCACAACCCGGTCCGCTGAGAGGGTGAGACGTTGGTCGAGGACATACGGCGTGCGCTGATGGAGGGGCTCGGATCTG